>JACCDO011857827.1_pt1 | contig 11336 bp, 7 predicted proteins | sample 7446101 | NCBI WGS metagenome assembly JACCDO01 (sample SAMN15323440, study PRJNA562643) | freshwater metagenome | isolation source: river surface water | place: USA:Blue River Watershed | collected 2017-08-16
ACTATATTCAATCCAGACCCTCCACCAGATTTATTGTCTACTCCTCCAGCATAATATTTTTCACTGTCGTCTTCATCCGACCCTTGCTTCTTGTTCTTGTAGTCGTCTAATGTGGCGACGCGTCGTGCCATGGTCTTGGTGTTTTTATATATGAATTCTATTTTTCTTTTTTCAGAATCTACAAGGGCCGGCCCGGTCAATCTCTTGATGAAGCTCTACGTACACTTGACATCGATGTAGATAGAATTAGATACTTGTAGCTAGTACAAGGCTGTGAAATTTATCGCACTATCCATGCCGATAATTAATATGTCATAGTGGTGTTCATTACTAGGTACTTCAAAAGGACAATTTTGAACTGTATTTATTATGGCTAGCAGATTGCCGGCCACAGTTCGTTCCTCCTCACACATCGCGGACTCAGTTTGATGTACTTTGGTATGATATTATGACAGTAAGGTTGATTCAATGCCGGTACATGTATGATTTCAGCGATCGCCGTCATGTGACGATGACAATAAAAAGGAAAGAATGATCAATATCTCCATATTTCTGGTGTTTCTAGTCGTGATCATGGATTTTCACTTGGGTTTGTCCCTTCAATGCAGCACAGGCGATGTCAGGCATCGAACAGAGTCGACATTAACTGCATTAAGTAAAAAAATTGAGCGATCTACAATAAACACTAAATATCCATTGCAAAATGATATAATGATCCGTGCTGCAAGAGGAGAACACGTTTCGAGGACACCTGTATGGGTTTTTAGACAGGCGGGTAGACACTTGCCAGAATATAATGAATATAAAACTAAAAAAAATAAGAACTTTTTGCAATTATTAGATGATCCAATTGACGTAACTGAGTGTACCATGCAGCCCGTAAGACGATATAATTTAGACGCTGCAATTCTATTTTCTGATATATTAGTTGTGGCAGAAGCATTAGGAATTGAAGTAGCGATGCCAGGAGGCTTAGGTATTACAGTACCAAATCCATTAAAAAATCCTGCTGAAGTTCATACGAGAATACCATCATCAATAGACGTTCATTCCAAATTAAGTCATGTAATCAAAGCAGTATCTTTAATTAAGGAAGAATTGAAAGGAAAGGTGCCACTAATTGGATTTTCAGCCGCTCCTTGGACATTAATGTACTACATGGTCGGTGGTAGTAGTAAAAAAAATCAACAAGTAGCATCCGAATGGCTTCATTCTCATCCTACAGAAAGCAAGAAATTATTAGATATACTAACAACTGTAGTAATAGATTACATGTCTGCTCAAATTGAAGCTGGTGCCGACTTGATGCAAGTTTTTGAGGCTATGGGTGAACATATAAACGAAAACGACTTTTATACATGGGCATTACCTTGTATGGAAAGAATTGCCAATGAATTAAAAGCAAAGTATCCTGACATCCCATTATTGGTATTCCCTCGAGGAGCCACATATTCATTGGCAGCGTTGCAAAATGCAGGTTATGATGTAGTTACCATGGATACAAATACATCACGGAAAGGCACAAGAAACCTTTTAGAAAAAGCATATAATGAAAAGATTCCACCATTGAAAAGAGTGTCCAGTGTACAAGGTAATCTTGATGTACGCATATTGCAAGCAGGGGCATCAAGTGTGAATGAAGTTAAATTAGCAACTAAAGCGATGTTAACAGAATTGGGTACCCAAAAATTAATTGCTAATTTAGGAGAAGGGTTGACTGGAAAAGAGGATCCAGTATTAGTTGCGGCGTTTATAGATAGTGTCCATGAAGTATCTGAACAAATGAATAAGTAAATACAATTTAAATAATATTATCATAGTCTATCCGCCTTATACGCGGTTAATTTGTAACATTTAATTCGGGAAAATGTAATTTTATTTCGTCTTGATTCACTACGATATTTTCATTAGATGTGCTAAATAGCCAAAGAGTAAGAGCATAACGATGATCATTACCGTTAAAACAAAAGCTTTCTTGCACCGAATGGACTAGTTCGTCGGCCCAGAAACATAAAAGGCGATCCCCAATGGGCTCCACATCATGTGTCTCAATTGTTTTCTTATCAGATTTGGTCTGGTATATTCTGAATTCTCCATGAAGTTCTGTGTGCCAATTTGGATTCAAATAATAAAGAATAGTTAATTTGCGACTGTCTGTACCAGTATTATCATAATGTTTGTCATAACGACTCCCATCTCCCGTGCATACTGCAAGTTTTGTTGATGACATAGTATTAGATAACGAGGCAAATTTAAAATTATCATTAATGAGTGGAATTATTGTCTTAGAGAGAGAATAAATATACTCGTGTAATCTTGGGGCGTTAAAGTACATCTCAGATCCCATCAACTGACAAGAATAAACATTCTTCTTGTCATAGCTAATAACATCTCCAGATGTTTTATCATATTTTGTAGACTGAGAAATAATCATATTTCCGTTTTTATATAACAATTCCGCTTCTTTACGCATTTCTTCCAATGAAGCAGTGCCTAATAAGTTGTCAACAACTGCGTATTTTTTTGTCGACAATCCAGAGATAATTTTATCACTATTTTTAATTATAGCATTTCTTACTCGCTCAATATGCAGCTCAGTGGGTGTCAATGATGCCGACTCGCTTACTTTCCCCTTTCGGCTAGCTTTCAACTTGAGTGTATACGAACGAATTACTTGATTATTGTTGCATCGATACACAGCGCGATGAGCAGTAGCTCCTATCAAAGCATAGAAAGAATTGCTCCTTTGGTTCAAATAACCGTCACACATCGCAAGAATAGTGAACAGTAGCCAAAAGCAATGCATCACGCAATTTGTTCCCATGCACTTTCTCAGTGCCACGCTATTGATCTTGCGTGCATCACCGCGAACGGTGATGCTACCGTATGATCGATATGATTAGTTTGATCCGGCCGTAGGCGAAATAAATATATGATAGATACATAATAATAACATTAAACATGTAAATGAACAAAATAAGTTAAAGATGAATAAGATAAGAACGTTGAGCGCAAGACAACGGGTAAGATTTATATTTGATTGAAGCCCTATATTATAGCACCAATCAATTTTTACTACTGAGATTGCTAGATTTTAACCAATATGTGGCTACCTGCTGTGCGATGAGTTACTTATTCACTAATCCGATAAATAGTTAATCTTCTCTCCATCTTCTCGTACCACGGCACCGATTTTGATTTTTGATAAGGAAGATGATTTGTAGACCATAGAGCTAAGGTCGACGGTGAATACATACACGCTTCATGTTCAGTCCAGCATGTTAAGCGACTGGGTATTCAACGAAGACGTGTTGTTGAACACGCCATCGAGAAAAGATGATGTTAATTTTGAGCAAGAAAAATTATATCGTTTTCGAACTGCGTGGTTTATTGAGGAATTGGGTAGAGAAATGCTCCTCAGTAGGACTATCGTATCCATGGCTATAGCTTACTTTCAACGGTTTTATTTGTTCCAATCGTTTAAACAACATAATCGATTTGTACGTCTCTCATTTACTCGCTTGAGTCAATATATTGAGTATTAATTATAATGTTCATTATTCTATAGGATATGTCTGTTACATGTGTGTTTTTAGCATCAAAAGTAGGAGAGAGGCTTAAATTATTAAGAGATGTAATACCTGCCTACGTTAATGTGCGAAAAAAATATCCAAATAACTTAACAGAGACGGTGAGTAGAATCACGTAATTTGCTAAAGCTTATTTTGATGGCTATAAATCACAACAGCATGACATATCTTCTATCAATAATGATATTATTAACATTTGATTTGTTTTATAGGATATCAAAGAGTTGCCACAGCGAATATTGATAGCTGAGAGAATACTATTGCATACGTTGTGCTTCGACTTACAAGTATCATTACCGTATGAACCATTGTTAGAAAAGTTTAGAGCGTTAAGATCATTCATACCAGTTGATGTGCGGGATGATATGCACCAAAGTGCAGTAAATTTTGTGAATGATTCCTTTCGAACAATAATTATTTTACAATTTCCTCCCTCCTCTATAGCATATGCTGCCCTCTTATTGGCATCATTTCAACTAGATGTAAAGCCAGTTGTACCAAACACTAAAACAGTTGAAACCACGTGGTTGGAATTAATTGCCTCTGACCATGACGTCGAAGTTTTGAAGAATATTGCGATAAAAATGTTGAGTTTAATAGATTCTGCAGAGGCAGATAAACAAAAACCAGGCACGTCGATGAAGTTTCAGCAAATAAGAAATAAAATGTTGAGTGGAGACGCGGCTATTTTTTATAATTATCCGTCTCCTACTGGAGTAAATATTAATACTCCAGAGAATAACCAAGCAGCAGTTGGTATTGATGATGCTGTAATGGAAGTAAACAAAACTAAAAATATTAATGACAATAATGCTGTAAGTGGAACCTACAGTGTTATACAAGGTGCTAATGTACAAGACGTTATAAAAACAGCTCAGCATCTAGCAGCACCTGATGAGACTCCAGCGTTTGTGCCAGCTCCTGATGAGACTCCAGCGTTTGTACCAGCACCTGACGATACTCCAGCGTTTGTTCCAGCACCTGATGAGACTCCAGCGTTTGTACCAGCTCCTGACGAGACTCCAGCGTTTGTTCCAGCCCCGGTTGAAGAGAATGAAAGCTATGATCCGCAGCACAAAAGAGTAAAATTGGAGTAATCAATATCATGAATCATGTAGAATAATAGTAATTATGTAATTATGTATAATCTCGTTATATATTTCACCTGTTTTTATTTTTTTTGTGTTACTTCAACGTATCCAGGTGACCCACCGCAATAATATGTATTATGGTACTTTAAAACTGTCGGTTTTGTGACATGGTAGACAAAGCAGAAGAAGCAATGAACGGTACGAATTTGAATTATAAAATAATGGTAATAAATTTAATTTAATAATCTTAAACTGCGTCTAAAGCTTGTGCAATATCGGCAAAAATATCATCAGCATGTTCTATACCAATAGATAAACGAATGTAACCAGGTGTAACGCCTGCTTTTAATTGCTCTTCAGGACTTAATTGCTGGTGAGTAGTAGATGCGGGATGGATTGCTAATGAACGAGCATCGCCGATATTTGCTACGTGATATAATAATTTTAAATTATTAATAAACTTTTTGCCTGCTTCAACCCCTCCTTTAATTTCAATACCAATTAATGCACCAAAACCACCTTTTAGATAATACTGGGCACGTCTGCCAACTTCACCGTCATATAGGGATGGATATATTACTCGTTCAATCTTTTCGTGAACTTTTAAACGATCAACGATGATAGCGGCGTTACTGTTATGTTGCTTGATGCGTAATGGTAAAGTCTCTAACCCTTGAGTAATTTGCCAAGAGTTAAATGGTGATAATGCGGCGCCTAAATCACGTAATAATACTACTCTCGCTCGGATAATAAATGGTATATTTGCTCCTGTTAGCACTGGGACGACATCAGACCAAACAACACCACCATACCTACGAGATGAGTGAGTAAATATAAGTGAGTGAGTAAACAAGTAAGTAACTTACGATGGATCTCCTTCATTATAAAAGGGTTGTCGTTTGCCGCCTTGTGCTTTCCAATCAAAATTACCTCCGTCAACAATAATTCCTCCGATCGAGGTACCATGACCTCCAATATATTTCGTCAATGAGTGAATTACGATTGCAGCACCATGGTCCAATGGTCTTGATATAATTGGAGCTGCAGTATTGTCAACAATAAGTGGAATGCCATACTTTTTGCCGATGTCACTTACTTCTTTGATTGGGAATGGTCTTAAGTATGGATTAGGTAAGGTTTCTCCGTAATATGCACGTGTTCGATCATCAGTTAATTTCTCAAAGTTTGATGGATCAATTGGATCAGCAAAACGTACTTCAATACCTTGATCACGTAATGTGTTTTTAAATAAATTCACTGTACCACCATATAAATCAGTTGAAGCAACAATATTATCACCTGCTCTTGCAACATTTTGTAAACTAAATGCTGACGCAGCTTGTCCTGATCCAACCGCTAAAGCAGCGACACCACCTTCTAATGCGGCTATTCTCTTCTCCAAAACATCAACTGTTGGGTTCATGATGCGAGTATAAATATTACCAAATTCTGATAAGGAAAATAAATTTGCAGCATGTTCAGTAGAATTAAATTGATAAGAAGTTGTTTGATAAATCGGAACTGCAACAGCATTTGTGGTTGGATCATGGCGGTAGCCTTCGTGTAGCACCAACGTTTCTGGGTTTACTATTTTCTTGTCTGACATTTTTCTAGTTTCAAGATTGGCGACTTGTAGTTGTTGTAGTGTACTGTACCTACGCAAGCAAAAAAAAATTCCAAGAATTCATGTTCCCGGAATTCCTGTTAGTAGGAATTCTATTTTTAATCAGTATAACTGGTACTTAAAGTATAATAATGGTGTTTCTAAAGGCAAAATTGAAATTGTATATCCACCAGCCAATGCTGAGTGTGTAAACCAGGCGATTGTATTTTCAGTAATATTTTAATTGCTAAACCCTCTATCGATCGACTACATTGATGTTTAAAGACAATATTTAAAGATTATTAGCAATGAATGTCTTATTAAAATGGATGATCTATCCAGGACTACACCGGTACCGGTACGATACCGGTACTAAAAGAGAAACGAGAAAAAAACGCCGTGAATTTGTGAATTACGCGATTGTAACTCGCATGGCTTCTTTCCGGTGGGTGCCGCACTGCAGCAGGCGTGCCTAGAGCCTTATGCAGATGGAGCAAGAGATCCCTGGCGAATCTGCTCAGCCATTTGATGGCTCAATTTTACCAGTAATTAATTCGACTGATTTAGTAGTTATGGAAGATGGAAATAGCATTAGAGATAATGATGACTTGTCAATCGATGATGCTAGTATTGATGATGCGAGTTTGCTTAGCTCTGTCGCGACTAAATCGATAATATCAACTGATATTGATATGGATCAAGTTTATTTGGATAAGATAAAAATAGCCGTGGAAGAGGAAAGTTTTCGATTATGCTTGGTATTTCTGAATCGCATAAAGAATCGAGGGGAATCATTCATTCGGTTGACTGCCTTTTGTGTTTATTGCTTTTGGAAGCAAGGTTGTAAAATTGAAAATGATGGCTTATTTGACAGATGCAAATGGGAGAAGATTGTACTAGATGTAGTATTAGATAGATTTTCATTAATATTAAGCGGTTCTTTGGATTTGGCATTTGTTCCTCCATCTTACTATTTGCAGTTATCACAAGTTTATATTTCACAAAATTCGTTATCATCGGCACTAAAGATTATACAATTAGCGTGTGCTAGAGGATATTTAGAAAATGTTTTAATTGTTGTTCAATCATATTGTATCTTGAAGCGTATTCGCATTAACAACAAAGAAGCTGACGAAGCAATCACATTCTTGTGCTCTGCAATCGTACAGGAGGATCGTGAAGCATCGGATGACAAAATGTTATATGTACCTGGCAGCAATGTCCCCATGTACCATTTTTACCTATTATGTGCGTTAGAATATGTGAATAAAGCAAATGCCATATCCTCCACACACTATCGTAAAGTATACTTAGACAATTTCCAAAGTCTTGTAACCGAGGCATATATGATGGGAACGGGTCGACCACCAGGTAATATGATGATACTGTTAGCATGGTTTAATAATCCTACTATGTGGTACGATTGTGCCACTTACTTAGAAGAGAAAACGGTATTTTTATTACTATCGCAAGATTTCTACTGGGAGTCATTCAAACGATCGCCGTTGAGTAATGATGCCATCACGATGCTTGTATACAACATGCGTAAGTACATGACTGAAGAGGTTGTTGTCAGAAGATTACTAGAAAAAGCTATGAAAACAGTATCAAAAGTGAATACCTATTGCCGCGAGGAGCTGGTGCGTATGGAGATCCGTGACAATACTGCAGGCAATGTCAATTCCTGGAGTAACCGTTTCATTAAAGACCGTCAATACATAGCCAAGATACAAGGAAGATTTCGATTGTATCAAATAAAAAAAAATTGGCAAATAATAAAACAGAAATATGAAGATAAAAAGAAATATTTTCTTGCTATGATGGAAATAGCAAAAGTGAAGTTTGCTATGTCATGGGAATTCAGTCTTCGCGATAAAGTAAGATTTTGGCGTCGTCGTACTATTGAATTAAAAGAATTAAAATATGCATGTGCAACCATGATTCAAGCTCATTGGCGTCGTAAATATGCAACGGTATGCTATGCATGGAGTGTTTATAGGGTTCAAAGAGCAAATTATAATTTTGTCGCTGCATGTGAAGCTGTATACAATACCCGAAGAAAACTTCTGTTTACGAAATGGGCTGCTCTGGCAAAAAAAATCAAGTATGATCGAGCTACGTACATCATATCAACTGTTATCATGATGCATGGTAAAAGTAAGAGGTTCTATGATGCAATGGAGCGACTCCTGAATATAATGAAAATAATGCGGCGATATTCCAATCGTAATACATGGAAAATATTGAATAAAGTATATAAATATCGTCAACGAAAACATGCACGAGTCACTATTCGCTTCTGGTATCGCCAGAGACTTGATGAAATTGAACAAAAATCTATAGAAAATCGTTTAAAGCATAAAGAGCTCAAAGTGGTAGCTTTGGTGAAGTATAATCGTCACGTGCGCTTACGACCGATGTGGAATATTTGGCAACTAGAAATACGTCGTAAATACGAACATAAATGCAAGATTAAAGTGGCATATTTGTTACCAAAACTATTCCGTCGAGTCAAGGAGCGGTGGCGCATCAAACGTAAGCGAGCAAGACTTGAAGGACAGACGAGTCTATTGAGTTTCGCGTATCATATTGGCGTCGTACAAAAGTTTCAACAATGGAAAATTTCATTTTTTGTGCGTAAAATACAACGATTTTTACGCATTTCAATGGCCAAAAAGAAGTTAAAAAGAAAGAGAAAAATTAAGTTTGGAGTAATAAAATTTGAAAAAACACGCCGTTTAAAAATAATTCGTAAAATTTTCTGTTTTCATTTTCCAAAATATTTATATCTTCAAAGGCGATACAGGTACTCCTGTGCCAGAATTATCAAGAAATTTCTTTGGAAATTAGTAACAAAAACCAGAATGACGAAGCTTATGAAGAAAAGAATGCATTTGGTGCGGATGCTGCGAGGTGTGGATCGGGCCTTCACAAAAATGCAGTTTGTTTTATGGCGTGATGGCGCAATTATTCAAAAAAAATTGAGTATTTTAGAACCATATTTTAACACTGTTTTGCGTCATATTTATCGGATCAGATGGCACAAAATCCAACGCTACGTGTCTCAGCAAAGGCTACTGGGTCAGTTGGTGGAGAGATTAATATGCAATAAATTGAGTAATAAATTCTTCCCTAATTGTCATGTGAGTATAAGACTGCCGAAGCATGTTAGTAGGAATGACTTGGACAACACAAAAGCGTCAAAGGAATCATTTTTTGTATGGGAAAAGAGATTAAAAATAAAGAAAATACGACAATCGATGACTAGTTATCACTTAATGAAGGCGTTTTATAGTTGGATATCGCAATTTAGATTGAAATTACGTAATCGGTATATGGGCGTACGTATGCTAATCCCCTCCATGGTTGAAGGATATTTAACCAATGCTGTTGTGAGATGTGTCAAAGCGCATGTAATTGGTCGATCTTTTCGATGCGCCTCTGCTAGGTTTAAACTAGATTTACTATATAAAGGTAAACGTCGTGAAATAGAGGTCGTGGAACGCATTCAGTCGGCGCCAATATTGAAAACATTCAAACAAATGATTAAAATTGCTAAACTTCGTAGCTATTCGAGATTTGTGTTACAATGTTGGGGTAGGGTGGCACTGGCCATGCAAAAAACAAAACGGTTGAGAAAATACTTTAATCGGTTACATCAAGCTAGTATCGTAGTTGGTAGTACACGTGTCCAAAGGGGGAAAGCACGTGAAACTATGCGATCATTGCAGTATATTTACTGTGTTAGACGCGCTATGGGTATGGCGTTCCCAGTGAAGACATTGTTACATGATAAATCCGCTCCACCTGGTCCAATGAAGTCGGCAATGCACCGCTCGATGAGCACTAATGACGTCATGAACAATAGTGCAATTACTAGCAGTGACATCATGACCAAGAGACTGAATACCAAACCATTGAAGCAAACCCACAAGGTACTAGCGGATGGTAGCATTAAACTGCTCGAAAAAAATATTAAAATGAATAAAAAGAATAAATTTAGCAACACAGTGACCCTTGCACCAGTCAGTGACGGTCCAGATAAAACGGTTGCTGAAAAGTTGAATGTTTTGAGCCATCAGCATGATCTTGATTATTATTCCAAAGAGTTTAATGCCAATTTATTTCGTATTAAACAAACTGGAATATTTAAATTTGATGCGTCACGTGCATTGTTATCGAGGATGGAACTAGACTATTGTCTCACTAACGCTACGACAATTTTCCTAGAAGATGTAACATTGCCGGCGATTCAAGAGATGGCCCGGTATTTTCATGGTAACAAGATCGTTTTATGCCGGGGTGCAATGCGTAACAAGGAGATAATCACGGAATTATTGACGTATTTAACAACCGTTAAGGATATTTCATCATTTTCCGTGCATATTGTTGATATAAACATAACATTCCAAAGCGTTTTACTGTTTTTAGACAGTATCCGAGACGTTGTATTCAGTAGTTTAGCAGGTGTTCCAGACGAAAGCGTCCTGTTATCTAAACCGTTATATAAATTATCTTGTTTAAAAGAGTTGTCTAGTGACACCCTTTCCTTTGGTGTCCTAGGCATCGGTACATTGTTGACCATTATGAAATATAACACCAGTATTGAAGTGCTTATCATAAAATGCACCACCCCCTCGTCTTGGCTGTCATCGTACGGAAATTGTATTAGATACATGAGTAGCAACAATAAACTGAAGGAACTAAGAATATTTAATGGTTCGCTGAATGAAGAAATTGTTAAAGGGCTCCATGACAGTTTGATTTGGGGGCTTGATAATTTAACTGTATTGGAGTTCTCCACTAGTACAAAATCTAGTGTATTAGCGCTCGCCGATTCTATTATTTACGTTGCCAAGGATCGGTTATTCAAAGGACGCACTGGCGTATCGGTGCATATCACACCGATTAAGTAACATATTATTGTACACATGTATTCTGTAAAAAGCAAAAGAAATAATAGACACTTGTGACCCATTCACGCCTTTTAATCTGTCAGGATCATCAGTTATACTCTACCTACTTCAAGGGCCGGGACGACCTGTTCCCCTG
>JACCDO010563465.1_pt1 | contig 11335 bp, 5 predicted proteins | sample 7446101 | NCBI WGS metagenome assembly JACCDO01 (sample SAMN15323440, study PRJNA562643) | freshwater metagenome | isolation source: river surface water | place: USA:Blue River Watershed | collected 2017-08-16
CCTCCCCCTACCCCCCCTCTACCCAATGCTCCGCCTCCTGCTCTGCTGGCTCAGCCTTTCGGTCTGCCTGGCCTTAGCCGACCCGGCCCGCCCCAACATCGTGCTGATCCTCGTCGACGACCTGGGCACAGGCGACGTCGGTTGCTTCGGCGCCAAGGACATCCGTACGCCGCATCTCGACGCTCTGGCCAAGCAAGGGACGCGCTTCACGGATTTCTACGTCGCCCAAGCCGTCTGCACGGCCAGCCGCGCCGCGCTCCTGACCGGCTGCTATCCCAACCGCGTCGGGATGCAGGGCGCCCTCAATCACACCAGCCGCTTCGGTCTCAACCCCTCCGAGTGGACGCTCCCGAAGATGCTCAAGGAGCGCGGCTATGCGACGGCCTGCTTCGGCAAGTGGCACCTCGGCACGGTCCCGGAACTTTCGGCGCCCCGCCAGGGCTTCGACGAATTCTTCGGCCTGCCCTACTCCAACGACAACTCGAAATACCATCCGACGCTCGCGCCGGAGATGCCGCCGCTCCCGCTGCTCGACGGCGAGAAAGTCGCCGAACTCGACCCGGACCAGTCGGCCTTCACGGCCCGCTTCACGGCCAGAAGCATCGACTTCATCGAACGAAACAAGGACCGTCCGTTCTTCCTCTACCTGCCGCATGTGATGCCGCACGTGCCGATCTTCGCTTCGGACAAGTTCAAGGGCCGCTCCGCCCGCGGACTCTATGGCGACGTGGTCGAAGAGCTGGACGACGCGATCGGCACGCTCCTCGCCAAACTGCAGGCGACCGGACTGGACCAGAACACGCTGGTGATCTTCTTCTCCGACAACGGCGCGTGGACCAGCTACGGCGAGCATGCCGGATCCAACGGCGCTTTCCGCGAGGGCAAGCTGACCTGCTTCGAAGGCGGCATGCGCTCGCCCCTCATCGTGCGCTGGCCCGGCCAGGTGCCGGCGGGTCGCGTGAATGCGACCCCTTTCATGTCCATCGATCTCCTGCCCACGCTGACCGAAGTCGTCGGAGGCAAGGCGCCGACGCTCAAGACCGACGGTCGCTCCGCCCTGTCCCTCTTCCGCGGGACCGACGACACCGCTCCGCATGAGGCGTTGTTCTACTTCGCCGGCGAAGAATTCCACGCCGTGCGATCGGGTCGGTGGAAACTGCACTTCCCCCACCCTTACCTGACGAACCGCGGCGCGCCCGGCAAAGGCGGCAAGCCGTCCGGCTTCGGCACCTACGCGCCCCTGCCGATCAAGGATTCGTCGATGGACGCCATCGCCAGCCGCCACGGCCAGAAGGTGGCCCGCCAAGCGCTCGCGCTTTACGACCTCGACGCCGACCCCGGCGAGACCCGCGACTTGGCCGCCGAAAACCCCGCCATCGTCCGCCGGCTCTCCGCCTTGGCCGACCCGGCCCGCCTAGCCCTCGGGGATAAGCTGACGGGCGTCGCCGGTGACGAACGCCGACCCGCCGGCTTCGTCCCCGCGAAGTAAGCGCGGATTGGGATGGAAAGCCCTCGGGGCCGGTTTTCATTACGACCATGCTCACCCCTGGCATGACCTCCGCCCTGCTGGCAGTCCTCCTCACGGCCGCCCTCCCGGCCGCCGAGCCGCTGCGCGTCGAAGTCTCCCGCGACGCCTGGATCTCCTCCTTTCCGACCGAGCAGGAAGGCAACAACGGCGGCTCACCGAAACTGAAACTCAAAGGCACGCAGGAGTTCTTCCTCATCGATTTCGACGCGACGAAGTTCCGCGGCAAGCGCGTCATCCGCGCGACGCTCCACCTACACTTGGAGTCCTCCTACGCGCTCGGTCGCACGACGGTCTCGACCATCGCCCAGGAATGGGTCGAAGGGAAAGGCAACAGCTACGCCAAGGAACCGGGCGCGACGAGCTTCCGCTGGGCACGCACCGGCGAAAAGCGCTGGAACGGCGACGGCAAAGACGTCACGGCGGTGACCCTCGGTCTCGGCGGTTCGATCTGGGGCTTCGGCGACCCGAGTCCGCCCGACGCCAACCGCTGGCAGGCGATCCCCATCGACCCGGCGGTCGTGCAGGCCCGCCTCGATGGCCGCAGCTACGGCTTCCTGGTAATGGATGACGTCGGCAGCGAATACCAGCGCGACGGCGACAAGTTCACCTACACGCTCTTCCCCAATCGCTACGTGGCCAGCAAGGACAGCAACCGTAAGTCCGCTCCGTACTTCACGCTCTGGCTCGAAGATGGCCCGGCCCCGACGGCGGCCTTCCCGCTCGATTCGACGCTCAAGCCGGCGAAAGCCGCGGAACTCCCTCCCCTGCCGAAACTCGCCGCCGAGGCCTCCTCAGTTAAGGCCACCGATGCGGCCGGCCTGCCGATTCCCGGGCTGAAGCTCTTCGCGGCCAAAGGCGAAGCCGTCACGATGCTGCTCGAGGAAGCAGCGCAGAGCGTCTCGATCGACCTCCCGGTGCGCCGTTACGATGTGCTGAAGGTCGGCGCGCACCAAGACCCATTGGTGGCCTCCCCGAACGGCCGCTTGCTGGAATTCCAGATTCCCAAGGACGCCAAGCCGGGCGAACACCACGGCACCCTGCGCATCGGCGGCAAAGACGTGCCGTTCTCGGTCACGGTCTGGAACTTCACCCTGCCCGACCGTCTCTCGTTCATCGCCCAGATGAACGGCTACGGCATGATGGACCAAGAACGCCCGTGGTTCCGCCTCGCCCACGAGCATCGCCTGACGCTCAACATCCTCACCTACGGCTGGAGCGGCCGCGTCACCGCCGCGCCGAAGCTCCGTCCCGACGGCTCGTTCGACTGGTCGGCTTGGGACGCCCGCTTCGGTCCGCTGGCCGACGGTTCGGCCTTCGCCGACCTGCCACGCGGCAAGGTGCCGACGGAAGCCCTCTACCTGCCGCTCAACGAGAACTGGCCGATGGACCACGAGAAACACTTCAAGGGCGGCTACTGGATCGAGAACGCCTTCGGTCAAGAATACTGGAACGAGTTCGCGCACGCGGCCGCCGGCTTCGCCCGCCACTTCTCCGAGAAGGGCTGGGACGAGACGATGTTCGAGTTCTACCTGAACAACAAAGTCTACTTCAAGAACGGCCGGAACGGGAAACCCGGCAGCTGGAAGACGAGCTCCGCGACCTGGATCTACGACGAACCCCAGCACACGCAGGACTTCTGGGCCATCCGTCGCTTCGGCGAAGAATTCTGGAAAGCCACGGCGCCCTATGGCGACGTCCGTAAGGCCTTCCGCATCGATGTCTCCCGTCCCGAGTGGCAACGCGACCTGCTCGACGGCGTCACGAACGTCGACGTCGTGGCCGGCGTGCTCCGCGAATACCCGCAGCGCGTGATCGGACGCAATCGCCGCGACGGCAAGCTCACCTACATGTATGGCAGCGTCACCAAGCTCGGCCAACCGCTCGTCGGCAACGCCGCCTGGTGCGCCGAGACCTGGGCGCTGGGCGCCGACGGCGTGGTGCCCTGGCAGACGATCGGGACCAAGGACTCCTTCACCAAGCCCGACGACCTCGCGGTCTTCTATCCCGGACCCGACGGCCCGCTGCCCAGCCTGCGCCTCAAGGCCTTCCGCGCCGGCCAGCAGCTCGCCGAATACCTCGCCATCTACTCAGCCGCCTCCGGCCAGGATCGTGACGCCGTCGGCGCCGCCGTGCTCGCCCTGCCTGGACTCCGTGCCGGGACCATCAAGACCTACGATGACGACGCGGGCAGCTCGGCCTTCGGCGACGGCGCCGCCCGCTCGGTGGCCGAACTCCGCCTGCGCCTCGGCGCCTGGCTCGACGCCCAGGCCCCCGCTCCCCGCGCGCGCTGGCACGACCCGCGCCCCCGCGCCCAAGATCCGGGTCGCATCAAGCCCATCAGCGCCCTACCTTCGCCGGTGAACCGCTGACCCCCATGCACCTGCTCCGGCTCTTCTCGCTCACCTGCATCGCCGGACTCGCCTTCGCCGCGCCGACGAAGACGAACGTGGTGTTCATCCTGATCGACGACTTCGGCTATGAGTGCGTCACGGCCAACGGCGGGGAGAGCTACCGCACACCGGTGATGGACAAGCTCGCCGCCACCGGCGTCCGCCTGGAACAGGCCCATGCCCAGCCGCTGTGCACCCCGACCCGCGTCGCGCTGATGACCGGCCTGAACAACAAGCGCAACTACACCCGATTCGGACACCTCGATCCCAAGCAACGCACCTTCGGGCACTTCTTCAAGGACGCCGGTTACGCCACCTGCGTGGTCGGGAAATGGCAGCTGGGCAACGACCTCGAAGGCCCCGCCCTCTTCGGCTTCCAGGAGAACTGCCTCTGGCAGCTGAACCGGCGTCCCGGCCGCTACCGCAACCCAGGCTTGGAAATCAACGGGAAGCAGGTCGACTTCAAGCAGGACGAATACGGACCCGACATCGTCAACGACTACGCCCTCGACTTCATCACGCGTCAGAAGGACCGGCCTTTCTTCCTCTATTACCCGATGATGCTGACGCACTCGCCCTATGACGCGACGCCCGACAGCCCCGATTATCTGACGGCCAAGTCCGAGGATGGCACGAAGAAGATCGGCCACTTCCCCGACATGGTGGCCTACACGGACAAGCTCATCGGCAAGCTCGTCGCCAAGCTCGATGAACTGAAGCTCCGCGAGAACACGCTCATCGTCATCATGGGCGACAACGGCACCGGCGGCGGCACGCCCTCGCGCTTCAAGGGACGCGACGTCACCGGCGGTAAGGGCAGCAGCCTCGTCTGGGGTACGCACGTACCCGGGATCGCCAACTGGCCCGGTCAGGTGGCGTCCGGCAAGGTCTGCGGCGACATGATCGAGGCCGCCGACATGCTCCCGACGATCTGCGAGGCCGCCCAGGTGCCGCTCCCGACCGACCTCAAGCTCGACGGTCGTAGTTTCCTCCCCCAGCTCCGCGGCGAAAAGGGTAATCCGAAGGACGCCCTCTACGTCTGGTATAACCCTTCAGGCGGTCCCAAGGCCCAATACGAGTTCGCGCACGAGGCCCGCTACAAGCTCTACGCCGACGGCCATTTCTTCGACATCGTCGCCGACGACCGCGAAAAGTCCCCGCTGAAGGACGCCGACCTCTCCGCCGAAGCCAAAGCCATCCGGACGAAGCTCCAGGCCTTGCTCGATGCGCACCAAGGGCCCCGCGACGAATACTTCCTGAAACAGGCCGAGTCCTTCAAGGACTACCGCGAAAAACTGGACTCCGCTCCCGGCCCCAAGAAAGGCAAGGCCGCCGCACCTAAAGCCGAAGCCGACCCCCGCGGCGCCCGCTTCAAGGAGCGCGACGCCGACCACGACGGCAAGATCACCTACGAGGAGTTCCAAGCCAGCATGGCCGACAAGAAGTTCGCCAAGGAGCGCTTCGAAGCCCGCGACCTCGACAAGGACGGCAGCCTGAGCCTCAAGGAATTCCTGGATACTTTACCGAAGACGAAGTGAGCAAGACTGCCGCGATTCTTATGCTGTTCGGCCGCGGCATCCCTGTCGCATTGGGTGCGGTGTCGTTCGAATCGGAGGTGAAGCCGATCTTCGAGAAGCACTGCGTCGAATGCCACGGGCCGAAGAAACAGAAGAGCGACTTCCGGCTCGATGACCGCGAGGTCGCTCTGCACGGAGGAGACAACCACGCCCCGAACATCCTGCCGGGCAAGCCAGCCGACAGCCCGCTCATCAAGTTCGTGACCACGGATGACCGCGACACGCGCATGCCGCCCAAGGGCGAGCGGCTGACCACGGCGGAGGTCGATACTCTGAAACGCTGGATTGCCGAAGGCGCCGTCTGGCCGGAGTCAGCCTCCCTGAAGAAGTCCGACCCCCTCGACTGGTGGTCATTAAAGCCCCTTGCCAAGCCCGCCCTGCCCTCCGGCGACGCCACCCACCCGATCGACCGATTCGTCCTGGCGAAGCTCCAGGAGTAGGGACTGCAGCCCTCCGCTACGGCCGACGCCCGCACGATCCTTCGCCGCCTGAACTTCGACCTGATCGGCCTGCCTCCGACGGTTGAAGAACTCGCTTCCTTCGAGAAAGAAGCCGCCCAAGACCTGCCCGCTGCCATCGGCCGCGCCGCCGACCGTCTGCTGGCCTCGCCCCGCTACGGCGAGCGCTGGGGGCGCCACTGGCTCGATGTGGTCCACTACGGCGATACCCACGGCTACGACAAGGACAAGCTCCGCCCCAACGCCTGGCCATACCGCGACTACGTGATCCGCTCCTTCAACGAGGACAAGCCCTACGCGAGGTTCGTCGAGGAGCAGCTGGCGGGCGACACGCTCTACCCGCACACCCTGGACGGACATGTCGCCCAAGGGTTCATCTCCGCCGGCCCTTGGGACTTCATCGGCCACGCCGAACTCCCCGAAACCAAACTGGACGGCAAGATCGCCCGTGCCCTCGACCGAGACGACATGGTCTCGAATACGACCGGCGCCTTCCTCGCGACGACCGCCCAGTGCGCCCGCTGTCATAATCACAAGTTCGACCCGATCAAGCAGGAGGACTACTACCGCCTCCAGGCCGTCTTCGCCGCCCTCGACAAGGCCGACAAGACTTTCGACGTCGACCCGGAGGCCGCCAAGCGTCGCGCCCCGCTGGTCGCGGAACGCACCCGCCTCGATGGCGAAATCAGGACGCTAAACGACAGGATCGCGACGGTCGACTCCCGCCGCGTCACACTCATCGGCAAGATCATCGATGAACTGAAGCAGGGCACCGCCGCCGTCGAACGTCCCGAATACGGATACCACAGCTCGGTCTCGAAGGAGCAGACCGCCACGAAGTGGGTGCAGGTCGACCTCGGCGTCGCTCGCGAAATCACCGAAGTCGTCCTGACCGGCTGCCACGACACCTTCAATAACATCGGCGCCGGCTTCGGCTTCCCGACCCGTTACAAGGTCGAGCTGTCCGACGACGCGAAATTCACCCAAGGGGTGACGAGCATCGCAGACTTCACCGGAGCCGATGTTCCGAATCCCGGCGTGAAGCCGCAACGTTTCGCTCTGGCCAAGCTGAAAGGCCGCTACCTGCGCGTGACGGCCACGAAGCTCAGCGTTCGTAAGAACGATTACATTTTCGCCTTGGCCGAACTCCAGGCCATCGACTCCAAGGGCCGGAACGTCGCCCTGGGCGCGAACGTGACCTCGCTCGACAGCATCGAGGCCGGCCCGCGCTGGGGACGCCTCAACCTGACCGACGGCTACTTCTACGGTCCGAAATCCGAACGTGACGACGCCCGTATCGCGCTTCTCGAACGCGAACGTGCCGAGATCCGCAAGGGTTCGAACAAGATCGCCCCGGCCGACAGCGCCCGCCTCGCCGAACTTACCGCCGCCCGCGCCAAGGTAGCCAAGGAACTCGCCACGCTACCCGCACCGCAGGTCGCCTACGTGGGCACGATCCACAAAGGCACGGGCTCCTTCGCAGGCACGGGTGCCAACGGCGGCAAGCCTCGCCCGATCTTCTTGCTTAAACGCGGAGATGTGAGCCAACCCGACAAGGAAGTCGGCCCAGGCACCCTACCCTTCACCAAGGAACTGACCTCTCAGTTCAATCTACCCGCTGACGGACCGGAAGGCGCCCGTCGCGTGGCCTTGGCCAAGTGGATCACCGATAACCGTAACCCGCTCACTTGGCGCGTCATCGTGAACCGGGTCTGGCATTACCACTTCGGCCGCGGCTTGAGCGATACGCCGAACGACTTCGGCCGCATGGGTAGCCAACCCACGCACCCCGAGCTCCTCGACTGGCTGGCGGTCGACTTCCGCGACGGCGGGCAGTCGTTGAAGAAGCTGCATCGCCTCATCGTCACGAGCGCCACCTATCGCCAGTCCTCCGTCGGCCATCCGGACAACGAGAAAATCGACACGAGCAACGCCTTCCTCTGGCGCATGAATCGGCGCAAGCTCGAGGCCGAAGCGGTCAACGACTCGGTCCTCGCCGTCGCCGGCAAGCTCGACCTCACGATGGGCGGCCCTGGCTTCCAGGACTTCGTCATCGATAAGCCGCAGCACTCGCCGCACTACGAATACGACCAGCACGACGTCGAGGACCCGAAGTCCCACCGTCGCTCGGTCTATCGCTTCATTGTCCGCTCCCAGCCGCAACCCTTCCTCACCGTGCTGGATTGCGCCGACCCTTCGATGTCGGTCGCTAGTCGCAATGAGACCGTCAACGCCCTGCAGGCATTGGCGATGCGCAACAACCGCCTCACGGTCGCCATGGCCAAGCACTTCGCAGCCCGCGTGGCCAAGGATGCCTCCGCCCCGCCCGCCCAGATCGACCTGGCCTTCCGCCTCGCGCTGGGCCGTCCGCCGTCCGCCAAGGAAATCGAGGCGATGTCGGGCTATGTCCGCGAGCACGGCCTGACGAACCTCTGCCGACTTATCTTCAACCTGAACGAATTCAACTTCGTCGACTGACCATGAACAACTCTCCTTACCATCGTCAGTCCAGAGTCACCGCGATGAACCGTCGCGACTTCCTGTTCTGCTCCGGCGGAGGCCTTGGCGGTATCGCCCTCGCCAGCCTGCTCGGACAGGAATCCCTCCTGGCCGCTACGCCCACCAGCGGGGTGCTCCATGCCCCGGCCAAGGCCAAGCGCGTCATCCAGCTCTTCATGGCCGGCGCCGCCAGCCACGTTGACATGTGGGACTACAAGCCGTTGCTCGAGAAGAAACACGGCGAGAAGTGGGATCCGGGCGAAGCCGTCGAACTCTTCCAGAGCAGCCCGGGCTCGACCTTCGCGTCGCCCTGGAAATTCAAGCCCTATGGCAAGTCCGGCAAGATGCTTAGCGACATCGTCGCGCCCATCGGCGACGTCGTGGATGACATCGCCTTCGTGCATAATGTCGTCGGACGCTCCGGCGTGCATAGCCAGGCCACCCTCCTGCAGTCCACGGGCTTCCTCACGCCCGGCTTCCCCAGCGTCGGCGCCTGGGTGAGCTATGGACTCGGCTCGCTCAACGACAACCTCCCGACCTTCGTCGTGCTGCCCGATATCCGTGGTCTGCCGTCTAACGGCCAGAAGAACTGGGACTCCGCCTTCCTGCCGGGTCAGAACCAGGCCACGCAGGTGCGCGTCAATACCCCGAAACCCATCGCGGACCTTTCCCCGCCGCCGGCCGATTACATCACGGCCGCCGGCGAGACTGCCGGACTCGAACTTCTCGGTAAGCTCAACCGCGCCCATGCTGATTCCCATCCCGGCGATCCCCGTCTCGAGGCGCGCATCCGAAGCTACGAGCTTGCCGCCAAGATGCAGCTCGCCGCACCGGACGCCCTCGACCTCTCCCAGGAATCGGAAAAGACCCTTGCCCGCTATGGCATCGATAACTCCACCAAGGTCTGGCCGAAGGAGATCAATGTCGCCGAGGAACAGGACGCCTTCGGCCGCAAGTGCCTGACCGCCCGACGTCTCCTCGAACGCGGCGTGCGCTTTGTGCAGATCTGGTCCGGCAACGATAACGGGTTCCCACGTCGTAATTGGGACTCCCACGAAGACATCGCCCGCGACCACGCCCCGCTCTCCCTCGGGATGGCCAAGGGCACCGCGGCCCTCATCCAGGACCTCAAGGATCGCGGCATGTTCGAGGACACCTTGATCCTTTGGACCACTGAGTTCGGCCGCATGCCCTGCGCCCAGGGCGGCAAGGGACGTGACCACAACCCCTTCGTGTTCACCAACTGGCTGGCCGGCGGCGGCATCAAGGGCGGCGTCTCCTACGGCCCGAGCGACGAATGGGGCTTCAAGCCCGCTGACCGGTCACACTTCACCCAGGGCTACGATATCCACGCCACCGTCCTGCACCTCCTCGGCCTCGATCACGAGAAACTCACCTTCCGTCACAACGGCGCCAACCGCCGCCTCACCGACGTCCACGGACACGTGATCAAGGAGATCCTGGCGTGAGGAATTTCTTTGTTCTGGGTTTTATGGGAACGCTCTAGGTCGGCACGCAGTGTCGACCCTACCTCATGCACCGCAGCATCACTCCCGGTTTCCGGCCTCCCCTTGAGCCCTGTCTCTCCCCGTGTCCACGTGTCACCGTGCCCACGTGTCCCCTCGCGTGCTCCGCACGCGTTCACCTTTGCACTTTTAAACCGTTTTACTTCATTTGTTCCATGTTCCGGCTAACCTCCTCCCTGCTCTTCACTTCCCTCTCCGTCTCCGCCGCCGAATCCGTCCAGGACCGTGTCGCGACGGTGACCAGTACCCCCGGTCTGGTCGCCTTCTGGGATTTCACCAAACGTGAGGCCCCGGGGAAGCGCTTCACGGCCCACGTCCCCGCCGGCGCGAAGAACGACTACGCCTTAGATGCAGGCAATTACGTGAAGGACCTCTGGAACGCAGGCCCTGCGGCGACTTACGCCGACTTCCCGCTGCTGGGCTCCGGCCCGTTCGGCCAGGCGATCCGCATCAAGGCCGAGACCAACCCGGACTTCCGTCCCGTGTTGCAGGTCCCCCGCTCCCGGCTGCATGCCTCACCGCTCGATATCAAGGGCGCGGGCAAGGCCGTCACGGTCGTCGTCTGGGCCATCCGCGAAAGCGGCAACCATGCCCTCGCGGGCATCTGGCACGAAGGCACCGATCTCAAGGAGAAGACCACGGAGACCATCGCCAAGGTCGAACGCGGCCAGCGGCAATACGCGCTCTTCGCCGGCCTGAACAAGGAGGGTTCCGCCTGCGGCCACGTCTCCGAGAACGGTGCCAGCTCCTTCACGAACAAATACGCCCTGCATAAGTGCAATTCGGCCGAGCAGTCCCCGAAGGTGCCGCATGACGCCGCCCCCGAGGTGCTGGCGAAGTCCTGGCAGACGTTCGCGATGACCTTCGACAGCAAGACGCAGCAGCTCACCGGCTGGCTCAACGGCCAGAACGGCGACCGCTGGCTGGACAACCCCCAGAAGGACCGACTGATCTCTCACGCCGCCAACGCCTGGCTCCAAGGCCGCCTGGCCAAGATCCCCGGCCTGCAGGAAGGCGAAGATCCGAAGTTCCCGGCGGACCAATATTACAACCCGCCGGAGGATAAGCCCGTCAAGGTGACGGACGTCAGCGAGAAGGACGCCACCCGCGTCGAACTCCGCGAATACGCCTTCACCAAGGTCAAGGTGACCGTCACCAACGGCGAGGAGACCGCCCGCGAGCTCGTCTCCCTGCGCCTCAACCCTTGGTGGTATCCGCACGACCTCTACCAGCCGAAGAACGACGGCACCGGCGGCCCCTTCACGATCGGACGCGTCATCCATAGTTCCCGCAGCGTCGGCTTCACCGGCTGGATCGGCGGTGTCGCCGTCTTCGACCGCGCCCTGACCGCGGAGGA
>JACCDO010003005.1_pt1 | contig 11334 bp, 9 predicted proteins | sample 7446101 | NCBI WGS metagenome assembly JACCDO01 (sample SAMN15323440, study PRJNA562643) | freshwater metagenome | isolation source: river surface water | place: USA:Blue River Watershed | collected 2017-08-16
GGCCCTGGCGGCGGCCATCGTCGACCCCGCACGCGACGCCGTGCTGGCCGAGCTCGTGCCGCCCGCGCAGTTGCCGCAGGCCTTGCAGTTGCGCAAGTCGGCCCACGCGCTGGGCGGCCTGCTAGGACCCGTGCTGGCGGGCGCGGCGCTGGGGGTGGCCGGCGTCACCGGGGCCTTGTGCGCCTGCGGCGGCTTGCTGGCGGCTGCGCTGCTGGTGGCCTGGCGGCTGCCGGGCACGGCGGCGACAGCGGCGCCGGGCGGCTTGTCGCGCTGGTGGCAGGCATTGCGCGCGGGCATGGCGGCCAAGTGGCAGGTGCCGATGGAGCGCGGCTGGACGGTCGTGAACTTCGTCGTCTGGATCTTTCAGGGCCCGTCGGTGGGCCTGCTGATCCCGATCAAGGTGCAGTCGCTCGGGCTGGCCGGCTCATGGCTGGGTTTCAGCCTGGGGGCGCTGTCGCTCGGCGTGCTGCTGGGCAGCCTGTTCGGCTCGCAGGCGCTGGTGCAGCGGTTCGGGCGCTACCGGGTGCGCGTCGGGCTCGGCTGCCTTGAGGGCGTGGCGCTGGCCGTCGTGGGCCTGGCCGCGTGGCCGTGGTTGCTGGTGGCGGGGCTGGCGGCCGCCGGGTTCTGCAACGCGTCGATGAGCCTGGTGGGCGCCACCCACCGCGCGCTGGCCATCCCGCGCGAGTACCGGGTGCGGATGTTCGCCGCCGGCGCGATGGCCACGAAGGTGTCCGGCGCCATCGGGCCGGCGCTGGTGGGCGCGGCGCTCGTGCGCTTCGACGTGAGCCGCGTCTACACCGCCTGGGGCCTGGCGATGGCCGTCAGCGTGCTGGGTTTCCTGGCCGTACCGCGCCTGAAGGAATTCCTGTCGCTGGGCCACGACGAGGTGGCCGACTGGTACCGCACGCAATACCCCGCCGTGTTCAGGTAGCGGGCGGGGTGGCCGGCCCCCGGCGCGCAGCACAGACGGGCTGCGCACCCCGGGGGCGGGTTGGCAGGGACTGAGCCGCCGTCAGTTGCTGATGCTGGCCTGCGGGCCGGTGGAGCGCGACGGCAGGCTGGCGGGCGCCACCGGCTGGATCGACTTGATGGCCGCCACGGCGCCAGCGGTGGCCTGGATGCGCGACATCACACCCGCCGAGAGCTTGAAGCTGTCGGTGGTGGCGCCCTGCTTCAGGTTGTTGGGCGAGTTGGCGACACAGGCGCGGCCCAGGATGGAGCTGCAGCTGCTGTTGGCCTGCGTCAGGTTGGCGCTCAGCGGAGCGAACACCAGGTCATTGGCGCTGTCGGTCAGGATGGGGAAGAAGTAGTCGCCCCCGCCGTAGTAGTTGCCCTCCAGCAGGGCCGCCGTGGCGGGCGTGCCGTCCAGCCCGAAGTAGTAGTTGCCGTCGTAGTAGTTGTTGACCAGGTGGACGATGCCGCCGGTGGCCGCGCTGTCGCTCTTGCCGGTCTCGGGGGAGCGCCCGGAGGTGTTGTGCAGGCGGTTGCCGACCAGCGTGATGGTCTGGTCTTCACCCAGCAGCAGCATCACCCAGTAGTGCTTGCCGTTGCAGTAGTGGCCGTAATCGGTGGTGCCGTCGAAGAAGTTGTCAGAGATGGTCACGCGCTTGGCCGGGCCCCAGCCGGTCACGATCATCTGGCGGCCGATGCGGGCGAAGTAGTTGTGGTCGATCCAGATGCCCGAGGCGTTGTCGATGGTCACCGCGTCGCCGGCCCAGATCACACCGTCGTTGATGTCGGTGATGGACAGGTTGCGGATCACGATGTTGGACACACCACCGCGCAGGGTCAGGCCCTTGCCCTTGATGCCCGAGTTGGTCCCGACACCGATCAGCGTCTTGTTCGAGCCCACCAGCAGCGGCGTCTTGCCGGCCGCATCAAACGTGATGTTGTAGGTGCTGCGGCCCGAACAATAGCTCTGCACCGCCAGGATGCGCTCGGACTTGCCGTTGACCGAGCAGCTGTTGTTGGAATACGTGCATCCAACCTCGGTCTTGTTGCCCTCGGTGCCGCGGAAGTCGATGCTGCCCGAGACACGGATGATGCGCGGCGTGTTGTCGGTGCAGGTGCTGTTGGACTGGGAGCCGCACAGCGCAGCCTTGAGTTGCTCCGGCGTCGTCACGGTGACCACGCTGCCGCCCTGGCCGCCGGTCACGCCGGCCGCAAAGCCCACGGGCCCGCCCGTGGTGCCGCTGCTGCCGGACACGGCGGTGGCCGTCCATTGCTGGTTGCTCTGCCCCAGGTTGCGGTACTGGATGATGGCGGCACCGCTGGCGTTGCTGGCGCCCTCCACATCCAGGCTCAGGCCGCTGGATTTGGCGGTGATGTAGTAGTGGCCGTTGCCGTCTTCGCTGAAGCGCCACTTCTGCCAGTCGGCGCCGCTGCAGCCCCATTGCTGAATGTCCGCGCCGCCCACGGTGGAGGCGCCCGGCACATCCATGCACTGGCCGCTGCCCACATTGCTCAGCGTGTAGTCGCCGGCGGCGTCACGCACGGCCTTCCATTGCTGGAAGGTGGTGTTGGCGCAGGTCTGGCTCTGCAGCACGGCGCCAGCGGCCGTGCTATTGCCCGCCACACCGATGCAGTTGCCGGCATCCACGCCCTTGAAGGTCAGCACCGAGCCCGAGCTGGGGCCGCTGCCGTTCAGCGTGGCCGCGGGCAGCTTCCAGCGCTGCTGGGCGGCCGACGCCCACGTGCTCTGCACGATGCGGGTGCCGTTGCTGGTGCCGCCGGCATAGACCGTCAGCGCCAGGCCGTTGCCCTTGGCAATCAGCGCGAACTGGCCGTTGCCTTGGTCGCTGAGGTTCCACTTCTGGTTGTCCGCCCCGCTGCAACCCCATTGCTGCAGGTTGTTGTCCACGGCGGTGGTCGCCCCCGGCACATCCAGGCATTGGCCGCTGGCGCTGTTGATGACCTGGTAGTAGCCGGCGCTGTCACGCACGTACTTCCAGGTCTGCGTGGCGCTCTGGTTGCAACTCTGCGCCTGCACCAGGGTGCCAGACGCGGTGCTGTTGCCCTTCAGGCCCATGCACAGGCCGCTGTGGCTGTCGACGGCAGCACTGCTGGTGTTGGACACCACGGTCTCAGCCTGGGCAGGCTGCATCAGCAACACCGGAAGCAATGCGACCCACAGGGGCGCTGCAGAAAGACGTCTGGTAAGCATGAAGGGGTACCGGGCAGGGGGTGGTGGATGGTGCGGCGGCAAACCCACGAGGGTCAGCCCTTGCGCGGGGCGGATTTTCTGCAGGAAGCACGCCAACAACAGGCCTTGCCCGGGTACCAAGCAACAGGCATTGGTAACAAAAACCACCAATTGCAACACCCGCCTGGGCCAGCGAAGGCGGCTTGCGTGTTCGTCGCGGCGGCGCCGTTCGAGGCCTGCCCGGCAGGTGCCCGAACCCTTCTTCGGTAGCATCTGCGCCCATGCAAGACACCCGAAAAGCCCTGGTGCTGTTCTCCGGCGGCCAGGACTCCACCACCTGCCTGGCCTGGGCGCTGGACCGCTACGCCGAAGTCGAGACGCTGGCCTTCGACTACGGCCAGCGCCACCGCATCGAGCTGGACTGCCGCAACACCGTGCGCGCCAAGATCGCCGCGCAGTTCCCGCAATGGGCCGGCAAGCTGGGCGCCGACCACCTGCTGGACCTGGCCCTGCTGGGCCAGATCAGCGACACGGCGCTGACGAGCGAGCGCGCCATCGAGCTGCAGGCCAATGGCCTGCCCAACACCTTCGTGCCCGGCCGCAACCTGCTGTTCCTGACCTTCGCCGCGACGCTGGCCTACCGCCGTGGTGCGACGGTGTTGGTGGGCGGCATGTGCGAGACCGATTTCTCCGGCTACCCGGACTGCCGCGACAACACCTTGAAGGCGCTGCAGGTGGCACTCAGCCTGGGCCTGGATTCGCCCATGACGCTGGAGACGCCGCTGATGTTCATCGACAAGGCCGCCACCTGGCGCATGGCCGAAAGCCTGGGCGGCGACGCGCTCGTGAAGCTCATCGTCGAGGACACGCACACTTGCTACCTCGGCGAGCGCGGCGAGCTGCACGGCTGGGGCCACGGCTGCGGCCAGTGCCCGGCGTGCGCGCTGCGCGCCAAGGGCTTCGAGCGCTACAAGGCCGCCGCATGACGGCCTGGCAGTGGGGCGGCGTCGCGATCGCGGCGCTGCTGTTCTTCTGGAGCGTGGGCGCCTACAACCGGCTGATGTCGCTGCGCAACGCCATCGGCGAGGCCTTCGCGCAGCTGGACACGCACCTCAAGGAGCGCAGCGAGGTCTGCGACAAGCTGCTGGCCGCCGTGAGCCCGCGCCTGCCCAGCGAGCAGGCCACGTTCGACGCGCTGGCCACGGCGCAGGCCGAGTCCCAGGCCGCCACGCAGGCCGTGCGGGCCAAGCCCTGGGCACCCGACCCCGCCGGCAGCCTGGCCGTGGCCGGCGCGCTGCACGCGGCGGCGCTGACCCGGCTGATGTCCCTGCTGGACCACCAGGCCGAGCTGCGCAGCGAGACCGAGATCGACGCGCTGGTCAGCGAGCTCAAGCTCGTCGAACGCCAGCGCGCCTTCACCCGCCAGGTCTTCAACAAAGCCGTCAGCCAGTACAACGAGGCACTGCACCAGTTCCCGACGCGGGTGCTGGCGAACCTGTACGGGTTCAGCGAGGCAAGGTCGCTTTGAGCCCCTCGCCCGCTGTCGCCGGCTGAACGCTGCGACACCAGTCGGTCCCCCGAGGGGACGGCGATGCTTGAGGCATTGAGCCTCAAGCACATCGCCATGACGGGCCGGCTTGGGAGCGGCCCGGCGCTCGGCCCGAAATGCGGCCGCGATCAGGCGTTCTTCTTGGGCATCAAAGCCAGGAACTCGCGCCTCAGATTGGCATCTGTCAGGAAGGCCCCGCGCATGACCGAGTTCGTCATCGCCGCCTCGATGTCCTTCACGCCGCGCCAGTGCATGCAGAAGTGGTCGGCCTCCATGACGACGGCCAGGCCGTCGGGCTTGACGCGGCCTTCCAGTTCGTTGGCCAGCATGATGACGGCCTCTTCCTGGATCTGCGGGCGGTTCATGACCCAGTCGGTCAGCCGCGCGTACTTGGACAGTCCGATCAGGTTGGAATGCTCGTTGGGCATGATGCCGATCCAGACCTTGCCCATGATCGGGCACAGGTGGTGCGAGCAGGCGCTGCGCACGGTGATCGGGCCCACGATCATCAGCTCATTGAGGCGGCTGACGTTGGGGAACTCGGTGACGGCGGGCGCCTCGGCGTAGCGGCCGGCGAACACCTCGCGCAGGAACATCTTGGCCACGCGCTTGGCCGTCTCCTGCGTGTTGTGGTCGCTGTCGGTGTCGATGACCAGGCTCTGCAGCACGGCCTGCATCTTGGCCTGCACTTCTTCCTGCAACGCGTCCAGCTCGCCGGGCTCGATGAACGCGGCGATGTTGTCGTTGGCGTGGTGGCGGCAGCCGGCCGACACGAGGCGGTAGCGAATGCGCTCGGAGACCGGGGCGTCAGGGGCGGGGGCTTTCATGGGCGCGGATTCTCGGCCGAAAGCCCACTTCTACACTCCCGCCATGTCCCAAAGCCCCCAGTCCGGCCCCCCTTCCGCGCCCTTGCACCGGCTGCTCTCCCAGGCCGCCGACGCCGTCCAGGGCGTGCGCGATGGCAAGTCCCTGACCGACCTGCTGGCCCGCGCGCCGGCCGACCTGCGCCCCGGCACGCAAGCCCTGGCCTTCGCGACGCTGCGGCGGCTGGGCAGCGCCGAGGCCGTGCGCCAGCAGCTGGCACCCAAGGCCCCGCCGCCGCGCGTGGACGCGCTGCTGTTGGTGGCGCTGGCGCTGCTGTGGCCCGAGCCTGGTGTCGAGCCCATGTATGCCGATCACACGCTGGTCGACCAGGCCGTGAAGGCGGCCAAGCAGCGCGCACCGGCCAGCGCGGCCTTCATCAACGCCGTGCTGCGCCGCTTTCTGCGCGAACGCCAGGCGCTGATGGCCGCCGCCGAGCGCAGCCCGCTGGGCGCCTTCAACCACCCCGCCTGGTGGATCGAGAAGCTCAAGGCCGACTGGCCGGCGCAGTGGCAGGCCATCCTGGCCGCCAACAACCGCCCGCCGCCGATGACCCTGCGCGTGCACGCCCAGCAAACCACGGCGGCGGCCTATGTGGAGCGCCTGGCCGCGCTGGGCATGCCGGCGCGGGCGCTCGGGGGCGCCACGCCGCAAGCCGTCGTGCTCGACCGGCCGGCGCCGGTGTCGGCGCTGCCGGGCTTTGACGAAGGCCTGGTCTCGGTGCAGGACGCGGCCGCCCAGCTGGCCGGGCCGCTGCTCATCGGCACCGGCTTGCGGCCCGGCGCCCGTGTGCTCGACGCCTGCGCCGCCCCCGGCGGCAAGACGGCCCACCTGCTGGAACTGCAGCCCGACCTGCAGCTCACCGCGCTGGACGCCGACGCCCAGCGCCTGACGCGTGTGCAGGACAACCTGAATCGGTTGCAACAAAAAGCAACACTCAAGGCCGCCGACGCCCGCCAGACCGCCGCCTGGTGGGACGGCCAGCCCTTCGACGCCATCCTGCTCGACGCCCCCTGCAGCGCCTCGGGCATCGTGCGCCGCCACCCCGACGTGCGCTGGCTGCGCCGGCCGGACGACATCGCCGCGCTGGCCACCATCCAGGCGGAACTGCTCGACGCGCTGTGGCCGCTGCTGGCCCCCGGTGGCCGTCTCGTTTACGCCACCTGCTCGGTGTTCCGCGCCGAAGGTCAGGCCCAGCTCGACGCGTTTTTGCAACGCCAGCCCCACGCGAAGTCCCCCGCCGTGCCCGGCTTCACGGGTCACCTGCTGCCCGTGGCCGAGAATGCCTCTCAACCTGAGCCGCCCCTGGACGGCTTCTTCTACGCGTTGATCACCAAGCCCTGACTTGTTCGCCCGGATCGCCATCGCCGCTTTCTTTGCCGCGCTACTCGCGCTGTTGCCGGGCGCTGCGCGGGCCGACGGCATCGAGCTGGCGAACCTGGCCACGCGGCGCGTGGAAGACGGCCTGGAGCTGAGCTTCAGCACGCGCTTCGAGCTCAGCCATGCCGCCGAGGAGGCGCTGCACAAGGGCGTGCCGCTGTACTTCGTGGCCGAGGCCAACGTGCTGCGCAACCGCTGGTATTGGCGGGATGCGCGCGTCTCGCGCGTCGAGCGCACCTGGCGCCTGGCCTGGCAGCCGCTGACGCGGCAGTACCGCGTCTCCATGGGCGGGCTGCACCAGAGCTTCCAGACGCTGGACGACGCGCTGAACGTGCTGCGCGGCCAGAGCGGCTGGCGCATCGCCGAGCCGCGCGACATCGAGGACAGCGGCGGCTATTACGTCGAGTTCAGCTACCGGCTCGACGTCAGCCAGCTGCCCCGCCCGATGCAGATCGGCCTGCAGTCCGGCTTTGCGCTGAACATCGAAGAGAAGCGCAGCTTCGCCGCTGATTTCACGCTGAAGTGATGCCCCTGGTCCAACGAATTCGTTGGCCGGCGATGCCGGCTGCGCCATGGCGTGCGCGGCGCCGCGCTGCTCGGTTCGCCGCAGCGGCGCCTGGGTCATCGGCATGAATCGCGTGGCGCGGTGGGGCTGGGGCATCACGCTGGTGACCCTCACCGGCGTGGCCGGCGTGCTGGCCTTCGTGCTGATCGTCGGCACCACCTCCGAGCGCGGCTTCTTCGAGCGCCACTACCACTGGCTCTACTGGGTCAACGTGGCCGTGGCCGCGGTGCTGACGCTGGTCATCCTGACGGCCGCCGTTCGGCTGTTCGTGCGCGTGCGGCGGGGGCGCTTCGGCAGCCGGCTGCTGCTGAAGCTGGCCGGCATCTTCGCGCTCGTCGGCGTGGTGCCCGGCGTGATGATCTACGCCGTCTCCTACCAGTTCGTGAACCGCAGCATCGAGAACTGGTTCGACGTGCGCCTGGCCACTGCGCTGGAGGCCGGCCTGAACCTCGGCCGCGGCACGCTGGACGCGCTGGTGGCCGACCTCGGCACCAAGACGCGCGACGCCGCCGACCAGCTCGCCGAGTCCACCACGCCGCAGCTGCTCGCGCTGGAGCGCCTGCGCGACAAGCTCGGCGCGCGCAGCATCGCCCTTGTGGGCGGCAACGGCCAGATCCTGATGGAAAGCGGCGGCGACACCCACCAGCTCACGCCGGACCGCCCCAGCAGCGCCATGCTGCGCCAGGCGCGCGGCGGCGGCGTGGCCAGCCAGCTCGAAGGCCTGGAAGACGAGGCCGCCGCGCTGCAGGGCGGCGCACAGATCCGCACGCTGGCGTTGCTGCCCAGCACCGAGCTGCGGCTGGGCATGGGCGAGCGCTACCTGATGGTCATCCAGCGCATCCCTGCCAACATGCTCAGCAACGCGCTGGCCGTGCAGACCGCCAACAGCGAATACCAGCAGCGCTCGCTGGAGCGCGTGGGCCTGCGCCGCATGTACCTCGGCACGCTGACGCTGGTGCTCATCCTGGCCGTGTTCGCCGCGCTGCTGCTGGCCGTCACGCTGGGCAACCAGCTCGCGCGCCCGCTGCTGATGCTGGCCGACGGCATGCGCCAGGTGGCGCTGGGCGACCTGTCCGTGCGGCCCGTGCTGGCGTCGCGCGACGAACTCGGCGGGCTGACGCGCTCGTTCGCCGACATGACGGGCCAGCTCGCCGACGCGCGCGCCCAGGTCTCGCGCACGGTGGCCGAGCTCGACGCCGCCCGCACCCACCTGCAGACCATCCTCGACAACCTGACGGCCGGCGTCCTCGTCTTCGATGCCGACGGCCTGATCGAGACCGTCAACCCCGGCGCCACACGCATCCTGCGCCTGCCGCTGTCGGCCTACGCCGGCCGCCCGCTGGCCGACGTGCCGGGCCTGTCGGAGTTCTCCGCCTCGCTGAACCAGCGCTTCGACCAGAGCGCCAGCGGCGACGGCGCGGGCGACATGGACCGCGAGCTGTGGCAGGAATCCTTCGAGCTGGCGCTGCATCCCAAGCAGGACCCGCTGACGCTGCTGGTGCGCGGCGCCCCCCTGCCCTTCGGCGCCCGCCTGGTCGTGTTCGACGACATCTCGGAGGTCGTCTCCGCACAGCGCTCCGCCGCCTGGAGCGAAGTGGCGCGCCGCCTTGCCCACGAGATCAAGAACCCGCTCACGCCCATCCAGCTCTCGGCCGAGCGCATGCAGCACAAGCTTGAGGCCAAGCTCGAAGGCACCGACCAGGCCATGCTCGTGCGCTCCGTGGCCACCATCGTCAACCAGGTGCAGGCGATGAAGCAGCTCGTCAACGAGTTCCGCGACTACGCCCGGCTGCCCTCCGCGCAGCTCAAACCGCTGGATCTCAACGCCCTCATCCACGAAGTGCTCAGCCTCTACGCCGCGGCGCAGGAGACTGGCCGCCTCACGACGCAGCTGGCCGCGAACCTGCCACACATCAAGGGCGACGCCAGCCAGCTGCGCCAGGTCATCCACAACCTCGTGCAGAACGCGCTCGACGCCGTGCAAGACCACCCGGACGGCCGTGTCACGGTGCGCTCGTCGCTGGCGCTGACCGAGGCCGGCGCCCCCCGTGCCGTGCGGCTGCACATCGTCGACAACGGCCCCGGCTTCGCCGAGAAAGTGCTCAAGCGCGCCTTCGAGCCCTACGTCACCACCAAGACCAAGGGCACCGGCCTGGGCCTGGCCGTCGTGAAGAAGATTGCCGACGAACATGGCGCCCGCATCAGCCTGCGCAACCTCCATCCCGCTCCCGATGCGGGTTCTCCCGTTCCTGAAGAACATGACGCCGTCGTGATCGGCGCGCAAGTTTCGCTATCATTTTCGAATCTGACGCCTGCAACCGAGCCCGGCATGCAGGGCGCCAAGACTTAAGGATTCATGGCCACCATTCTTGTTGTCGACGATGAGCTGGGCATTCGTGCCCTGCTGTCAGAGATCCTCAGCGACGAGGGGCACACCATCGAGCTTGCCGAGAACGCCGCCCAGGCGAGGTCGGCGCGCGAACGCATGCGCCCCGACCTCGTGCTGCTCGACATCTGGATGCCCGATGTCGACGGGGTCACTCTGCTCAAGGAATGGGGCGGTGCCGGCCTGCTGACCATGCCCGTCATCATGATGAGCGGCCACGGCACCATCGACACGGCGGTGGAAGCCACCAAGTTCGGCGCCATCGCCTTCCTCGAAAAGCCCATCACGCTGCAGAAGCTGCTGCGCGCGGTCGAGCAGGCGCTCGTCAAGACCGCGCCGCCGCGCCCGGCGCCCGCCGCGGTGGGCCTGCCCAGCTATGCGCGCGCCGAACCGGCCGGCAACCTGGGCCTGGGCGGCCTGCCCACGCCGACCGGACAGATCGGCGGCCTCGTGCCCAGCCATCTGCCCGGCACCACCGCCAGCAGCCATGTGCTGCTGTCCGAGCAGAGCTTTGAACTCGACCGCCCGCTGCGCGAGGCCCGCGACGCGTTCGAGAAGAGCTATTTCGAGTTTCACCTCGCCAAGGAAAACGGCTCCATGACCCGCGTGGCCGAGAAAACCGGCCTGGAGCGCACGCACCTCTACCGCAAGCTCAAGCAGCTGGGGGTGGACCTCAGCCGCAACAAGCGCGGCGCAGGTGGCTGACGCCAAAGTCCTGTGCTATAGTCGCGGACTTCGCTGATCTGCGTTGCAGCTCGGCGAAGCAAAAAGGCCAAGTAGCTCAGTTGGTAGAGCAGCGGATTGAAAATCCGCGTGTCGGTGGTTCGATTCCGCCCTTGGCCACCAAGATTGCAGACCCCTGGTTCCCGATGGAATCAGGGGTTTTTGCTTTTCAGTGGTCGCAGGTCCGCCCATGGGCCTTCGGTAGCGCCAGTCCCGTGGGTTGTTGATCTGTCAAGGACCTGCCGTGGCCGCTGGAAACTCCCGCATGCACGACGAACTGCTGGCGTTCGTTCTCAAGAACCTCTGCACCCGCCCGTTGAATGGCTTTGCGCAGGAGTCGCGGCTGGACGGCGAAAGCCTGAAGGATGCGGTTGAACGCTACGAGGTCGACTACGCATGGCATGTGTTGGGCTCGGACCGCCTGCGCGATGCGACGCTCGCGCGGCTGGAAACCAGGCTTGGCCAAGCGGCGACCGCGGCGCAAAGGTCCAGCGTGACCGCCGTGCTGAGAGAGGCCGCCGCGAGCCAACCCGCCGATCTGCTGATGAGCTTCGACAACGACCTGCCCGAACAACTGGCGGCGTTGCTGGGTGAGCCGGCGGACAGCCTGGCCACGTCTGCCGCGCTTGCCGATTGATGCGCCGGGGCTGACTCCTCGCGCAGCCGGGGCTATCCGCCGCTGCCCCATGAAGCCTGCCGGCAACGCCTGACAAAGCCGGGAAGGCCAA
>JACCDO011445897.1_pt1 | contig 11334 bp, 14 predicted proteins | sample 7446101 | NCBI WGS metagenome assembly JACCDO01 (sample SAMN15323440, study PRJNA562643) | freshwater metagenome | isolation source: river surface water | place: USA:Blue River Watershed | collected 2017-08-16
CAAAACTATCAATTTCTTCTTGCTTAATTTTAGCAATTTTAGCCAATCTATTTACATCTTTAGATGTGTAGTGAGATTCATTAATTAACCAATTTTGAAATCGCATGATAAATTACCTATTAAAAATTTAAGTATGAATATAATTATGAATTTTCTTGATAAAAAATATCGTAAACTTCGTCCCATGATATATTTTTTGCCATGTAAATGGATTTTTTTTCAGAGAAAATTTTTGCATCTTCAACAAATTTATTGAAATTAGAAGAATATTCTTTTTTGTAATGAAAGCCATGATTTTTCAAAACCAGATAAATCATGGCAGAAGAAAAATTCATGGATATGAACATTATTTTGTGGTAATCCCGGTATTGAATCCGACATGAAAAGTTACAAAAAAAGGGATAATGGATTAAACCATTATCCCTTTAAAGTAAAACTAGTGTTATTCATCCAATGGAGCAAAACACCAATTTGGTTGATATACCAATTCTACAGCATTTAAACTTATCATAACACTACTGCCAATTGGATCTTCTGAATTTGGTTTTTCGCTACTAGAAGCACCAGAACTTTCTACTGCTCGTGCTTGTGCTAGTACAACGCAATCATCTGTAACCTTTGACAAGATACCACGATAATTAAATCTAGCACAAAGAATGGCAACTGGTTGACCTATGTAGTCTTGCATGATAGCAGCCATATTACTGCCAACAGATTTTTCAGTAGCAACTCGTGCAAAAGACTTTTTAATAGCCATTTTAAATCCTTCTAGTGATTGAAAAAGTTTTACCAATTACTTTTGGAAACTAATCCCTAACCAATCTTTCACGCTCTGCTGAAAGAGGATCATATTCCCTTTGGCGACTTACACAAATCCATTCTCCCTGCGGAAGAATAATTTGATCATGTTCGTCATGTCCAATTGTAATTTGGCTGTGCATGCTGCGAACATAAATATCGCCCTTTTCATCCACAACACTATCCATCTCACTAATGCTAGGAGATATGATTTTGTGTGAATGTCCAGTTACTTCACCGTATGCAAGAATATTGCTGGTGTGTTTTTTAGTTCTCTCTGGAATAGAGGAAACCGTTTTGAAAAAAATATCGCCCTGTCGTGCTTGTAACATATGATTTTCTCCTTGTTACTATAGAATACCTCAAAACAATAAAATGTAAAGTAAATTATGTTTCTTGTGTTGGATTATATGAAATTTCATCTAATCCAAAAGTCCAAGCTACGGCTTGTCTGCATGTTCGCATGTCTGGAGGCACACATAAGTAATAGTTTTTATATGAACCATCTGCCTCCTGAGTGCTATTTACCACCTTCAAATAACTGATTGGTTCATCAAAAACACCACCAAACTGAAATAAAATCATATCCTTCTCTTCATCCACATGTATTATTCTGGTGTTTTTGTCAGTCAAAACTTTATCCATTCCAATAATTCTCATGCCTACATATCGCACTTCAGCATTTGCATGTTTTAAAACTTCCTCAATAGTTAAGGATTCTGGTTTGGTGAAGTAATGTGGAGGTATTCTAATATTTTCGTAATAATATGATATGGAACCATGTATATCGGCATCTATTCCATGTTTTCTGCCATTCATATAATGGATGATACGAGTAGGACTAATATAAGCTGGTGCATTATCTCTATGTAATCTACCCTCTTCATTACGGTATGTTTTCAACTCCCCAAATGGAAATTCTTTGCCAAAGTAGTTCAATCTTGACTTCCACGCTTCAAATGGAGAATTTTTCATATTTTGATTCCTTAGTTTATCTTTGAATCATATTACGAATTTCAATTTTGTAATTTATTTTTTTCAAAAGCTTTCTGGCTGATATATTTTACTGTTTCCCAATGTTTTTTTTCTGAAGCAAGTAACGCTATTTGGCTCATATCATCATTATTGAATACTTGTTTTTCGCATATTATTTTAACAATTTCTAAATTTCCAATTTCTGCAGCCATTTTAGCATCTTCTAAAGCAGTATTAGAAAAAGCAGAAATGAGATTTAACACTGATTCATAAATATTTTCATTGTTGCTTGCTATTGCTGCAATTCTTATATTTGAAAAATTTCCATTTTTTGCAAAAACTTCCATGCTATTTGATACTTTGCTTGTTTTATTTGCGATGAAATTGCAAATGGCTGCTACAGCTTTTTCTCTTTTGCTATAAGCTGCATTTTCCAACAACATAAAAAAAAATGAAATTGAAGCATTCATGTCATTTGCATTTTCAATGATGCATTGGATTGCGTCTTCAATTTCATCATGAAATTCTTGAGATCTTTCGCAACAGGAGTTGTACAAAACTTTATTCCACATAATTAGCTTCTCTTTTTTTCGTTGTAACAGGAAAAACAAAAGGGTTTTTGTTCATCTTCGTCTGATGAATACAAAATATGGTTGCATGTTTCACAATGACTTATTTTAACTTGTGCAGGTGGATCAACTACATGCTGCCACAAAATGTTGTTAGACTCATCTTGTTTTCTCTGATTTTCCGTGTAAGGAATAGTTCCTTCAATATCCAAGCTTTCTGATCGGTGCAAAATGATTGCCCTGCGAAGTTTCAACAATTCTTGCAAAAGAATTTCTCTTTCTTCTTGCATTTTTTGCACAGTAGCAGCGACTGTATTTGTTTTGATAATACTTTCATGTATTCTGTCGATTTCTTTTTTTCGCACCGTATTCACTCCAATCAATATCATCTTGCATGATTACTGGGGTATTGTCCCCGACATAAGAACCTCGAACATTGAATTCGAAAAACTCAACGGCTTCTTCAAAAGTCATATGTTTTTCAAGGTTTTTAAGCATTTTTTTGTAGCTATAAATTACCTTTGTATACTGAAAACAAGTAGATAATCCCATGATGGCGGTATCTTGTCCATCAAAAAAAAGAACATCTTCAATTCCATTTTCTTCGCAATACCGTTCAATCATTTTTCGCATGGTCAATCCTTTTGAACAAAGAATAACGACAAGTTTCGAATAAAAACTAGAATTTTTCAATACCATAAATCATTTTTTTTGAAAATTTAACTTCAAAACATAAATGCAAAGACATATTTTGACTTTTCAAGAAATGTATTACTAAATTATATTTTAAATTTTTTTTTAAAAAGCACTTGCATTACAATTTTTACAGATTATAGTAATTTTAATGATTAGTCTCATTTCCCACCCGTTGATTTCACAACATTTTTCAAAAAGAGGTAGACATGTTTCTTTCCAATTCCGACAGGGATCAATGTTTTTTAGATTTAGAAAGATCAAGAGTTAAAATGGTCGTAGTGATGATAGGAGAAAACAAAAAAGTAAACAAATATCAATTCACATTTATCGATAATACAAGTCTTATCATTCATTCAAAAGATATAGCAATTCAAGAACAATTAGAAATAACTCAAGAACAATTGGAAATATTTGGTGGCGATTATAATTATTTTAAAATTTTACAAACATTAGCCATCCCTTACTTTGAGTTTCATAAGCCTGAAATAGATCATTTTGCAAAATCAAAATCAGATATTAGCAAATTGACATGGGATATTTACAACAAGAATATATCGTTGTACGACTTGATATCTAAGCAATTCAATTACATATCAAGAAAAGCTGTGTAAATAATGGGCATGATATTTTAATGCCATTTTTTTTAAATTAGAAATATGAATAAATCGTCTAAGTGTTTTGAAAAAAAATACAATAAATAAATTAATGCTTAGATATATTTCAGACAAAAAAAATGACAGTTTTGTGTTCAAAATGTTTCCAACTGTTCATTTGGGAGACATAATAGTTTCCATGAATATGTTGTATAATTTTTGCTTACAAAAAAAAATGAAAGCAAAATTTTACACGCATAATGGTAATGTTGTCACACAACTTTTGCACATTTTTGACTATGATGAAAAAATTGAAATCATAAACAATTTAAATGTACCCTGTAGACACCCCTTCACCATTGGTCATTTTCTTAGTTTAGGTAAGTCTAGAAATCAATATTGGTGTGGTCATTTGCGTGGTTATATGTCCATTCCTCCAGAAGCATTAAATGTATTTACTTTGCCAAAAATAAACATTTCTTTGCCAACTAAAGGAAATTATTTATGTTACCAAATAGATTCACATTCCAATTACACCAATAAAAAACCAAAAATGAAACCTTGGGAACTAAAAAAAATCATAGAAAAATTTGGAAATGAAAATTCCTATTTTATAGGTAAAACAGGAACCAAAAAAATGTTTCATAATCAAAAAACTCATTTTGCATCTTTGGTTGATCAAGCAAAATTTTTATTAGGTTGTGAAAGGTTTTTTGGTGTAGATAGTGGCATGTCACACTTGGCTGGAACTCTAGGAATCATTGGGGATGTAGTGACTCAACAACTCGAAGACATATTCATTTCATGCGTCACAAACGCATATGAATTTATGTATCCAACAATTACTGTGCATAAAAGAAAAAGTTTACGACTTTAAATTGCAACATCCATAAGTTTTTTAAATAAATCTGAAGGAAAATATTTCTCAACAAAACCAATATCACTTTTTTCATAATAATTCATATAATATTTTTCTTTATACTTATCATACTTTTTGTAAACTACTTTATCCGATTTTCTACGGCATTTAGATCCATTATAACCAACATCTCCTTTTGGATATATAATTTTTTTAATTTTTAAATTAAATTTTTTAGCGATTATTTTTACTTTATTTTCCGTGTCAAATAAAAAGTCTTCATAATAAATAAATGTTTTTTCTTTCACACACTCTTTTTCTAAGCAATCTTTTAAAATGAAATTCCAAAGTTGAATGGGATTTTCTGCTTTATCAAACAAATCACATTTATGTTTTGTATCCCAGTATAATTTTTCTCTAATAAATTGAGAAAAAGTTGATTTTTTATATTGTGGAAAATAATTTTCAAATTTTCTTTTTTGGTTAATTCTTACAAAACTATGTAAACTTACCAGCCAACTGTAAATATTTTTAAATATAATAAGATGATTGTAATTGATTGTTTGGTTTAATGATCCGTGTTTCCATCCATAATGATTTATCAAAGGCACAAAACCAAAACTATTTGTCACCATAAACTCTAAAAAATTTGTTCCACTTCTAGGCAAACCATATATTTTTATTTTAGGTTCTTGAAATAACATATAAATATGTATATTGGTATTAAATATTTTAAGGTAGTGTATGGAAGAAAAAAAATTAACTTACTATTCAAGACAAAATCAAGACAAAATTATTTACGAATATATCAAAGAAATAGGATCTTTGAATAATATCGCAGTTGAATTTGGAGCTAGAGATGGATTTGAATTTTCTAATGTAAGAATGTTTGCAGATTTAAACTGGAAATTATATCAATGGGATAAAATTTTTCAAAATGAATTTGTGAATCGTGAAAACATAAACGCAAAGAACATCAATCAAATTTTTCAGAAGTATAACATTCCAAAATATTTCGACATTTTATCAATTGATATTGATAGCAATGATTATTGGGTTTGGAAATCGTTAAATTATTCTCCAAATATAGTTTGCATTGAATATAATCCAAACTTTGAAATTCAAAAAAAAGTAACAGTAAAATATGATCCAGACAGAACATGGCAAAAAGATGTGGCTTTTGGAGCTTCATTTTCAGCTATGATAAGCCTTGGAAAGCTTAAAGGTTACGCACCAATTGATTATGTTTTTCACGATATTATTTTTATGAAAAAAAACATCATTGATAAACATAAAATTATTCCAAAAAAATTTACAACAAAATTACCAGTTAAAATACACAAACAAACAGGATATGAAGAATTTATAAACATTGAGCCATAATTTTTTCATATAAATCATAATCAAAATATTTGTTAACAAAATCCAAATCACTCTTGCTAAAAAATTTCATATATTCTTTATTTTTGTAGTAAGATACTTTATTGAAATTTAAACTTTTTGATTTTTGTTTATGTTTGTAACCATAATAACCTAATTTTCCACTTGGAAAAACTATATCATTCTGTTGCTTAGTAATGCCAATAATATCTCTTAATTTTTCTAATTGACTTTTTGTATCAAACAACAACCTTTCATAGTTTATAAAAATTTTTTTTTCTTTATCGCTATTATACCATGATTTGTTTTGATGGACCCAATGTATAATTGGATTTGGTGCGTCAAAATCATGATTAATCATACGATGAAAAATTGGCTTTCTGATAAAATCAGAAAAATTTTTCGATTCATGAAAAGGAAAAAAATTCTGCAAATCATGAACTTGATTAATATTTACATAATCAAAAAAACTGACAAGCCAACTATGAATATCTTTAAAAATTATAATGTTGTAGCAATTTAAATTATGTTTAATGTCGCCATGTTTCCATCCATGTTCATTAACAAATGGCTTCATATTAAAATAATTAAAAAATAAAAACTCAAAGAAGTTTGTGCCACTTCTCATGCAACCATAAATTTTTACTTTTGGTATGTAAGATAACATACTATATTTATGTTTTTTTATATGATTCTCGCCAGAAAACCCAAGGTTGGTCAGTTCATCTATTATCGCCTAATATTTCTGGTATATGAACCCAATTATTTTCTTTGCAAATTTTTTCATAGATAAAACCATCAGATTGTTCTGATTTATCATACCAGTATTTATATTTTTTCCATATGTCTTTATGAGCAACTAATTGCATGCAATCAATATTGTATTTTACAGGTGGCAAACCATTAAATCGAATGGCATGATTTATGCCACGACCTTGTAGCTTATGATGTCGTATCGTAAAGATAACCAATTCTGATTTTGTTTTTTCTATTTTCTCTGCAATCTTTTGAAATGCAAATGGTTCAAATAAATTGTCTATGTTAAACTGTATGAAATAATTGCAATCAGAATTATCATAAGCATAACGCATTGCCAAATCTCTAGAAGAATGACCCCAATTATTTATTCTCATCTTCGTTTGCAAAAACTTTATCTTTTCATAATGAGAACTTAAATCAAATTCTTTTTCGTAAGGAATTTGTTTGTTGCCATCATGGCAAATAAACATATGAAAATTTTGATAACTTTGATTTAAAACAGATAATAAACCAGCATACGCACCATCTCGTGGTACATGTTTTTCATAATCTACAGTTATAACACCAAATTTAATCATATCTTATTTATTTTACCACAATTCAGGAAATTTTTCTCTTAATTGTCTTGGGTATCTTCTAAGCATTAAATAAGCAGCTTGTTTTGTTACCTCTTGATCGAATCCAGCAGCATATAAATATCTAGAGAGACAAGCATCCGGTTTATTGAAACCAACACAATCCCTCAAAAACGCACCATCACAAACTGACAACATAGATTTAAGGGCTGTTTGAATTACATTCATAAGCGATTCAGTAAATTCAGGAAATTCAATAGTACCCTCTGGCAACTTTTGAAGTTCTCTGTTACGGATTTCATGGACTCTTTCTACAGCAAGCGATCTAACATGTAGTTCTTGTTCCTTTTTTATGCTTTCCTGCAAATTATTCATTCGGTTCTGAAATTCTTCTTCTGTTTCGTTGATGGCAGGAGAGGACAAAGTTTTATCCAACTCAATTTTATTGTCGATAGCCTTGTAAAACAGATTTATTTTTTGTGAAAGAATTTGCAATATATGCCGATCTAGAACATGATCACTTACCAAACGAACAATTTCTACTGGTCGTGTTTGGCCGATACGACAAATTCTATCCTCGGCTTGCTGATTAAGTGCTGGTGTCCAGTCCATATCAACAAAAATAGCTTTCCAAGCTCGCACCAAAGTCAAACCAACACCACCAGCTTGTATTGTCAACCCAACACCTTTTAACTCTCCCGATTGAAATTTATTTACAATTTTTTGCCTATCCTCGGATTTGGTATCTCCAGTAATAATTGCCCAACCTTCTCGTTTTCCGAGTTCTAAAATCGGCTCACGATGAGCAGAAAATACAACAAGAGGTATTTCTTCTTCCTCATGATTTTCAACAAGTTCTAACATCGATGGAATTCTGGAAGCAGCTAATTCTGCTCGTATGCCAGAAAAAGCCTCAAAAGGTGGCAATTCGTTATCTTGAATGACTTCTACAAACATTTCGTAGGCATCATCCAATTTTTTTCTCAAATCAGTTGACATATCATCTGTAATCAAAGTTGTGTAACTTTTTTTAGGAAGATCTGGCAAAACTTCCTCACGGATTCGACGCATCATTGCTCTTTTTAAAAGTTCTGGAACTAAGTTCGTTGGACCCCTAAATTCGTAACCACCAAAAGAATTGGCAAAACCGCCAAATTGCTTCATGAAGTTATTCCAAGAACCAAACACAGATTTCTCAAGATTCAAAGAAGATAAAACTCCCCATAAATCAAATGGCTTGTTAGTTAAGGGAGTTCCAGTTAAGCCAATGACCTTTTCAGCCATTGAAGAAAGTGTCTTAATAGATTTGTGTCTTTTAGTTTTGTAGTTTTTACAAGCGTGTACTTCATCGCAAACCAATGTAAATTCACCTTCATTAGAAAATTCAGAGGGTAAAATGTCATAATTTGAAATTACTATTTCGCCATTCTTTGGAAAACGAAAACTTGAGCGACCCTTGAGAACAGTAACTTTGAAGTCGGGTCGCCATTTTTGAGCTTCCTCTCGCCAATTAAATTTAACTGCTGCAGGACATATTACTAGGACAGCACTGTTTGACTTAAGACTGCACAAAACTTGAATTGTCTTACCAAGACCCATCTGATCGCCTAATAAGCATTTAGGCATCGAATTCATAAATTTAATGCCATCAACTTGATAAGGGAAAAGGTTTTTATTCCCTATGAATGAATTAAGATGTGATAAAATTTCACCATCATTTGATTTACTTGCCTCTAGTAATTCAGATGCTATCTTCAAACCTAATCGATTCGCAACTTCTAGCACCCTTGGCAAATGCTGTTTTTTAGTGCTCACTGTCCAATACTTATTTTCCGCATTAAAACGAGCCTCTGGTAAAGACTTTACCGCCACCACACTGTTTGGTGAATATGGGAAATATACATCGCCCTGTGCTGTAATTTCAGCCCGTACTTCTGGCATTTCAATGCGTACTGGAACACAAGATTGGCAATAAGTAAACCACTTTTTGTTATCATCCTGACATGCATAACCTTCATGAGCTTTAACTTCTTTTTTGCAGGTGAAACACTTCTTAGCAAATTGATTTCGGATTGTTCGTTTCATGACTATCTCCAAATGGAAATTTTGCATAATATCCCATGGATCTGTATTGCAAAAATCATTTCGGCAAAATATCTTACTAATTTTTAGACAATTATAAATTACGCAATAAGATAATTTGGTTAAAGGAGTCAAAAATGTCAAAAGCAAGGGATAAAAAAATAAAAAAAGATAAGTTGGAGAAAGACTACCTTAGCCAATTTCCACTAATTAACTTTATCGATAGTCAAAATGCCCCTGAATCTTTTGAAAAAGACATAAAAAAAGCTTATCGGCAGGTACTACTCGATTTACAAAAGAAAAAAACAATAAAAGATGCATTTTTTTATGAATTTTTAAAAATGTTCAAAAAACTCCACGCTGATACTGTTAGTGGAGAAAGTATGAAAAAATTGATATATTGGGTTTGCAACCATGAACTTTTTCAAAAAATTTATCCACCACAATCACAACCATTGGTGAAAAATCTAAAACTTTCTAAATTTTTGTATGCGACTCAACAAATTAGATCTATTTTCATTGAAAAAATTGAAGAAAAAACAAATATAGACAAATACTTGCCAGATTGTTTTGCAACCTTTGGTATTTATGGCAATGGATTTTATGTGCGTTTTCATGCTGTTTTCAAAGAAAAAACGGATGGAGGAACAATTTATAAACATGCAAAAACATTAAATGTCGATGGTGTCGAATATGAACTGTGGTTTTCAAAACATGCACTAGACAGAGTAATTCAAAGAGTCGGATCAATTCTAGAATCTCCAAATGTAATTATGGGAGAATTCATAAGTCATGCTCCATTTTTTTTTAATGGATTCACTGGCCAACAACATTTGTTGTGTTGCTACATGCCATCTCCACTTAGAAACAACAAAAATATTTTTGACGATGTAGGAATAGAATTGCCTGTTTTAGCTGGACATAAACAAGAAGATAGACTAATGAAATATCTGTATTTCCCATTTGTTGTAAAGGGAAAAAGAATTATATGCAAAAGTGCATTATTGCCGGGATTTGCTGGTACACCTGAATATTATTTGAAGGAAAAATTATCAAAAATGCCTAGCTCAGACGAATTAGATGCTGAATGTATAAAAATGTTCTATGATAGAAACTACCAAATGCAAAATGCCATATCTGCGGAATTCTGTTATATTTCCATATTATTTCACAAATTTGGTATGCCACAATATTTTCAAGGAGAATTTAATTGTTTTCCAATTATTGCAACTTTTCAAAATGAACTTAAACAAAATTAAAAACTAATTGAGAACAAAGTTTCTCTGCACTCTGCCACCAACTTCTATCTAAAACTTTACTGACATAAGAATTTTCTTTGTTGTCAGCAAGATCAAAAGCAGATATGACGGCATTATTTAAATTCTCATTGACAAAAACAGTGTTATTGTCAGCCAAATCCAAAGCACCGTTAACTGGATATGCTGCCACTGGAGTGCCACAAGCCAGTGCTTCTAACATTACTAATCCATAAGTATCTGTTTTAGATGGAAAAACAAAAACATCAGCTTCTTGATAAAAAGTAGATAAAAGTGACGGTTCTATTTTGCCTATAAATTGAACATCTGGGTATTTATTTTTGAGTTCTTTAAGTTGCGGTCCATCGCCAACTACAATTTTTTTGTCGGGATAATAAAGAGTGCAAAATGCTTCTATATTTTTTTCTTTAGAAATCCTTCCAACATACAAGGCAGTTTTTGTTTTTCTATTTTTATTTTTAAAAGCAAACAAACTTAAGTCAACACCCTTTGGACATATCGCCTTTGGTTTTTTAATCCAAGATAATTGATCAGCTAAATACTTTGTACAACAAAATATCTTTTCTGACTTTCCATGAAACCATTGAAAATATTTTTTTGATAAAAATAAAGGAATATTCAAATGTGTTTTAAGATACTCAGGAAACATAGTCAGATAACTTGTTGTAAATTTGACATCGTTTCTTACGCAAAAATTTCTTATGCATAAACCTAATGTACCCTCGGTCATAATGTGAATGGCATATGGTTTTTCAAAATAATTTTTTGTAA
>JACCDO010306559.1_pt1 | contig 11332 bp, 12 predicted proteins | sample 7446101 | NCBI WGS metagenome assembly JACCDO01 (sample SAMN15323440, study PRJNA562643) | freshwater metagenome | isolation source: river surface water | place: USA:Blue River Watershed | collected 2017-08-16
GTTTAAACAATGTCTTCCGAAGCCGGTACATCTTTAGAAGAGCTTGAAAGCGGCCAGTTACAAGGAACCGCGGATGAAAGTCGTATGCAGGCCATATTAGCCGACATCAATGCATCCGGTGCGGAGGTGGCAAGTGGTGTCAATATGCCTGCCCGTCAACCCATGCCACCTATGCAACCCATAGCCACCCAACAGATGCCAATGCAGATGCCATCCCTGATGTACAATCCAAATCCTCCGATGGCTAACCATTACATTCCTATTGACGAAGCGCCCAAGCGCAGTGCACTCAAAAAGAAAAATGTATGGTCGTCCATCGTGGATTCTGTGCGTGACCCTATAGTTGTTGCAGTCATAGTCTTTGTTATATCGCTCCCGGCACTTCATACATTTGCCGGCAAATATGTTGGCTGGGCCTATGTACTTGGAGGACAACTTTCCTGGCTTGGTTTAATTGCAAAAGCATGTTTGGGAGGTCTTTTATTTGCACTGTATCGCACCGTGGTAAACTTACTTGCGTGATGTCGTTTTTTAATTTGATACCACACGGTAGAAATGGACGCTGTAATCAAGTCTTTGAAAACAATCAAAAAGATGGATAATGAAAAGTTATCATTATATGGCTCCTATGGTGTATTTGGTCTTGCATCTATCTACATTTTTTACAATGGTCAACTTGCCACCATCGGTCTTGCGGCCGGTGTATCTATGATTTTGTATGCGATTACAAAGAATTGTATGGTATCCTTGATTGCCGGTGCACTTGTGGGTCTTATTGCAGTACATTATTCCCGGCGCCGCATGGAAGGATTTGCCGACGCCACTGCAGAGGCCGAAGAAGCAACAGAAGAGGAATTTGAAGATGCCGGCGACGAAAAGCCTGCGGCAAAAAAACCAGCAGCCGCCCCCAAGAAAAAGAAGGCACCTGCTCCCGATCACGGAAGCCGCGCCGAAGCATTTCAACTTGGCAAGAAATACAAAATGCCAAGCGAAGGTGATGACGAAGAATATCACTTGGATGCCGGCACAACAATGATGAATGCATACAAAGCCCTGAAACCCGAACAGATTGCCGAAATGACAAAGGATACCCAGGATTTAATGAATACACAAAAGCAATTGATGGGCACACTAAATACATTAAAACCCCTTATCAAGGATGGCAAGGAAATGATGGACATGTTCCAATCCTATTTCGGCTCCGGTGGCATTGGTAACTAAATATGTATCCCTAACAGAAATATGAATTTTAAATATGCATACATACTTTTTATGATTGCATCTTTACTTCTTACAACTGGTCTGTTTGTTATGTATATGCGCCGCGGATGGTGTGCTGCGCACAAAGAAGGATTTGCGAATTCAACTGCGGCCAATGCACAGGAATCCGCAAAGTTGGGACTTGCAGCACTTACAGAGAAACTGTATGAAACTATAGGTCGTCTTGAAAAATTCAAATCCAAAACGGGTGACGAGTTTTTGAAAGAACGTATTGGATTTGCAAACATGTCCATTACAGATTTGGCCCGCGCACAATTAAATAAGGCCGATGAATAGGATTACTATGAAACGTCGCATGCCAAAAATGTCCGGCGGTAGCCTGGGTGGTGGATTATGCCCCACTGGTTTTTATTGTATGGATACTTATACATTTTTAATTATTTTACTGGCGATTGTTGCCCTGGGTGCCATTGCCGTCTTTGTTGCAAAACAATACGGATTATTTGGATTTAGTGCGGCGGCAGAAACCTATCGGCCCTATGTGGACCCGCCGGCGCCCAAGGTTGTAGTTGTACAAACACCTGGAGCGCCACAACAGCCGCCACTTGATCCACGCTTTGCACCTCTTTCGCCCGAACAAGTCTATACACCACCGCCAGATTTACGTGGATTTCCCTCACCTCCGGTAATGGCCGGCATGGGACCCGCGGCACCCATTAATATTCCTACACGTGGCATTCCCGATTCGTATCAACAAATCGGTGTGCTCACAACTGCAGGTGGCAGTCAAACATCTGCATCTCCCACACGCACTGTGCTGCCGCTATTTGGACGTAAGTTAGCAACCAACCGTGACCGGTGGAATTACTACACGCGCACGGATGGTATGAATCCAGTCCAAGTTCCAGTTCAGTTCAAACGCCGCAATTGTGACGATGATAATGGCTGTGATGAAATCATGGACGGTGACTCTATTGGTGTACCTGTACTTGGACAATCGTATACTGCCAATGTTTATCGTTTTTCCACGCCCCGTTATTTACCAATCGTATAAACCCGCGTTATTAGTAAGAGGATGTCGTTAGACTCAATTATTGATAATGCATTTGGATGCGCTGAGACTCCTGTCTATATTCCCAGCGGATTCAATATGACACGTATACCACCGTGTGGTTCGTGCGATCTTCGTGTCATTGCAAAAATAGCAGGGCCCGGCAATGTTACACCACTTCCTGAAGGATTATTGATTAATGAAAATCCCACGGCATCACTTCGTGTAAACGGCCTAGGTCATAATTTAATTGCTGCAATTCTTACATTTCCTGGTGCGCATCGGTTACCGGACCGGCAGGAAGTATGCGATGCCGAATTAATGCTTTATTTTCAAAACGACCGCGATTCCACGAAGCATATATGTCTATGTTTGCCGATTGATAGGGGTGTGGGACCCACAACACGTTATTTTGGTACGCTAGCCACAGGTGTTCTCAAAGGCCGACCAACCGTAGAAACCCTGATTCCTGTCGGCGCATCCTTTCTTTCCTACAAAGGCGCTGATTTGCGTGGTCGTGATGTGAAACGTTCACGCCTTCGCTCCAAATGTGACCCTGTTTCTTTGTATGTTACATATTATGTGTGTCTGAAACCGATTTATATGAGTCCGATTGATTACAAACGTCTTAAGGACCGGTTTTTGGATGATACATACGTTGGTCCTGTGCGACCCATGGCCGATGCGATTGTAGACAAACTTGTACGCGTGGGTCTTTTTGTATCCAGTATTAAAGTGGGCGAAGACGGCGATGGTGGGAAACGCAATGACTTACAGAACTTGAAGTGTTACAAAATAGACCCATCGCGCGACATTAAAGATGGACGTGTCTATGTTGGTGGTGAAAAAGCACCGAAACGTACATTGCAAGATGAACTTTCAATGGGTGATGATGGATTAACGGGGCAAGGTGATGCGCTAAGTGGAATGGCAGAAAAGGCAGGAACCGTAAAACCCGGTTCCATTGAAAAAATACTATCCATTGTAATTGGCGTGTCTATTGGACTGGTATTGTGTGCAACGATTGCATTTTTTGTAATGCGAAAAACGTTTGATAATTATATCCCGGCGTCCAAATTGTATAACACACCAATCAGTGCATCCATGTTATCGTTGAAAATGCCGTCGCTGCCATCCTTTGGTTGCCCAAAACCTGCCACCTAAGTAAGAGGTATCGGCGATGATGAAGTTCAAAAATTATATGCCATTTGTTGTGGCATTTGCCGTATTATGTGTCGTTATACTTATAATACGTATGCCTGAATCACCTATTGCAAAACTAACACAGTGGTTTTCCAGTCGCGTAGAAGGATTTGGTATGCCCGTCTTTACAAGCCCACGGTGTCCACCAGGATACACATTTTTTACAGACAAAACGGGCGAAAGTTTTTGCTGCAAAGGTTCTGTAAATCCATACAGTCACGTCTGCAGTGGCGCGCCGTGCGCCTTGCGCCCTGGTGTCACAGATCCCGTTAGCAAAAAGACAATGCCGTTTTGTGGTGATGTTATGAAACAACTATGGGGCTCTGCGGAATCCCAATGTCCCAAAGCATATCCCAATTATGCATTAAGTGGCAAATGCTGTGCACGTGGTGCCGAAAGCGACGGTGCACGATGTGGTGATGAGGATATGCGCACGGGCGCATTTTGTTCCCTGGATGACGGTGCAGTTGGCGAAAAACATTGCAGCACTGAAAAACTCAAAGAATCCGTAAAATGTCCAAGCGGCCTGAATTTAGTTGCAACCGCCCTGAATGCATCCGATATTCAGAAATATCCCGCGGCGAAAGGCAAATCTGTATTGCGCTGCATGGATTCATTTTCCTCATGCTTTGTGGACAGCAGCGTGAAACAATTACAAGCCGCCGGTGTATTTACAAACCAAGAAGATAGTTTAAAATTAAATAATGCAGTGTGCAGTAAATTTGAACGTACAGAAGTCAAGAAAAATATTGCCGAAAATCCCTTGCCCGGCAAATTTATACTACGCTCACCTGGCAAAGGCAATGTGTGTGTAGACGATGGTGGTGGCACGGCGCCAGGACAAACCAAGATGCAACTCAAAACCTGTGATACGCGCAACATAAATCAGCATTTTGTATATAACCACGAAACACGCCAAATTGTGAATCCTAACAAAAATTTATGCGTGGACGATGGTGGCGGCTCCAACAATGGACAGACCCAATTCCATTTATGGACGTGTGATCCCAACAATAAGAATCAGCAATTTGATTACAATCCGTATACCAAAATGTTTAGCAACCCGCATAAACGCGGAGGGCAAATGTGTATGGATGATGGAGGTGCCGCCGGCGCAAAGATGCATTTATGGGCCTGTGATGCTGCCAATCCAAACCAGAAATTCGCGGCGGAACGCATTGATTTGCCCGTAACAGCCGCAAAGGTGCCAGGATTAATGATGTTGCAAAACCCATTCAAGCAAAATTTGTGTATGGACGATGGTGGGGCGCTTGCACCTGGCAAATCTCTTATGCGTATGTGGAACTGTGATAAATCAAATATCAATCAGCAATTCACATATGACCCACTACTCAAACAGTTGAAAAATCCCAACAAGAACTTATGTGTGGATGACGGCGGTGGTGCTTTGTATAGCCTGCGCTCCTGTGATGCAAATGCCAAGAATCAACAATTTGTGTACAACCCGTATACCCAAATGTTTGCAAATATGAATAAAGGCGCGTGTATGGATGATGGTGGCGCATTGGTTGCCGGTGGTTCCGTATTCCACAACGGAAAGTGCGATGCGACCAACATGAACCAGCGCTTCAAACCGATTTTGTTGTAAGTAAGTAAGGTGAAATGAACAATATCATTACGCATTTGCCAATATTCTTGGCAATGCTTATTGTTGTGTGTGCCGTGTATTTTGTGTGGGTGAACCCACGCATTCTGGAAAAACAGGTGGAAGGATTCATTATGCCTCCCGATATGCCAGCCTCCGCATGTCCCCGTGGATATCGCAGTTTCAAAAACGCATTTGGGCAACAGTTTTGCTGTGCCGGCGACGTGAATCCGCTTTCACTTGTTTGTAGTTCAGACCGCGTATGTGCCACCACCGCGGGCACACTGAACCCCAAGACTGGCCAACCCATGCAGTTGTGCAGTGATATGCTGAAAGCGGAATGGAAAGATGGCGAGACCAATTGTCCACCATCACTTCCAAATTACGCCCAGAGCCTCAAATGTTGTGCAAATGTTGCACGCGGCGATGGTTCTGAATGTATGACGACTGATATTTCTGGTGGGCAATTCTGCTTGTTAGACGATTCCGATTTACTTCCTGGTCAACGCTCATGTGCAAACATGCGAATCCGTGAGACCATACAATGCCCGCCTGGATTGACATTGAATGCACAGGAATTTTCCGCTGAAGATGTGAAAAAGTACGGTAAAAAAGCCAAAAATCGTGAATTGGTCCGATGTGTGAATTTGAATAATATGTGTTATCCCGATGATGGTGTGGCCGCATTGCGCCAAATCGGTATTTTCAAGGATGAGGAAAGTCGTGCGTTACTAGACGCCAATTTATGCAGCGTTTGGAAACCAAAGGCTGCACCTGCGGCAGCGCGTCCCGTGACAGCACCTGTAAGTACTGCGGGTACCGGCGGTGATCCACGCACACCCGTATTTATTTTCCCTGTAGGTGTTGCTGGACCCAATGGTCAGTATTATGCAAAATCTGTGATTCCAAACGCCGCGTTTATGCAGATTTTTGGCCCCCAATTCAAAAAGTTCTTTGCACGCGGTGCATATCGCATGGCTTCAGCGGATGAAATTGCCACATATGTACCCGCATTCAAATCCTTTGATGCAAGCACGTGGTACTTTTTGGTTGGTGATTATCCTGGTGAAGGTGTGAATAGCGGTGGACAATTTCCTTTGCTAGAAATGAGTGCTGAGAAAAATGCGTTGTTTATATTGTCATGGGCGCGTGCGGCTGTTCCGTTGATTCCATCGGTACCAAATCGCAGCGCCAATCCGCCCAAACCAACATCCTACATTTTCCCAGTCGGTGTAAAAGTCAAAGGTATGACCTATTATGTCAAAGGCCAAGTGCCCAATCAAACATTTATGAATTTACTTGGTTCCGAATTCAAATCGCTGCGACGTGCACGCATGGCAACACCGGTTGAAATTGTCGTGTACTACCCAATGTTTGCAAAACTCAATGATGTCAATTGGTATTTTCTTGTGGGCATGTATCCTGGTGATGCACAGGCAACGGGTGATGTGTTTCCAGAACTTGAAACTGGTAAAAAAGCCGGTTATGATTTGAGTTTACAACTACTAGCAGCACCTGTGGGCACAATGTTGGCAATTTAATGGGTTTATTTTGTTAAAACATATAATACAATCGTATTGTATATTATGTTTACTTGCGGTATTTGCGTGTCCTATTCATTTTTCGTCCTCCTCCCATTCCTTTTGATCTTCTACGAAATTCATTAGCACTTTCTTTTAAAGTTTTCATTGTTTTTTTGTAGCGTTCTGGCTCCATTTTTAACATAAACGCCGCGAATCTATTTTCGTTTGTAATCCTGTTTTCTGTTTTTGCTTTTGATTCAGTTTCTTTTCTTGCTTTTAATAAACTTTTTCCAGCAGATGCAGCATGTTCAGGAACAGGTTTTTTCCTTTTCCCTATATGATGAGCAATTGTTGGAACACCAGCCTGCATTGCAGCCTGTGCTACTTCTGTTGGAATAATTAAACCAGTATCTATGTTATGAAATCGTCCTTGATCATTTTGTCTCATTCCACGTTTAGGAAATTTCAAGAATACATTCATTTTTATTTGAGAACCCAAATTACTTGATTCTGATGCGTTCTCAGTAACTAACGCATTTTCGGATGATGTTGGTTTTTCGGACGATAATGCATTTTCGGACGATGATGCATTTTTGGACGATGATGCTGAGGCAACTGCAATTGCCGCCTCTCTTGCAGCACGACCTTGTGCATAATTTAATTCTTCTGAAGCGCGTTCGACAAGTTTGCTTACTTTATATTTGTCTAATGCCGCACAATGTTTTGTCAAAAATCCAGTACCCAAATCAGAAGGAAATTCATCTTCTGAAAGTTGTGCTCTATAAAGTATTTCAGCCGCAAAGGTTTCAGCATCACTTAATACAGATGAACCTGTTCTTGATGCTTTTTCCATTGTACTTCCAGAAGCAGCAGCCATTTTACGTAATGTAGAAGCCATTTCTATTTCATATAAATAAAATTAATAACTCAACGCCGAAATCTTTTCATCCAAATCGGGACCGTAGCGCTGGAAATCGTTGCTACCCGTGTCGGCATCTGGCCGGTAGGTGTAATCACGTTCCTCAGACATCTCGGAAGCACGCGGGCGTTCCTTAGGGTATTGACCGTCCACGGGTGCACCCTGTTCATCGCCGTATGGTGCAGGTTCAAAGTTCTCTGTCACTGGACCAAGTGCAGGATTGGACGCATCCGTTTCTTTGAATTGGTTGTAATTGCGGGGCTGTGATTCCTGTGATTCATACGGATGCGCATCCACATGTGGTTGAGTCATAATAGATTCTTCACCGTATGTGGACTTGGCAAACAAACTTGTACGATTCACATTACGCTTGAAAAACAAGACGGCTGTGAGTACAAACAAAGCAACACCGATTGCCGGGTACACAGAAAACGCACCAATGGCTGCAATCACCATAATCACAGTAGCAATCGGGCTAGACACAACAACGTAGGGAACTTGTACCATATTTGTAGCAATTGCCGTAGCAACAAGTAAAATCAAACCAGCGACGACTGTCTTTTGCATTTCTACTACTACATTCGGATAAAATTTGAATGTATTAACTTTTGTAGGAATTGTAGGCAAATGATGGCGTCTAAGAAACTTCTTACATCACGCGGCTATGCCATCGAAAAGGAATCCCTTACAAAACAGCAAGTGGATGTCCTGAAAAAAGAATTAACCGTAGTGCCTAATATTCCACCCTCGTATGCCAATACAGTCCAGCCCTTCCGTATTTGGCTTGAATCTCCAACACGGTATTACCTTCCACAAGCGTGGGCGAAAACCAAATATGGTCCTGCAGATGGTGATACACGTCCAGAAGGTGCCGATTTACCTGCTACGCTCACGTTTGGCGGTTCACTACGCCCCCATCAGGTGGACGCCCTAGCCGCGTTTCGCAGCGCAGGGCAAAATGGTATTATATGTTTGCCGTGTGGATATGGTAAAACATTTACGGGCATTGCTGCCGCCGCTGCAATCGGGAAATGTTTCTTGATTGTGGTGCATAAGGAATTCCTGGCAGACCAATGGTCGGAAGAATTAAAAACACTAATGCCAGGCATTCGTATTGGTCGCATTCAAGGTGATAAATGTGATATTGATGAAAAATACGATGTGGCCATTGCTATGATTCAAACAATCTGCTCACGAAACTATGCGTCGGGAACGTTTGCACGCTTTGGATTCGCCATATTTGATGAATGCCATCATTTGGGGGCGGAACACTTTAGTATGGCGCTACAACGTCTGAATTGCCGTCGTATGCTGGGCTTGACTGCAACACCGAAACGCACGGACGGTCTAACAAAAGTATTTGAAATGTATTTGGGTGCAATTGTATTTCAAATTGCACGACGCCCTAAAGATGATACGGTGCTAGTGGAAGCAATGCGATATGCATGCGATGACCCTGAGTATGCCGAAGCACCCACGGACTGGAAAGGTGATGTTGTGCGTGCGCGCATGCTGAATCAGATTGCGGACTATGCACCGCGCACGGATGCAATGCTGGATTGGATGGCGTCCTATATGACAGACCCACACCGTAAACTCCTAATATTATCAGACCGTCGCAATCATTTGGCTGCATTTGAGGCCGGATTCAAAGCACGCGGCATTGATTCTGTAGGATATTATGTGGGCGGAATGAAACAAAAAGACTTGGATATATCGGCAACGAAACGTATATTGTTGGGAACCTTTGCAATGGCCTCGGAAGGCATGAATATTCCAACACTCAACGCTGTGTTACTGGCGACGCCGAAAAGTAATATTGAACAATCTGTGGGTCGTATATTGCGACTACGGCCAGAGGAACGCAAAGTACAACCGATTATCTTTGATGTATTGGACACAGCATTTGCGGAATGCTTTGGCCAATGGAATCGTCGGCGCAAATTTTACAAAGAGTGTGGTTATGCCGTCAAATATATGGGCGAAGAGTCGTCAAGCGATGATTCAGACACTGAAGATAGTAAAAAAGAGGAGGGCGGTGGTGGAAAAAAAGGTGTTTGTGAAATTGAAGATGATTAACCACTTTATTTGTATGTTGTAATTAGAACTATGGCATCTGCTGCAGCAACAACGAATGCCCCGGCTGAAGAATATACATTTAACAATGATCCTGCCATAATTGATTTCACCTGGCAGCAACTACTTGACTATAATAAGGCTTTTTTGCGTGGAGAAAAGAAGACTACATTTTACCACGCTAGCCCACTATTATCTGACCAAGTCCCATCTGACTTAATCAAACTGCACGATTTGGGAGTTTTTACACTTGATGGTCAAGGGACAGAAACGACAGACACATATCAACAACGTGCATATTTAACTTGTTTAATGCCTCGTGATGCTGCTGCAAAATTTTATTTTAATGCACGAAAAGATCCTGAAGTTATATTTGAAATGTCACTGATAAGTGTCAAACGTCAGGTGTATTTATCAAAAGAAATAAGAGATGCCTGGACCATAGGCCCAGGCTATTTATCTTTGACGCGCGGGAAAGATAAACCAGAAATGGCAGAATGGGAAGATTACACTACAAATCCGGAACCAATGGCAATGCTATATGCGGTGGAAGGCAAGAATTTTAGCAATTGGGATAAATGGATTAAAGAGGATAAACTTTGCTACGTCTTCATTGCAGACAAAGAATTCGGTCAGGAGCCAAAGTCTATGCCAGCACGGATTGTTGGTTATTTAACGGCAACTGGAGGTCGTAGACGCACAAGAAAGTATAAAAGCAGAAAAAACAGGGCAAGAAATACAAGATTTCGTCATTAATGCTATATATAACATAACCCAGGATCAAGGTTCACTTCCAGTTCCAAACAAAAGTGTCTGACGGTAGAGGCACTACGCGTTTCAAAAGATTACGACTTGTGCCTGTATTTCTATATAACTTTTTCCTGTTCTTTTTCGTGACCTTTTGTTGATTCTTGTATAAATTATTTATATAGCGTTCCGTGCGCAAACGCAAATTCAACATACGTTGTTGAAATTGCTCTCTTTCCAAACGCTCGTGTTCCTCTTCTGCGGCCAATGCATTTTCTTGACGACGCTGTTGTTCAAAAAACGCACGATTTTCCTCTTGTCGTTTTCGTTCGTGCTCCAAACGCGCTTGCGTTGCATTTTGTTCCATTTTACGCAAACGGAAGTTTGCTAAAATAGAACCACCCTTCATTCTTAATTTATGTTGTGTTTATTTACGGTGTCTACGCTGCGAACGTCTGCGAAGCGAACGTCTGCGCTGCGAGCGTCTGTGACGACCACCCACGCGTGCTGCCATCGGCACGACTTCATTAAAATCTGTCACACCATCGGGTAAAAAGGCACCACTGCGGCTGCTGGGATTAAATGAAAAACCTGCTGTCTGTGCTTCATACACAGGTAAGCTACTACCAGGCGCCTTGTAGCACTCGGCTGCATACGCATTGCCTGTGCTGTAAGCACCACCTGTTTGATTTGAGGTAGCACTATATAAATCAGCAGGTGCACGTGGGTCAGCAGGTAGCACAGGGCCAGGATGCACACCAGCGCGTGCATCACATGCTACGGGGGCATGTAATGCAGCAACATTTGGACCTGACCCACCAACACTTACACTAGGGTCTACAGCAAACGCACGCGCAAAACCTCCCCGTTGGGCACTTCCCTTGCGGGACGTTCCCTTGCGGGACGTTCCCTTGCGGGAAGTTCTGCGTCCGCCCCATCGGGGAGCACTGCAACCGCATGCACCACCAGCCATCACTGTTTGTGCA
>JACCDO011270558.1_pt1 | contig 11332 bp, 8 predicted proteins | sample 7446101 | NCBI WGS metagenome assembly JACCDO01 (sample SAMN15323440, study PRJNA562643) | freshwater metagenome | isolation source: river surface water | place: USA:Blue River Watershed | collected 2017-08-16
AATTCACGTTTTTTCAACTCCACACCCAAGACTAGCAAACAAAAATTCCAAAGTCTATATTTAATTACAATAAATTCGGATGATTTCTAACTTCGTTGTTACATTTGCTGACGCAGTAGCCGCCGGCAGCCTCCTCGATCAGCCGCGGTTCCCGTCAACTTATAATTCCTTTTTTTTTGTATAACCTAGTGTGTAACGTCCCACAGCCTACCGTTGGCTGATATGTATGAGACGGTACATGATATCCTTAGTATATTTGAGTCGTTTGCATATATCTGCGCGTCCTTTCGCCAGCACCTCCTCGAGCGAATGCTCACTTCTAACGCCTTGTTTATTGACAAATGTGACAATTCTAGCCTCTGATGACAGTAATATCTCACTGCGATCAAAGAATACAACTTGTACGGTGCGGTTACTCAAGCGGAAGAGGATGGCATGTCTAGTGCGTACCCATTTCTTTAAAAATGGTAATTCTTCGCAATCGTCATCACTCATTAGCTCACTGGATGACATATTGTCACCGGAATTGCTGTATCCGCTGCTGTACTTGGCGCTACTCACACCGAATTTGATGGAACTAGTTGCTCCCGATGCGATGCCACCTTGCTGCAAGACCATCGGCATCCCTTGCCCGTCGCCATTGTCGTTACTCGCAGGCATGTCCACGTCATTTGCTGAGCGAGTATACGTACGTTGCTGATCAACCATGTAGTCCCTAAAGTGACGTAATAATGTGACCTTCTTTTGTAATTCTACTGGATACGCTGCTATGGAGTGCGTTTGAGTGACGTGTTCGGACTGGCTACTACTGCTCTCCTTGCGCTTCCTCTCGATGTATTGGAACACCTGTCCGTTTGGCGACAATATGATCTTGGTGCTGTCGTTGAAGTACACACCCGCGGAACCAGTATTCAATAGGAATCCCAAACCATACTTTGAAGTGTAATCAACATAACGCACTACCCAGATGTTGGCTACTAATGCGCTACTGGGTGACAGGTTTCGAGCGACGTGGTGATCCACCACTGGGGTCTGCACCGCCATCTCTTCGTCGAACAATCCAACGGTGTTGGTGAGCATGTCATGCATGGTCTCTAACGTTCCTGGAGGCTTGTCCGTTTGTACTGTTACTATTTGCTGCTCTGGAGTCCCTAACACCATAGCTTCTGCATCTACGGCGGTGGCTTTAGGGGCGGTGACGGATGGGCTCTTGGTATCCATCCATGTGGTTGCTGGTGCATTCTTACTACTGTTTTCAACAATTTCCATGTCCGAGAACTGTTGACAAATGCCTTTCTCACTTCTATAAGTGTTGGAAATAGCCGTTTCTTTAATAGAACTGGTGCGATTAGTGGTGGTTACTACGCGTCGGGGGTTAGTGGTGACCGCTGTGGGTGGAGGCGGTGGTACAGTGCTCTTGTTGTCAACATAGACATCAAATTTACTAGGTTTGTGATTGTCGACTGTGTTGGTCACACCATGAGTAGCTGATGACGCGACAATCTTGCTGACGCCGGTAGTCTTGGGAACGGGTGCAGGTAAGATCAATGATGGCTTGACGCCGCCACCAATATCATAGTGATTGTTACTATTACTGACCGTTGAACTAGTAGCTCTAGTTGTTGCTGCACTGTTGTGAGAGCCGAAGCTGCCGCGTCTTGTACCGACTGGTACTGGTTGATGTAAAACCTTTACTGGTTCATCAGAAATATCATTGTCCACACCTCCATTGACACTGGTAGCAGCGGTGGTCGTCGTGCTAATTGACGATGTGACCGAGCCCTTGAGCATCCTATTGACAGGCGCACTAGCGTAGTTCGCACCTCTATTAATCGCGCTTGGATCGTTTTCATCATTTAATCTGGCAAGTGGCACTTTCTCGGTGGCCGCCATCTTCAAGCTAACGGTATCGGTATTGAAGTGCAGAGGTGCGTCACGCAAGCATGATTCAGGTAATATGGTTGGCATGATTGCATTTGAACTAGTGAAAAATGCATGATTCAGTAGCTGGTCTAACGTAGGTCGTTTCTCTGGGCGCGTTTGCAAGATATTCTTTATTAAATGCTTGGCATTCTCTTCGATTGGCGCGTGATCAGGGAACACGTATTGATTCGCTAGTATTCTTTTGTACGTGGACTTGACATCCTTGGTCTCGAATGGCGGTTTCCCTATCAACAATGTGTACAGAATGACGCCGGTGCTCCACACATCCACCTCGAAGGAGTGACCCTCTTTACCCTCTAATATTTCAGGCGCGATATAATTCGGAGTCCCGCAAATAGTTTTACGCTTCTCGTCCGCCGTTGTTAGCTTCGTAGCCAAGCCGAAATCGCCTACTTTGATGCGCATGTTGCTGTCAATAAAAAGATTTCCCAGCTTCAAATCACGATGAATAACCAGGTTTGCATGCAGATATTTCAACGCATGAATCAATTGGAACATATAATAGCGGGTCTCGGGCTCCGTCAGCTTCTTTCGCCTTTTCATTAGCTCAGACATCGAGTTGTTGTTGCACAGCTCAAGCACCATGTAAGCATTAATATTGTCTTCAAAAAAACGTTCAAATTTAACTACGTGGGTATGACGAAGTGTGCGATGAATTTTTATTTCTGTTTGAAGCTTTTGCTTTGCCCTATTTGAATATTGAGTGAGAATGAGTGAGTGAGTAACGAAAGGAGTGAGTAAGTGAGGTGAGAGAGTCGATAAGTAATGAATGAGTGAGTGAGTAAAGGGCTGTTACCTAGATTTAGTCAAACTATTTTTCGCTACAATTTTAAGTGCATAAGGTGCCTTCGAGGGTAATAGATGCCCTACAAAGCATTTGGCGAAACCTCCTTTGCCTAATAGCTTTCCTTTCACATATTTTGCACTTACAATTCTACCTTCACTATCTTTTCTTCTATCCTCAATAATATCTATACAAATTAGTACGAGTGAGTGAAAGAATCAATGCATTAATGACTAGATGAGTGAACAAAGATGTGTATAATAAGGGAATCGTCTGCAATAAGATAACCTGGTATAACACTTTCAGTATTTTTATCTGCTTCTTTCTTCACTGCTGGTGCATCATTCATCATTTGGTTACTCGGATTAAACACCGTCGGTGCTGCAACAGTTGCCATAATTCCTCACTCTATATACCTATAAACACTATAAACTCCAATAAGTCAATGTGCAAAACAAAATCAATCAAATAACGAGAATGCGTCCATATATAGTCGTTGGTGCAGTGCGGTCTCGCATGTATTGTACGCGGAGCGTACAGGTTGTGGTGATGCGTGGCGCATTGAGTGCATACCTGGCGAGTGCCTGGAGGACTTTTGAATGTGATTCAATAGGACTCACGCTTTCAAAATAATACTTATTATTTTGTTACTGGCTATTTTTCCCTTCCTACTTTTTTTCTTCCTAGCGGCTATATTTCGGGGCCGCCGGCCTCGTTGGAATTGGAAATCGTTTTTTATTCGTTTTCAAGCGCATGAAACGCGCCAAAGAAGGCGCCAGAGTCGCGGTGACCCGCGGCTGTCGAGAGACGAGCGTATTCGATCGATATTTATATTACAGAAGCAGGGTTCCTGCGACAGCTGCCGGTATTACTATACAAATAACTATTTATTTTTTTCCTTTCTTTTTCGCGGCTCTTTTCTCAGCTTTTCTGTCTTTTTTCATTCTTTTATCAACAAATTTTAATCTTCCTTTTCCTCCCTTCGACGTGCCAACGGATGCGCCACCGGTCTTGCGAGTAACGACATAAACCTTACCAGGCTTATCAATTTTGGTGCCTTTGATAGCCTTGGCAATCGACTTCAGCTTCTGCCTCTCACTCATCTCGTTGTTGTCCGCTAGCATGTTGGCCTGTTTCTTGGCTGCCTTTAATTTACTAGCTGCGCGTTTACGCTTACGTAGTCTTGCTTCTGCAACTTTCTTGATTTCTTTCGTGCCGGTGACCTGGTAATTGTTCTTGATTTGCTCCAGCAACGCCGCTGGGATCGGTAATTGTGGTTTATTATGTTTGCTTTCGTCATCCAAAAACCACGCCGGTAAATCTTTGGGATCATTCCATGCGAAACGGTTATAAGATGCATCAACAAGTGCTTTTTGTCGTGATTTGCGTAACATTAATGTGCCCAAGGCCAGTGTCATGGCTTTGTCGTGGTTGTCGTAGTCTTCACTGTCACTATCATACGTACGTGAGTCCTTTCGCTCTAGCAACTCATCCGCATCATCGTATTTATTCTTCACAATTTCAATTTTACTGGCGTTCGCCGCTGACGAGGCCGCGGAGTCCAACGACTTACCCATGCCATCTTTGATCATTTTGCGGCGATTAATATCCACGTCACTCAATTCTAAATCATTTTCATCACGATTATTACTCTTCTTCTTCTTACTCACGACTTCGCTTCCATTCACAATCTCAAATCCCACCATTTCTTCCTCCTCCGTTTGTCTTGCTGCCTTCCTTTCCAATTTACGTTGCGCTCGTTCCTTTTCCTTCTTACGCTTTTCGCTGCGCTTTTGCTTATCGGTCAACGGCATGACCAGCCCTCCGTTCTTCCCGTCGTCCGACGACTCGTCGTCATTGCCATCGAAAATAGAGTTCGAGTACCACTGGTTGCCGTTGTTGTTACTCACTTTGTCTAATTTCACAAACTGCACGTCGTTGTCGTCGCCTTCGTCGTCGCTGCTGTCCGCCTCCTCGTCATCCTTCTTGCCATTCAATAATTTCACATAAGAAGCAAGATCTGATTTCACTTTACCGGAGTTACCAAGAGCATCCGCGGTGTCCAACAGGGCTTCATCGTCGTCATTCATAGCCGCGAGATGGCTGGCACTCGTCTTGCTTTTGCGAAGCTTCTTCGCGGTATGACTACGATCTTCTTCGGTGTCTCGCAACATTTCTTTACCTTTTTTACCAGTGATGTAACGGATATAATCCGTTTCTAACTCGTCATCTAACTCCTCTTTCTCGTATACAATCAGCCCTTTACCATTCTTATACTTGCGTTGCGCCTCCGCTATTTCATCCTCTTCATTCTGCCACTCCATATCTTCCAAGTTCACATCATTCAACGCATCAACATCCGATACGGTGGTGGTTTTCGATAAAGAAAATAGCTCCTCGTCCTCATCCATCGCCATCGCGTTGGCATCCATACCAAGCGCTTGCCGAGCCCGGAGCTTACTTGCTTCTAACCGTTTCTTCTTTGTTTCTTTACGTTTTAATTGACTTGCTTGCAACTTAAATGCTTCTAATTCTTGCGCAATCTCCTCATCCGTCATGGGTCCTTTGCCGCGGTTACTTCTGCTGGACTTTATCGACCCGGCTTCGGACGCGTACTCAGACACATCCAAATGCGTTACTTTACGCATTAATTGTCTCTATTTTAATATTTTTTTAAAATCTACTTTACCTAAAACACGTAAATCATCTAAACATAATCGCATTTCTTGACTGGTGTGTTCCTTGGCGCCGTACGCCTCCTCGCACTCCTTCGTCCAGACGAACTTGTTGGTGTCGGTCAACATGCGCACTGGATCCTTACTCGTGATAAATGCAGATATAGTTGCTTTGGCAGTTAATAACATTCCTAGTTCCTCATCGTAACCAGTGCGGTGACGTTGATTCAACTTATCATATTTCTTGTGTAGCACATCGACCTTTTGTAATCCGGGATCCTTCACCTCCTTGAATACGTGGTTGGGATCTAGCATCTTTGGGTCAATATACTTGGGGTTTAAGTAGTTCAAACAAACTATAAATATTTCTGACGATTGAGACCTCGAAGAATTTGGTTTCATGGCTTGAACATCTTCAAATAGCTGTTGGAACACCCATATGAGAGCATTATAGTCGATAGAACGGTACACTTTGGTACAAAATGTACCACCAGCTACTAAGTGGTCCGTGGCGGTCTTCAACGCTGCTAATACTAGTTCATTCTGTACAAATGCATCCTTACTGTACGCTGCACCGATGTTTGGTGCACCATCACATAGCACTACATCAGCCTTCCACCCTTGTAACTCTTGCGACACAATTTTCCTGCACTCCGCAGTTGTGATGTCGCTCACGATCGTTTTGACGTTTCTGATTGCTTTGATGGGTAACAAGTCGATGCCCAGTATAAGAGAGCCTTGAGGCATGCACTTGGCTGCCACTTGACACCAACCACCTGGAGCTGCACATAAATCGATACAAACCCTTGCTTTTGTTAAGAAATCGAACCGTTTGTTGATCTGAATCAGCTTGAAGGCAGCTCTCGATCTGTAACCAATTTCTTTTGCTAAGTGGTAGTACTTGTCTTTATCGTGTCCTTTCTTATGTTTAGGCATTTTTACTGACGATTACTCACTCACTCAGTTACTCACTCAGTTACTCACTCACTCACTCACTCACGCTATCACTTATCGCCAAACTACTGGAGGAGGGCCGCAATTTGGGTACCGGCAGGTTCCAATGTTCCTCTGAAGACTTGGTGGTTACACTTTAACGAGACAGTTCTAGCTAGTGGGCGGCGCACTTACTCACTCACTCACGCATTCACTTATTCACTTACCCACTTCCATACTCACTCACGCACTCACTGATTCACTTACTTCGCCAGCTAGTGACTAAGTCAGTCACCCACTCACTTACTTAGTCATTTTCTCACTCACTCACTTACTCACTTACTCACTAACTGCATAAATCTGTCAACAACTAGCTAATATGCGCACCGGTACCAGAAACCCTAAGGAGATTGAGTGAAGGGCGAAGCAGCGAGAGCGAGTGAGTGATTGAATTGAGTGAGTGAGTGAGTAGATGGCGACCACCTCGTTTTACGTGCTGTTTGAGTCAGCATCCGGCTTCGGGTTATTCTCCGTTCTAGAGAATGAAGATATTGGTAAGCACCTCCGTCACCCCATCTGCACCTAGTGCACCACATGACCTGATTACTACCACTATCACTATGCACTTCACTAGCACCACAGATATTTAGTGCAATATAACTATGCAGCGCAATATCACTATCATCATACAGCTGTACACCACCTGATCGCTATGTACTTCACTAGCTCTATGTACTTGTCACTGTTTGCTCGCTGCTACTCACTCTGTTCCTGTTTCCTCGATTGGCTCCAACTCACTTCCTCACCTCGCAGGCTCCTTGTTGACCGAAGCACAAGCAGGAATCAACGATTTAGCTAGATTTCAGCGAATAGTAAAAATGGTTGCGTTTCATCCATTTGACACCGCCGAGAATGCATTAGAGAATATGAATGCAATCACTGAACATGAGGTTACTCCTGATCTAAAGACATTTTTAGAATCAAATTTACCTCAAGGAAAGAAAGCATCGAAATTTCCATTAGGTGTCATCGAACCAACATTAGCTACTGCTATTCAAGAGAACCTTGGTATTCCATGTAAATGTGATGATACTATATTCGAACTTTGTCGTGGAATTCGTGCACATTTCATCAAGTTTGTCAAAGCACTTGGATCAGGCTTGTTGGAACAATCTCAGCTAGGTCTAGGTCATTCATACTCCCGTTCCAAGGTAATTTACCCATTTTTTATGATTATTGTAGCTTGTTCATTGATGACATTATCATTCTTACACTTGGATTGAGGCCATAAACGGCAGTGAGACAATCATACTTCACTTTGACCTGAGAACAAGCTCATATAATCGCGTCGCGAGTACTCACACACTTACTCCTCTACCCATCCACTAGGTTAAATTCAATCCAGGTCGTGCCGATAACATGATCATTCAATCAATAGCTCTGTTGGATCAGATGGATAAAGACATCAATACATTCGCCATGAGAGTAAGAGAATGGTACTCTTGGCATTTCCCTGAATTAAAAGAAATTGTCAAAGATAATTATATGTTTGCACAATGCGCGGCGTATATCAAGGATAAATCATTATTGAGTGAGGAGCATTTACCTGGATTAGTAGAAATAGTTGGCGAGGATGATGTTGCTGCTAGAGTATTGAAAGCAGCCAGAAGCTCCATGGGTATGGATACATCTGAACAAGACATGGACAACATAATAATATTCACGGAGCGAATGATCTCGTTGGCTCTGTATCGCAAGCAATTATACTCATATTTAGAAGAGAAAATGTCAACTGTTGCTCCTAATTTAAGTGCATTGATAGGCGAAACCGTCGCCGCTAGGTTGATACAGAAGGCAGGTAGTCTCACGTCATTAGCGAAGTGTCCAGCTTCTACCGTGCAAATCTTAGGAGCAGAAAAGGCTTTGTTTCGTGCATTAAAGACCAAAGGCAACACTCCTAAGTACGGATTGATATATAATTCCTCGTTCATCGGGCGTGCAAGCAGTAAGAACAAGGGCAGGATTTCTCGTTACTTAGCGAATAAATGTGCTATTGCCTCTCGTATTGACTCTTTCATTGATGAACCTACTAAAGCATATGGTGAACAACTACGTGATCAAGTAGAAGAAAGACTACGATTTTATGATACTGGTGAAACTCCAAGAAAGAATGTTGATGTTATGTCAGCTGTTGCATCAACATTAAGAGGTGCATCAGATGAAAATGATCAAAGTGCGAAGAAGAAGAAGAAGGAAAAGAAAGAAAAGAAAGAAAAGAAGGAGAAAAAAGAGAAACGATCCAGAGATGATGACGACGAAGAAGAAGAAGGAAAGAAGAAGAAGAAGTCCAAAAAGCATGAATAAATGTAGCTCTTTTACAACATTATGTATAAAATTAAACATTAGTTATCACTATACGGCAATGGTTACTTCCAACGAACAACTACTGCATTGAATTGTGTTAATCCCGTCATTAATATCCGATTCAGTAACCGTAAATCTATCACCACATCTGCATACTTTAAAATATACATCATTCTCATGAATGAACTCATTCAATGGAATAATATTATCCATCTTGTCATTGCAGTGAACTCTCAGTTGTTCGTGGGCAATGTGAAGGTCATACTTTGCCTTGAGGGAGTCGTCACCCAAGATCTCCCATGCACGCTGTATCCGAATGAAGCTTTCATCCGCACTGACATTGTCGTTACCATTGCTCGCTGCGTGACCCAGTCGCTTGTCAGGATGATATATCCTCGCTAATTTCATATACGCTTCCTTGATGTCATTCTTGTCAGCTGTGCGTGGCACACGTAGTACCTCGTACAAGTCAGTAGGCAAACTGGACACCTCTTCGTCTGACGCCATTCCTACACAAGCCCTTTGCGCCCAATTATGTACTCATTCCTCAGTATTGTATGGGGGTGACCGAAAACAAAAGTTAATGTAATAATGCAGCGGTCCCTTACCGGTGCTGTAGTTTACGAATTTGAAGATTTCTAATTAGTTTATCGATGAGTTTGTTGATGAGTTTATCGATGAGATTATGGATGAGATTATGGATGAGTTGAATTGCGATATCGCTAACCTTTGGTCACTTGCTACCGAATTCTGCACTATATTCGTGCCGATGTAGTTTAAAGAATAGGTCGGACTCGTATTGTGCAGGCAGTAGGTAAGCACACTGCTCGCCTCTTCTGAGCTGTTGTTATCCATTCATCATTTCGTACCAGAGTCTCAATTTCAATCAGGGGATTCAGGAGGCTTGGGAGGGGTGTTTTTCAAAAACCGGATAGTGAACGGGTAAGTAAGTGTACCAGATTGAATGAGTGGGTGATTGGGTGAGCGATTGAATGAGTGCTTGATCGAGTGAGTTGTCGATGATGGTATGCTTGATTCTCTTGTTTATGGCACTTCTAGTGCTTCTGGAGGGCTCCCCAAAGTGCAATTTAGAATATCCGTCAGCTGGAGGTACATGGAAGGAACAGCCACCGTATTGGAAGCCAACAGGCTGTAATATTTCTCAACCATTTTCAGTTAATGCGACTATTAATTGTCTTAAAGGGAGAACATTGTATGCTCTTGGAAACAGTGTGGGTCGACAGGCTGCATTTGGAATGGTTTCTTTGCTTGGTGGTAATCCAGTTGAAAGAAAAGATCAGAAGGAAAAGTGCCCCAAGCATGAAACCACATGGGGCGACTCTTGTCATAACGAGGTTGCAGGTGTAAAGATTAAATATCTGTTCCTTAATTTTATCGACGGATTCAATTATTCATCGCGTGGTGGCTTCCCCTATTGTAGATACAAGGTTAACGATACGTACGTCACTGGGACGCTACCTGGGATTAACACTCCTAACGAAATTACTCCCGGGGCGTATTACGACGAAGATAACTGCATTAACTCAACAACGAGAGAATGCATTTCCAACTTCTTCCACGGAAGCACAGATAGAGATATATTAGTATTTAACGTGGGAATGATGTACGAGCTGGCACCTGAGAAAGAGCTAATTGAGCTAGAAAAAGCCGGCGAATTAGGCGACAGGTTCGTGGATAAAAAGGCGTGGTTGGTAGCGTCATTAACGAATTTCAAGGCTCATATCGAGTCGACATTTCATGGCTATGTGTTCTGGCAGACGCAAGCGCCGTATCACAAGAGATATTGGCACAGCGTCCGTAATCCATGGCTGTTGGAGGTCAACAAAATTGCCAGCCAATATTTTGTAGGAGACGTCAGTAAAAAGTGGTATGTCATCGACCAATGGGCGATCAATCTAAATCGCGATAAGATTTACAATGACCACGTGCATTTCAATGGGAACCTAGAACAAGCTGCACTATACCAAGTGCTGAATACTGTCTGTCCTGGACAAGGCGACAACTCCGCGACGGCAAATATATGGCCTAAAATGGAATACGCGGCAACTTTGGTGTGCACCAGGGCGAATACCACTTGTTGCTATTTCGGCTCCGAGACTGGCAGCGTGCAGAAGCTCGACGAGTTTCCGTTTTATTTGAAGAATGTTGCGCCGAAGTGGGTAAATGACACAATGGAGAGCGTTTTGAAGACGAATGATGCTGCGCCGCATATTGAAGACGGCATGCTTATACGCAAGCCTACCGGCCAAGGAATCTACCTCGTCAGCAACCATACTACACGACTATTTCCCAGCGGTGAAGTGTTTATTAAGTACGGATACGATTTCCAAAAGAGCAAAATTGTCGCCATCCCCGCGTCCGTGTTCAACTTGATACCCAAAGGCAGCGACTTAGACTGAGCCCCAGCACTGACTGCCTGTCCAAACTTCATCATATATAACTCCATTTTATTTGTATAACAATGTTTTTTTATCCTTTACCTTCTTCGGGTGTGGACGTGCTGTTTGAAAGCATGGTTTTAGAGTCAACAAGAGTAAATGTAAATTCGTCTCTGTGAATGATGATACCACAGTTCTAGGTATGCCCATTGGTAGTCAGGCATTCATCAATG
>JACCDO010254132.1_pt1 | contig 11330 bp, 3 predicted proteins | sample 7446101 | NCBI WGS metagenome assembly JACCDO01 (sample SAMN15323440, study PRJNA562643) | freshwater metagenome | isolation source: river surface water | place: USA:Blue River Watershed | collected 2017-08-16
AAGGATATGGGTTGAACACGTCATTTTCCCTGGGTGCATTCTCTTGGTATGACGACCCCAGCGACTATCCGTTGTATTACACCTTCGGGTACTATTCCGCGAATGCCGAGAACTATAAGATTGTGAAGCCAAAAGACATGCTGAATTACGTCACGACCAGGTTGGCGCAAGGCTTACTGAGTCTCTCGTATAAGGTAACGACCACTGTGACTATCAGCGACGTCTACGAAAGCTCTGCGAGCAAGAGTTATCAGGTCAAAGTGTATTCTTTAAATGTGCGAGCCGATAAAGTGTATACTCTATCCAAGTCTGTTATGCTGTCAGCAGTGAACAACAAAGACGTAGGAGAAATGGTACAAATAGTGGATGCGTTGACATCAAGGCTTAATGCTGTCGAGTGCGGTGCTGTTAATTGTCGTTCTATAAAGCGTTATAATTGTGATAACATTCCAAATGTATGTGGCACATGCTTCGATGGATACGTTGGTGTTTATGGATACTCGAACTTACCTTGCTTTCTACCCAACGTTGGAGCTTTAATAGGTGCTACATGCACAACAAATTCGAACTGTTTTTCCAATCTTTGTGTCAATAACGTGTGCCAAAAGGCTCAGAAGTCGTGTCCGAATAACTGCTACAAGTCTGGCTCGTGCGTTTATCAAGATGAATTGGGAAATGTTGTTGAAAATTGTTACTTTGATGATCCGTTTTGCACTGCAGTATGTCAATGCAAATCTCCATTTTCAGGGCAATTCTGCTCTTTTACCAACACTTCCACACTTTCGGTAGCTATTTTGTCTCGCGATTTTTTATGCAGTAGTATGATGACTACATTATCAATGCAAGAAGTCACTGAAGACGTCATAATATCTCGAGCCCAGTCTATAGCTGACATCATGGTGGATATATCCCAAATCAGCTCGTCTGCACTAATTGACTGCTCGTCCGCGTTAGTAGACACGGTGATTTCGTACGCGGATATTGTATCTCAAAGCAGTACGGTGGACAGCATTATCGCTACCTTATCGCGCATTCTCGACAAAGGGTCGTTGCTTCCCGCGTCGATACTGCAAGAGGTGTACGAGAGTCTTTCCGCGCTGTCCATCGCGACCCAGAAGAACGTTGCATTAGGCGAGACGCCGTATGCCTCTATTACTGACAACATGCGCTACAAGTCTGCCGCTGTTGCTCTTAGTGCAGATAACCTTGTCATAAGCTCGCCATTGAGTGATCTCGAGACGCTGAGTGGCACTCCAAGTAGCACACTTGAACTGACATTTAGTAATATAGATGGTACTTTTGCAGCTGTTCCCGCGATCAGTGCTTCCGTGATCCAGTTCAACAACAACCCGCAAGGCGCGACTGACACACTGTCGCATATAGTCGGTCTGCAATCCTTTGTGTATGATTACGCAGATACCATTAGTGGCAACGTCGCTCGGCGGAGACTGGGTGCGTTTCCGTCATTGGAGTACGATGTCCAAATCACGCTGCAGAATATATACGCTGTCGACTATCCAGTGATTGAGCAAAGCGTGATCAAGACGGTGTGTCATCGCGAGGATTGGCAACCGTACGACGTGCCCGTGATCTGCCCCGGAGGTTTCGAGTATACCTACACATGCCCAGGCGTGTTAGGCTACTTCAACTTCACTTGTCCGAGTAATAGGAAGGTCCCCGTGTGCACGATGTGGGACGGGAATGAGTACAGCGAAAATCCTAATTGCGAGGTTGTATCTTACACCTCTTGGAGCACCACGTGTCTCTGTAAGGCAACGAATCGACGATTGTCATCGTCGGGCTCGGTTATTGCCCATTTCTCTTCTTCGTATGCTTACATCGCTACATCTCCCTCGGTGCAGTGGTTTCCTGATGAAATTCCTAAAAATGTTATGTACACGAGTGCCATTGCGTCCGCTGTTATCACCTTTATCGTACTTATTTTCTTTGGAGTCATTGCATTCGCTCGTTATGATTTGGAAGAACGCGACATTGTCGACGAAAAGCTTTACAAGAGAGCTTACGAGTATTATGTGTACCAGAGAGACAAGTGTGCCGCCATGATCAAGGCGAAGCTTGCTGAGAAATACTCAGACTTCTTTCCAACGAAAGAGAAATTGCTTCAAATTGCCATGCAGAAAGAAGAGGAATTGAGGTTTATTGCCGCAGTGGCGACGGCGCATGCAACGCTGGATATTTCACTGGATTTGATATTTGACGACATCATTTTAGATGCGGTTATTGAACACGAAGCAGAGGAAGCGTTGGTTGTGGCGATGGAAAGTTTGTTGGAGGAGGAAGTGGTTGCTCTCGTTGGGCTGTCAGCAATAACGGCTGGTGGGTGTGATGTGAGCAACGATGCAACTCAGTCGACAGGCCTTGTTGAAGGTGTCTCTGAAACAATAGTAGGGGGGTCGACCTCGATCGAGAGCAACGAGGTTGTTGACGCAGCACCTATTGCCGGCGAAGTGAGCCCTGGTGTAGGTGAAATCACTCCTGTTGCAGATGAAATCTTTCCCGCTATCGATGAAAGTAGCCCTGCTCCAGATGAAGCCGTTGCTGTGACGTCGGCTTCTAATAGGGCTCATTTCGTCACTATAATTTCCCAGTATTTTAACCATTTCAAGAGTATATTTGCACCTAAGGTAGCCGTTAAGCGTGTTCTTACTCCCGAAGAGTTAGAGAAAATCGCGGTGAGAAAGCAACTCGAGTTGGATGCAGCAATTGCCAAGTGGAAGGCGGATCATAAGCGCACGTTAAACTCATTTTTAACTTCATTGATACCACCTCAATTCCAAACTGGGTACTGGCGAGATGTGCTGTGGAAGTGGCTGCTGTTGGATCATCCGTGGATATGCTTAGTGGCTGGGTTCAACGGAGAGAGAGAGTACCGAGTGACTAAATGGATCATTGCATCAAGCAAGTTTGTTACTTTCCTATTCTTTACCTCGATTTTAGTTCGCTACATTTTCCCTGATGATGGTTCATGTGAGCTGTATAAATCAAGAGATACTTGCAACAGTGCCACCACAATCATCGGCATTCGGAATACATGTCACTGGGATGCACCTGCTGAATGGTGTCACTTCACCCAACCTAGCTTGGATTTTGTAACTCTTGTTGTATGCGCGTTTGTAGTGACTGTGTTGACTATTCCCGTCATTGGAGTGCTGGAGTATTGCATTCATGACGCCCACAGCTACGCCAAAGTCTTGCTAGATAAGTACGCCATGGTTAAAAAAGAGGAAAGAGAGGGGAAAGCGCTTGAGTTTGTTGGCGAGGATATTCCGGTTGAAGATGAGCTCCGATCACTGCAATCAACGAGGTCGATACTGCTGTGTGCCGCAAGACTCCATAAGTTGCAAGAATACGCCGATTTCGCGCTCTCTCCATATGAAGCAGAAATGCTTATTCGCATGAGTAATGAAGAGTTTTTGCGGTTGAATAGGTCGTGTTTAGTCACCAGTAACTTGAAAAAAAGGCTGGACATGCTGCGGTCGCCAACCGTGCGGTACAGCCGTTATTGGTATTACGCCACTAATAAAATGGATTTAGTAAGGAAAATCGAGAAAGCGCGATCTGAAGCCATGAACATCAAGTACAAATTGACGTATATTCACAGCGATGCGGACAAGGAAACGCTGTTACTGCGTGAGTTCATTGTCAATTTGTTCGCGGGATACCGGCGCAACATTGTGAGAAGATACTTGCTGGATCCGTACGAGCCCCACACGCCGTTCAAGGAATCGCAGTCGCAAATCATGAATTTTATTGGCGAGTCGTTACTCAATATTAAAGATGCCAAAAAACTCATTGCGGGAGTACTTGCGTTGGTGATTGTAGTGATCGAGCTGGCTGTCTGCCTCAACGTGATCGCAAGCATCGGCACGCGATCGGTCGCTATATGGTTCATTGTAGCATTTATTGCACTGCTTGAGGATATTTTGTTCCTGCAAACGCTGAAGATATGGTTGAAGTACATCGTGTTCCCTTCACTGGTCAGTAAGGAGGTCCGCGAAATACTGCGTTTGATTGAAAGGAGGTACAGCGGCATAATGCGTCGTGTGGATGGCCAAGTTTGCGATGCGAATGCATGCTTAATGCAGCACTTTAATCCCGCTTGTCGAGTGGCGCATATCATGCCCGAGCTCCCGCTGGCGCGCTTCTTGATTGCCTTGAACGACTATGATATCCCCTACTTCACTATAGTGAACTATGTTGAGCACACGATAAGCTTTGAGTCGATATTCAACTCCGTCGTCTCATTTCTGTTACTGCTGATTACTGTCACGCCTAACATAGTGGAAGACATGATCATTGAGTCCATCGGATGCTCCTTGCTGACCGTAACGATGATATTATTGTATGTAATCGGTGTCGCCAGTCCCTTGATCAGCGTCGGTATAGTGCTGGCGTCGGCGGGGTATGTGGCTCACTATGAATACAAGCAGTACAAGCTACACACTGATTTAACATATGCCACGAAGATGCAGGTAAAGAGACAACTTGGTGTGAAAAGATGGAAGCGATTCAAGCAGTTAATAAGTAAGAAGAAGAAAGTGCAGGTAGCGGTTGATGAAGATGAAGATGTTGATCTCAACATATTTACGGAGAAACCGCCACCCACGATATTTGAAACAAGAATGAAGCCCAGAGCAGTTCATCATCCACCTGGTTCCGGGCAAAAGTACGTGTTGAAGAAGGCCCCTGTTGTGTATACAGCACCTCCACCACCTGCAAGTAAAGTCAATATTAGTCCAACTAAAGATGCTATTGCTGTCGAGAGCAAGAAGATGGAGGAAGACGCAGCCATACAGCAATTAGACGCATTATTGGCAGCAAATTTAACTCGTTTAGTCCAAAATATTGACAGTGTAACGGTAAGAGTGAAGAAAGTTACGAGATCAGCGAAACGCGTCAAGTCAGCCAAAGCTGTTGTGCCAAGTGCCGACACAGACGCTCAAGTTGAAAATGATGAACGAGTTTACGAAAATGTTCGACTAAAACCGAGAAGAATAAGAAATAATTTCAATGGCGACTTACCGCCTGTAAGAATACCGCATAGACTCGGTCCGGGTCAAGTTAGCCGGTCGCCAGGCCGTGACAATGGTAGTTTTATCTCGGATTTAGACGATGAAAGCGTCGCACGCGCTGGGTCCCCATCCAATAAGAACCAGTTTCCTTTATGGCATTAAGTTACATCGATAGAAGAATACTCACTATAGCTGCGACAGCAGCTGTTACTTTTCCAATTGTATATAATTGATTATATTGTTCCTGCTTCGCGTGCTTCTCCAACACACTCATGTTCACCTCGTAGTTCAAGCGACTCTTCAACTCAGCTTCCATCACATCTAAATTCTTGAGTAGCTTTTCAACTGCGTACGCCGCTTTACCGCGTTGTGTTTCATCTGCAAAATAAGCCTGTAACTCCCCTGACATGCTCGTGCTTTTGATGCATTCTCTGATTATTTTGTCTTTAATTTTCTCTATTTCTTGACTACTACTTGGGTTGCCGCTCTTCTTCAAAGCAACGGCTACTTCGACATATTTAAACATCTTGTCTACGTCGCGGTAGTGATCACTCTCACTCGTCACTGTGTTATCTAAATTATTCATCATTTTATATTTTGCCCGTAAAAGGACGTCGATTAAAGGGATTATCTCGTCGCGAATGTACATGTCATTCATCGAGGAAGTGGCGACAGCGTCGGTGCTCGTTACATTGTTGGCGATATACAAGTTGAAGAACAATCTTGGCAACTCAGTAATTTTTGAGATATAAAATACTGTATTTCGCCTACTCAGTGATAAGTATCCGCTGCGTCCGTCGTCATTTTTGGTTATATTTTTGTCTAATAAGTTGTAACTTGTCCGTTGCAGCGTCGCGGGATCGGTTCTTACCTCGTAGTAATAGTCTTCATTACCAGCGCGGAATATATAGAAATAGATAAATGCTACTGCTGATGTGGCTACAGTAGCGATATTCATGCTTTGTTTAGCACCTAGCATTATTGGTGTCAATATGTTGCCTATTGCAATACCGCTGAAAATGCCGAGAGGCAACGAAACTGGAACTAACAAGAATTCATAATATAAATCCATAAAATGAAAGGCATTACTATTTTTAAACATAATGGATTGTAAATCGTTATTCCAGCATAGTTTAAACAGTACAGGCCATAGCAATGGTGCTAAAACAGCTGTACCTACACCTACGAGTGGTCCAACAGAAGAAAAACCAAGTATTTGATGCTTAAATATATTAAGACCATATAATAATTCAGAGAATCCATATAATGTTGACGCAGTTATTCCATTAGCTAATGCAAATGGCATTATAACATCACTATAATTTTTAAGAAATGGTAATACATAATGGTAGAGTAGTGGAAGCAAACCACCTCCTATAATACCATACACACCAAGTTTGATTAAAGAACTCTGCTTCGGTAGCATTCTTATCCAGACCGTAGCAACGCCTACGGGTATAAGAGCAGGAGTAGCAATCCCAACAGAAACACCTACAAACGCTGATCGGTGTAATAATGACGATGCCACATTACCAGGAACACCTGCACTTGTTACACATTGTCTGCACAATGATTTGTTACTACTGGGCAGCTTGAACTTGGGTAAAAGGGAAATAATTGGCCTTTTTATGCAAAGACGATTCAACATAGCTTAATTGCCGTACTACTACTATAAAGGTAGTACCTAGCGCAATCCGAGATACGATATGATTAGAATTTTTCTAGATTTTCCCCTCCGATTTTTGAAAGAGTTTTCTCTGCCAAAAAGCGGTACTAAGAAACTAGTTGATCTTGAAAATGGTGTAATTTGAACTTAAATATATTCAAATTCACGGCACTCTTCGACAATCTTAAACGGGTCAAGCTGCAAGCATTTTCTCTAGACGCGCACTTTTTCGAAGGGGAACAATTCCATCCACACCCACCCGCGGCGGAAGAGAAAAAATTCGAAAGAGAGAAAAAAGAAACCAAAGGAAAGGTAAATATATTTCTATTCATCGACGAGAATAGATGTCTGATACCGTAGATGTGTCAACTCTGCCTCTGGCTCGCAATCTTGTGACTACTTTGATAACTCATGGTTTTCGTTTTGTTTCTGAACTCAAATCATTAAAACCATTAGATTTAGCTAAAGAATTAGATATAAGTGCTGATGATGCGCTGCTTATACTTCAATCAGTTGCTAATCCTACTGGAGAGAGTATTAAAAGTGCTTCGGCAAAAGAAATATATTTACAAATGGAGCATTCTAAATCAATTATAACATTTTCTCGTTCAATTGATAAATTATTAGGTGGTGGTGTGCCGCTGGGACAATTAACCGAATTTTGTGGTGTACCTGGAATAGGAAAGACACAAATGGCGATGCAATTAGTCTTGGATGTGCAAATACCAGAAATCTTAGGAGGTGTTGGAGGTGATGCTATATATATCGATACTGAAGGTAGTTTTTTGATTGATCGTGTTGTTAACATGGCAAATGTTTTAAGTAATCATTTGCAGAAAATTGCAAAGCAATCGAAACGTAAAAAGGCTTCGTCGTCGTCATCAGTTGAAACTAATGAAATTGATCGTAATAAACAAAATGCTGCAGATGCCATGACTAAAGAACGATTATTAGCTGGTATTAACATATTTCGTGTGCATGATCAAACAGAACTATTAGGAATTATAAACAATTTGCTCGCATACATGGCGCTACATCCCAATATCAAACTCATCGTCATTGACAGTATAGCCTTCCATTTCCGTCAGGATTTGCAAGACACGAATAGTAGAAACAGGATACTAAGTAATGTTGCGCAGATATTAAATCAAGTTGCATATACGTATAACGTAGGTATTGTATTGATGAATCACGTGACAACAAGGTATGACCGTAACGTTAGTGGTTTGAATAGTCGGATAATTCCATCGCTGGGAGAGCAATGGTCCCACTGTATAACTAGCCGCATCATGTTGACGTGGAGTGATCAACAAAGAATAGCTACACTTGTGAAGAGTCCGTCGCGTCCAATGGGTGCAGTTGAGTTTGAAGTCAATGAAAATGGTATCCGAGATAAGAAAGTTGAAACAACGAAACGATCGATAGAAAATGAATGAATATAACACATCTTTATACTGTATGTATCTGTAACTTCTCATTGTCTGCTCGCCTTGTTCACACAAAATCTAGCGCATTCATAGTAGCTCCCGGTTTTAGCCTTAAGTGCATTCCGTTGTCATGACTGCAGAACTTGTGATGATGGTGGCTGTGCTGCCCAACCAGGTTCAGGCTGTTAAGAGGTACGTGACCGTATAGAAGAAATGTAACCAAGTTTTGGAAACCATTCGCGAGATTTTCGGGGAAATATGACCCTTGATAGTGTCCTTTGAGCACTTTGTATGTCGTGGTGTTGTTCATCACCATGAATATTTGCCCGATGAATATAAAAAATATCCACAGCGACACTATCAGCGACATCCAGTTGACGACACAGTAGTGAGGATGATGCAGTAAGAGGAACATTTCGATCCGGAAGAAGGCGATAATCTTGTCGGTTACTGTGACCATGTGGTGGTGGAAAACAAAGTCTGTTTTACTATCCATAAAGTCAGATTTCATCAGTTCTTCTTGCAGGCTGAAGGCCAACACGCTGCACACAATGGTGCCTAGTGAAGCAAAAAATGTAAAAAATATAAAGATTCGACGATTGTTTTGGTCCACACAATTATTGACGAAGTCGCAGTGATGATCGATGTGCAGCACACACGTGCCACAGCGGTAGCAGTGAAACGAGTCTGCTGGCTTCTCATCCATGCAAATGTGGCATACATTGTCTGGTCTTTTCTCATATTTATTCATTTTTTGTGGTGTTCCTTCGTCTAATCCGCCCCATGCAACGAGCGCATCTCTGACGCGAAGATCACTATTGCCTCGAATGGCGCGAGGATCCGTTTTCACCCAGTTATGGCTCGATGCGCTAGTCAGGTACAAGGTAACAACAATCGCAAATAGATTGCAAAATATATATATCGAGCAACCGTTAGACACAACGGGCAGAAGGTATGTGCAATACGAGGTCATAATAGCAATAATAAGACCGATATTCAAGCCAAACGCAATCTTACTCGTCTTGTTGGTGACATTATTTTGATTGAAAATATCAGTGATGAAGTACAAGATAGGGATCGTCGCGGCGCTGTAGTAGCTAAACCCGAAGTGTTTCAGCGTCAAAAGTGATCCATTGAGCAGTATTATGTTGCTTATTATCGGGATCGACGGATACTTGCCGTATAAATATAAATCAAGATACAAGCGCATTATTGATAGATTTTTGCTCTTCCATGCTAAATACAGCGGGGATTTGCCGCTTTCATTCAATTCTGATAACAAATTCGAATTCTTTGTTAATGCCGACTCGTATATCGCAATTATCACTCGGTTGTCAAACTTCTCGTTAATTTTATCTATAGTTGCAAGATCATGAAATATATTTCCCAACCTCCAAGGACCTGCGCTATCAGTATGATAGTTATGGACATTGTTACCTTGAAGTATCTTTAAGTGTCTTATACTTGATCCAAACGACAACAAAAACAACTTTAATTTCAAATATTCATCATCTGTATAGTTAAGCAACCAATTCAATGCTGTATTATTGTATTTGTCAAGTCGATCTAACAATGATGGGTTCCAAAGTAGCAATAAATAAGAAATATGCAAGCAATTTGATTGAACTGCTATACGAAATGCATTGAAACCATCAATATTTTCATAGTTTACATCAGATCCTGCTCTTAGCAATATATTAATCAATGAAGTATACTGAGAATGTCTACAACACCATTGTAGAGGTATCTCCTTGAGATCTCCAGCTGCCGTATTAACTAGTTCAGGATCACATTGTAGTAAGTATTGAACTAATTCTAAACGATTATTCACTGCAGCCCAGTGAAGCAACGTGATACCATTACTATCGACAATATTTCTTACATTTTGTTCACCAGCAATATTACGCAGGTAACTCTTAACTACTTCAACCTCACCGTATTGAGCTGCGCGAATTACTGCGGGAGTATCCATGGTTTCTTTTGGTATCTAATATCTTCTGTTCTTAGGTAGGAACTTAAATTTTGACTCCTCCGAACAGGCAATGGAATTGTCTTTGAGTATAGGAAGCTGATGTAGTAGGAGGTTGTGTCAGAAGAAACTACGCAACTTATATAGTTTTGAAGCTTGTAACCACGTTTTTATAGTTAATCAATACAAAAGTCAGTGGAATTTATGCCGGTACTCGGATAGGATCGATCGATAATAATTTGGCGATGCTAACAAGAAATATTACAACCCAACTCTACTACTAGAATTATGATCCTTGTCTATTGAAATTTTCGTCTGTGTTTGTTCCATGACGTATTTATTGCGGTATTTTAGTCTTTTGACGCTGTATTTGTTGGTTATTGTGTCTATTTCGTCACAATCCAAGAGTATCTCCATTGATAAAGCATTGCAAGAGAAATTAAATAATGTAATAAAATCAGCGCTAAAACGCAGTAATTTGGCAGCAGCTATTCCGCGCACCCACCAGCATCCAATTACATCTTATAGTAACGGAAAGTTGACGAGTTCATTGCAAAATATATGTGATAATGCACCAAATATAGAAGTTAGTGAAAACAGAACTGCTTGCTGCTCACCAACAGACACAAGAGTTTTATACAATGTAAAAGTGGATAAAAGAAAAATTGTCATGTTTACTGATAGAAGTAAAACTCCTAGAAGAAATGATACAACATTACCTCCAATATTATCCTTGTGGAAAATGCAGTTACAGCCATATAAACTACAGTTAAAAATAGAAAATAATACTGAACCCGCTCAATGTAAGGAGTATTTTGATGGAACATTGCATGTAATGGGCAGGAAGACAACTCATAACCTGTATCACGTAATAGCCGATAATTACGCACCGCTTGTTAGTCAAATCATGCTAGATAGTATAATTGATCCAGATTACTTATACTTACCGCGAGTGTTTCTTAACTTAAATAACGAATTACTGAGTGACTCTGAGAGTGTTGAGCATATACAATTGATGAATCGTTTCGCATCAGGTGGAACAATGACGATTAAACAGCTTGATTCTGTATGCTTTCGTCGAGTCGTCTGGGGCAACGGACCGTATCCTTTCTACCAAGACACATTAGTGAAGTTACGACGAGTTATTCATGAATTTTCGAGAAGTTTAATGAAAGAAATGTTTAATATTGCAGAACCAACTGAGTATAGAAGTCATAGCGGGACCAAGGAGGCGA
>JACCDO010493524.1_pt1 | contig 11330 bp, 8 predicted proteins | sample 7446101 | NCBI WGS metagenome assembly JACCDO01 (sample SAMN15323440, study PRJNA562643) | freshwater metagenome | isolation source: river surface water | place: USA:Blue River Watershed | collected 2017-08-16
AGGGCAATATCAACCCCAAGGGCAATATCAACCCCAAAGTCAAAATCAATTCCCAGCATCTAAAACCCCATCTACCCTATCTAATCCCTTAAGAAGGGGACAAGCATATCAATCAAATGCGACCCATCAAAACTTCCCTTCAACCAAACCTCTTTCACCCATCACGCCCCAACCCCAAGTATCTTCCCCTAGAAATGATGTTGCTGCACTCAATCTATTAAATCAAGGCACATCAGAGTCTAGTTTTAGCAATCAAAGAATACAACCCCCTCAACTCAATCCTATCTCCAATATCCCAGTGGCACAACCTGTTCAACCCATGGTCATGCCGATGGATTCTAATTTGCAAGTGGTACAACAAATCGCACAAAATGCGAGTCAAAATATCTATGTCAAAGAAAAACTAGATGAGATTGTATCGTATATCAAACAGAATCAAAATCATCTGGGTATGCCCCCATCTGTATTTGAACATCTTAGGATCTTATCTAAGCAATTACAAGCGACAGGGATTGATGCGAAATTTGCAGATATGCTGATCGACAAAACCAAAGCAAATCTCAATTTAAACCAATTAGATAAACAAACCATTTTGGCGCATCTCGGTAGAGTTTTATCTCAAAATCTACCTTGTATTAGTCCTTTGGATGTGCCCACAGGTCATAAAAATGTACTTGCTTTTGTCGGACCTACTGGTGTTGGTAAGACTACAACCATCGCCAAAATCGCAGCACATGCCCAATTAACCCATGAGTTACCAGTGACATTGATCAGTACAGATACTTTTCGTATGGCAGCTGTAGAACAATTATCTCGGTATGCAGAGATTTTGGCTTGTCCTGTACATGCTGCAAAAACAGCAGAAGAACTTTGGGGTTTAATCGATAAAGCGACAACACCATTGGTTTTGGTAGATACAACAGGAAGAAACCCCAAGACCACAGGACAACTCAAGAATCTAGCCTCTCTATTTGGCTCTGGTTGGAGTGGGAGAACAGTATTAACCATTGCAGCCAATACCCGAGAGCGTGATTTGAAGCCTATTGTGGATGGTTTTGCGCCTTTGAAATATGATATGGTGGCCATTACAAAATTAGATGAAACCTATGCATTAGGTACTGTTTATAATGTATCTCAATACACCAAATGTCCGATTGCATGGTTAACACATGGGCAAAGAGTCCCAGAGGATATAGAACTTGCGAATCCTGAGAAAATCGCTGTTAAAGTGATTATGGAAGCATTATCTCATAAGCAACTCTAAATGATTATCTACCAAAACGTTGCATATTGATTTCATCTGTATTTTTTTGTTCTTCTTTGCGATATTCTTCAGCCCAAGTATCTCTTGCTTTTTCTTCTAGAATTTCCATTGCTCTCATATTCTTGTGGGCTTCAGTGACTTCTTGTTGCGCCAATTCCAATCGATGATCAACCATAGCAATGGCTTGATCTTTGAGTTTAATTTCATCTCTCAGTGAAAATAATCTTAATTGTCTCCAAGTTTCATATTGTGCATTAAAAGATTGTCCGACTTGAGGTCCACCATTGAGGGTTTGTTGATACAAAGCTTCGAGTTGCATTCTGTTTTGCATCAACAAATCTTTTTCTGCCAAAATCTTCGCTTTGATCGCTAATTTCTGATCTAGGATAATTTCTCTTTGGGTTTTGACTGCATTTAAAGGAAATACAAATTTTTTCATCGTTTACTCTTTTCAACATTGATTTCAATAATAATAGAATGAATACAAATGGATTCAAGGATAAAGCTTGATTTTTTTTATCATAACAATTAAAATCACTTGCCCAAAACATTTCACTTAAATTCTGGAGGATGATTAGATGGAAAAAAGAGTTAATGTACAAGACAGCATCGATAAGGTAAAAGATCACTTTGCCTTGGTTCATCTCGTGGCAAAAAGATATCGTTCTTTAAAACTTCAAGACAGCAAAGAACCAGCGACCTTACAAAGAAAAGACAAAGAAAAAGATATTGTATATGCACTCAGAGAAATCGCATCTGGCAGTGTTCGATTTTATGATGAAGGCACTGGTTATGAAGGTGTGATTAAGAGCGTTGTGAAAAAAGCCATCAAGGACGAAAATGAAAAAGAAGCCCACCGCAAAAATGGTGGCATTGATGAATCTAGCGTTTAATTTTCGCATTTTTGGATATTTAAAATGAAATCAATATTTTTAATCGTATTTATTGCACTTACTGTTTATTCTTGTGGATCAGAAGAACAAAAACCCCCAGCTGCATTTACACCCAAAGTCCCAGCTTTATCGACAAGTGAAGGTCATTTTAGTTTAGATCAAAGAGCTGTGAGTTTAGACAAAGAAGACGAGATCTATTTTAGACAATTTAAAGAGATGTATGCTCCTTTATTCTCTAGAGTGGTATTTAATGTGCCATTGGTAGATCAGCCCAGCGTTACCCCTATTAAGCTAGCAGATGCTAAACCAAGTCAACCTTTGGCTTTGGCTCAAGCGAGATTAGATGAAATGAATGCATCTGATATTCGCTATGATAAAATTGCAGTTTCTGTGGATATTCTGACTCAATTTAGAACCAAGTTGAGAAGTTTAAAACTAGAAACCAGTAATAATGCTGAAGCTGCATTTTACTTGGATGAGTATAGACAACATACCATCAAAGCATTTGAAGACCTTGCTACATTGAGTGGCATCACTGAGATCACAGTAGGCTTAGATTTAAACCACTACTATCACTTAGATAACAAAGGTGGTGATTATAACAATCTCATTACATTGTATAGAGAAATCTACACAGCCATTAAAGCCAAGAAATCAGATATTAAAGTAGGTCCTAGTTTTGATTGGCATTTGCTCATGACTCAAAGTGTGCCTTTTGTTGCTCAAGAATATGGCATTGATCTCAATGATCAAGGCAGTAGATCTAGATTGATGGCCTATACCATTGATCTTAGCATTAAACCATTCCTCAAAGATCACAAGAACGAAGTTTTTGCTGATTTTGTAGGCATGAGCTTTAATGTAGACCCTGCTTTAGGTCAAGAACTCTTTGCTGGGAATCCTGATTTTAAGGGTGATGCAGAGAAAACAGCGAAAGTAAATGAATTCTATCGCTATATCTCTTATGCTTTGGATTTGAGCGAGAATCTAGATGCTTCTGCACAAGTATTACCCCTTGTTGTCAATCAAATCGATTGGCAAGGCACTGCCATTGACGCCAAGAAAAAAGCTGATTATCTGAAACTCCTCAAAGCTGCGATTGGCAATCATACAATCTCTTGGGCAAGTTGGAGAAGATTACTTGATATTCCAGAAAACCCACCTGAAACCAGCAGTTGTCGAATCTATAAACAAAATGCCCTCGAACCAGATATGACAGATCTTAGCATTTGCTATGGGGGCTTATTAGACCAAAATGGTCAAGCAAAAGCTGTATTTACAGAATTTACCACTAATCCTTAGTAAATCTTTATATAAATCAATTGACTTGCATGGGATACAAAAGCTATTGTTTTTAAACATTTGTTATTTTAAAAAAGTGAGCTTTTATGTTAAAATCTTTGATGGTGATTGGTATGGCATTATTCATTTTTGGATGTCGTCAAGAAATTGATCAAGATATGCCAGAATATTCAGAAGGAGGGACTGGAGGATCTAATGTTGATGGTTATAGAGGTGTTTTGGAAGAATTAAAACCAATGTTTGATTTGATATGTTCATCACAAAGTTCAGACTATGGTTTTAATTGTGCTGCACAAATTGCACTTGAATTCACATCTCTCAAAGGGGCCTATGACAAAGGTAATTTCTCAGTTGATTTATCAAAACTCAGTTCTTGTTTAGATGAAGCAAGGGCTACAATGAGTCTTGATATTAGATTTTTTAAAGATTGTGGTTTATTTGTACCAAGCAAAGAAGCAGGGGATCAATGTATCTCAAGCCTTGATTGTCAGGGGAATAACATGTGTATAGAAACAGATCGTTGTGGCGAATATATCTGTATCGAATCAGGCGCTACAACAGATATTTCTTTAGCACAAGTTGGTGAGTGTTGTGATTGTAGCTATTGTGTGAATAGTGCAAGTTGTATCTATCAAAATGATCGTTATGTTTGTGTCAATAACAATGATATTTTTGTCATTCAAGAGGGTGAAAGTTGTGACCCTTATTCTGATGAACAACAATGTGTCTTAGGATCCCTATGTACAAGAGAAGCGAGTCGTGATGACAATGGCTATATTTGTAGAGCCATCGCAAGAGAAGGTGATATTTGTTATTTAAATGATAATGATTTTCTCAATAGTAATTGTGATTCTGGTTTCTATTGTGATGGCTTAGGTGATGGTCCATCTGGGATTTGTAGAGCATTTCCTAAAGAAGGTGAAAATTGTGGACGAACCATTACTGAAGATGCCGATGATGTCACTGATTTTTGTTATCTTGGAGATCTTTTAACTTGTGTCCAAGGAGTATGTAAACCCATTTCATTAGAAAATGAAAATTGTGATACAGATGAAAGTTGTTTGAATTTTGAAACTCAATTACAATGTGTAGATTCTAAATGCACTCCAGTGAATCAATGTCAATAATCTAAAACGCTGAAATCACTGTATACATAGCATGTTTTGCAATATCTTGAGATAAGCGCTCAAAAGGAAACTTAAGAACTTTTTGCACAGCGCCAAAATCTGGGTCATAACTACTAAAATAATTCAAAGCACTAATCCCTTTGGGGGCACTTTGGTTATGCATATACTCTGTATATCCATAAGTCATTCTCTTTTGGCAGCGAAGTTTAATAGGATCAAGGTAAGCGACAACTTCACCTTTGATCGCCAAGTAAAATCTGCTTTCTTCATCTGTTCGCGCACTAGCGTATACTTTGTCACTGGTCACTTTGACGATATGTGTAATGATATGTGCTTCATTTGCTACCATTTGAGTCAATACGCAATATCTGCTTTCTGCTGTGCTTGTCGCAACTTCCCTAAACTTATTCTCTTTGTATGCTGTATTGTGAATTTCAATATAAGCACGATCCCTTTGATCTTCTTCTGTATAAAGCAAGTCTTTAGAATGAGGATTCAGTAAGTTTGCTCTCTTGGGATATTGAGCATGTCTTACATCTTGTAAGTAGCAGTAACCTAATTCTTTTTTCTCGTGATTGATTGATTTAAAGTAAATCATCATTGATCCTTTTGTGGAAGTGGAAAGAGATAAAATGGGAACAGAATTTAGTCATTTTTATTTCAAAAAATAATCATAAATAAATAATTTATTTTAATGATTAATTAGGTATAAATAGATCATCAAAAAAGGAATCATGCTCATGAAAAATCATGTATTATTGGATTATCTAGAAAAATCAGTCCTTCATCAAGGCCTCGATCAAACCATAAGAAAATCGATTTCAGATCATATCAAAACCTTGATCCTTCACCCTAAACCCCTCCCCAAAACATCAACAAACCATAGATTTGGATTAAATCCTAGTAATATTGAATTATCTAATCAAAATATAAACAATCAAAATTCAGAAAATGCAAAATTTGATATATTACGTGTTTTAGGTGTTGGTGGCATGGGTACAGTATACGAAGGCCTTCAAAAAAGCTTAAATCGGTCTGTTGCCATTAAAAAAAGCAAAGGGGATTTGGATTTTTTACCTCAAATCTACCATGAAGCGCAAATCACAGCATTTTTGGACCACCCTAATATCTTAACAATGCATGATTTTGGGATCGATCAAGACGGTTTACCTATACAAATCATGAAGAAGATCAATGGGATCAATTGGTCTACCCTTTTATACGATCACAAAAACGCATTTTGGCAGGATTTACACATTCAACAAGATGAAGATGCAAAATTATTATTTCATCTGGATATTTTAACCAAGGTATCTCAAGCTTTGGATTATGCCCATGAAAATCATGTGATTCACAGAGATCTTAAACCTGAGAATATTATGATCGGAAAATTTGGAGAAGTTTTTGTGCTTGATTGGGGGATTGCGATTTATGTGGGACCCCAAGAAGATATTTTTATTGCTCAAAAACAATCCAATCTCAAAAATACCCTTGTGGGAACACCAGCATATATGGCACCTGAGCAATTAGAGATCAATCAAGTCGCCACAACCATGACAGATGTATATCTATTAGGCGCAATCCTATATGAAATTACTCATCTACAATGCCTACATCAAGGCAATACCATTGAAGAAGTATTTGAACATATCAGTAACAATCAAATCCCTACCCTAGCGCCCTATCTCAACCATGAATTAAAAAGCTTGATCTATGATTCATTGCATAGCAATCCCCAAAAAAGACCGATCAATGCGCATCAATTCAAAAAACGCCTACAACAAGCCATCTATTCCTTTAAATCAAGACAATTAGAAATCAAAGGGATTAAAACATTGGATAAACTCAAAAATACCCTTACTGATCCCATGAAAGAAGAATTGCTCGATGATTATTTTGATCGTGCTCGACATTATCTCAAAGGGAGCTTGGATCTATTTGAAAAAAATACCATTGCCCAAAATGCATTACAAGAATTGCTGTCATTATGGATTGATCGATGTATTCAAAGGAGAGAATTTAGATCAGCTTATCGATATCTCAAAGAATTACCCATTTATGAAGTAGAGATAGAAATTGCAATCAATGAAGCTCAAAATCAGCTTGAACTCGAAAAAAAAGAATTAGAAAGATTAAAGATTTGGCAAGAGAATCAATCCATACAAAAATCCCAAAAACCCAGAATCTATTTTGCCTTATTTTGCTTTATTTTCCTCTCCCTTGGTTCAGTGATGGTCTATATCCTTTCATTATCTGGTCAATATCAGGATTCAGCACAATGGCGCTTTTATACAGCGTTGATTCTGACTTCAATGGCTGTGATTTTTTCAGAATGGACTTTTTATTTTAAAGCTCAAAAAGAACAACTCAATCAAGCATTTCAAAACTTTAGATATCTACTCTACAGTGTATTTATCTCTGTGACTTTAGCCCGATTTGTGGGTTGGCAATATCACAATCAATCGCATTTACTGATCTTACATGAAATGCCATTGATCTCTTTTGCTTGTTTTGCTTCTAGTATTTTGATGAGAAAAACAGATTTTTTACTGGGTGGGATTGTTTTTGCGATTTGTTCTGTTTTTGCGATTTTTTTCCCAAATCAAATTTTACTTTTTTATGCCATCGCCCAATTTGTCTTATGGTTCAGTATTCTCTTGATTTGGACATTTAAGATTAATCTTTTTTCACCATCAAATAACCGCTCCCACGAATACTCTTGATGCTTTCATAATCAATCCCTGCATCTTTGATTTTATGTCTAATCTTGGAGATATGGATATCAACACTTCGATCTAATCCATCATATTCTATCCCTTTGAGTTTTTGATAAATCTCTTCTCTAGACACGATTTCACCCATTCTTTGGCATAAGAAATAAAGCAAATCAAATTCAGCACTGGTAAAAAAAATCGATTTGTCTTTGATCCAAACTTCTCTGGCTTGAAGATCAACTTTGATATATGAATACTCTTCAAATTGACTTGAAATCACTGGCGTAGATTCTAGTAATCTTTTTCTTATTCTCAATTGACTTTTGATTCTGGCGAGTAAAACATAGGGTTCTACAGGTTTGGTGATATAATCATCTGTGCCGATTTCCAGTCCCAAAACTTGATCGATATCAGATCTCTTGGCAGTCAACATCATGATTGCCCCTTGATAATGATCCCTTACTTTTTTACAAATTTCTAAGCCATTTGCCCCTGGTAACATCCAGTCCAAAATCACGACATCATAGGGGTTGTTGAGAATTTTATCGATGGCACTCAGTCCATTGCTTTCACAATCCACCTTAAAACCATTGGCTTTTAAAAACTCTTCCAAAAGTTGAGAGAGTTTTAAATCATCTTCTACAATAAAAAGATAGGGTTGATCTACGATTGTATGAGTCATTGATACCTCTTGAACAAAACAATAGGATTAGATTATCATAATGCTTGTTGGCTTCGTTTTTATTTTGTTAATTTTTGTTGTAAGACTTTCTTTTTAGTGCCCAACTCGTTAAGAGTAGGATCATGCGCGATCATCAATTATGGTTTAAAAATGAAGCAATTATATATCAAAATTAGTATTGCAGTCACTGTGTGTTTAAGCATTATCTTGAGCTTAACATCCTTGATTTTTAATCAACAAAAAAACAATCATGAAAAAATATTTGAAGAATATGCTTTAGCGCTAGGACTCAAAGAAATACAAGTGAGATTAAACAGAGTTCCTGTTGAAAATCTCTATTATGCCTTAAAAGTAGAACAGCAATATATCAATGCAAAGCTAGAGATTAAAAGGCAAAATGAAATACAAGAAGAACTAGAATGGGATAAGGATCGGCGATTTAAGTGCGAGTGTAAGAGAAAAGAAAAAACACATGTTTTTGATAAAACCTATTATTTCCCTCTCTATGAAAATCAAATGCATCAAGGGAAATTCTATTTGCATATTATCCCCAATGTAAACCCCAAGCTCCCACATCCGCCCTTTAATTCAATGATCTTTGCATTTATGATTACCATGTTTTCTGTCTTTGTGATCAGTGTGATTTTATTATATCCTTGGCGACAAAGAATTTTGAAGATCAATTGGATTGTGAATCAACTTGAACAAGGGGATTTGAGTGTGAGGATTGATGATCAAAACAAAGATATTTTGGGACTTTTAGGTAAGTCATTTGATAAAATGGCAACCCGACTACAATCTGAAATCAAAGCAAGAGAAGATTTAATTCAAGCCACAGCACATGAACTTGGGCATCCTTTATCGAGAATGAAATTAAATCTAGCATTTTTAGAGATGAGTTATCCCATTGAGAAATTCATCAATGGTGAGCTCAAACTCAGTGATTATCTCAATCAATCAGAAGAAATCATCAAGAAAGAAGCCCAATCCCATATTAAGAGGATTCGATCAGTAGAAGAAGATATGGATCTGCTTGAAGATCTCATGCAAGAATTGGTTTATTTTTTGGAAGCAGGAAATCAAAGGCTAGAAAGAAAAACATTTGCCTTAAAGCATTTGGCACAAATCGCAGAATCCTTAGCTGAAGAATATCAAAAAGAAATTATCTTCTATACCAACCTCAATCCCAATGAATATCTCATCGATGCAGACCCTAAACTATTCAGCAGAGTCATCGAGAATCTCCTCAGAAATGCCATTGTCTATGCCAAGAGTAAAATCATTGTAGAAGCCATTAAAATCGATGATCTCAAACAGATACACATCAAGAATCACCCCAACGATCAAAATCGATTTACCCTAAAAGTTGAAGTCAGGGATGATGGTGCTGGGATTCCAGAAGCAGATCGGGAAAGAGTGCTTGAACCCTTTGTTAGATTAGACCCAAGTAGAGATCGAAAACTTGGGGGCTTTGGCTTAGGGTTATCTATTGTTTCTAAAATTATGATCTTACATGGATCCCAATTAGAGATTGAGACAGCGAAAGAAGGTGGTGCACAACTCAATACATATTGGTTACTGAGAAAGAGCTAATTTGACCTATTTCATGAATTGAGTTAAGATAGCGCGCAAATTTCAATGATTTCAAGGAGTCTATCATGAGTCATGGACCAGAACATGCACGTTCTTCATTAGCGCTACTGACACTGACAGCGATGGGTGTTGTCTTTGGAGATATCGGTACTTCCCCTTTATATGCATTTAGAGAATGTTTTGTTGGCAGTCATGCTTTTGAGATCAATGCGCTCAATATCTATGGAATTTTATCCTTGTTTTTCTGGTCTATCTTGATTGTCATCAGTATTAAATATGTGATTTTTATTATGCGGGCTGACAATGAAGGTGAAGGTGGGATTTTGGCATTAGAGGTGTTGGCTAAAGCATTTTATGAACATAAAAAAACAGATCAATTTGGGCGAGAGATCAAAAGCATCAGTAAAACTGGATTATTGATTATGTTCTTTGGTTTATTTGGTGCTTCTCTCTTATATGGTGATGGTGTGATTACCCCAGCCATTTCTGTATTATCAGCTTTGGAAGGATTATCTGTGATTACGCCCATTTTTGAACCTTATGTGGTTTGGCTGACAATTTTGGTCTTATTTGTTTTATTTTCTGTCCAACGATATGGCACTCAAAAAATCGGTATGGTTTTTGGTCCTTTAACTGTGCTTTGGTTTGTGACCTTAGCGATTTTGGGACTCAAAGAAATCATCAATCAACCAAGCATACTCAGCGCAATGCACCCTAAATACGCTTACTTCTTCTTTCAAGATCATGGGATGACTGGCTTTTTTATTCTAGGTACAGTTTTTCTGTGTGTCACAGGGGGGGAAGCGATGTATGCGGATATGGGGCATTTTGGTAAAGCGCCTATTCGTTGGGGTTGGTTTAGCATTGCCATGCCATCCTTATTAATCAATTATTTTGGTCAAGGGGCTTTGGTACTGAGAGATCCTAGTGCAGCAGTTAATCCTTTTTATAAGTTGGTGCCAGAATGGGCTTTATTGATTGTGATTATTCTTGCTACCTGTGCCACAGTGATTGCTTCTCAAGCTTTGATTTCGGGTGTATTCTCTTTGGCAAGACAATCCGTTCAATTTGGTTATATCCCTAGGGTATTCATTCAGCACACATCCCAAGATGAAATTGGGCAAATCTATGTGCCTTCATTGAATTGGTTGTTATTTGGGGGATCAGCGATTTTGGTTCTTGCGATGAGAACATCAAGTGCGATTGCTCATGCTTATGGGATTGCTGTTTCTCTTACAATGCTGATTACAACGATTTTAGCGATTTTTGTGGCTAAACATGTTTGGCGTTGGTCAATCATCTTAATTGTTCTTTTATTTGCCCCATTACTGCTCATTGATCTCGCTTTCTTCTCCACAAATCTGGTCAAAATTTTACATGGGGGATGGATTCCACTTTGTTTGGCGATTTGCATACAAGTGATCATGAGTACATGGATCACGGGTAGGCAATTATTGGCGCAATCGATGAGCAAACATATCAAGCAATTTCGTGAATATCTAGATCAATTAAAGCAAAATCAAGAACTTGTCAGGGTAAAAGGCACAGCTGTCTTTTTAACATCTAATAAAAATATCATTCCCCAAGCGATGTATAGCCAAATTCTCCATAACCATTGCCTACATGAAAGAGTGCTTTTTCTTAACATACAAACCAATGCATATCCTGTCATGAAAGAAAATCCTTTTCATTATGAGGATTTGGGGGATCACTTTCATTTTTACAAATTCATATCGGTTTTATGGATCAAACCAA
>JACCDO010568450.1_pt1 | contig 11330 bp, 13 predicted proteins | sample 7446101 | NCBI WGS metagenome assembly JACCDO01 (sample SAMN15323440, study PRJNA562643) | freshwater metagenome | isolation source: river surface water | place: USA:Blue River Watershed | collected 2017-08-16
AAATCATGTTGGTATGCAGCAATTAGGCAAAATCGCCAAAGAAGGTCAAGGTTTTAATTTAGCGGATTTGGAAAATGCTAAAAGTCATTTTGAAGAGTTTGGTTTAGAGTGCAGGATTATTGATCTCGTTGAAGATGGAGAAGTTGAGAATTTTAAACCGCCGCCACAACCGGCATATGTTTTGGTTGTTAAAAATGGTATTAAGGCTTTAACTAGTATGAATTTTAATTTGAATAAAATTAATAAAGAAGTTTTAAAAGATTCATGGGATAAAAAAGCATTTATGAAAGGTCGTGTTGTTAATAAATTAGCGAGATATAATTTAAATTATGCTGATGTTGCACAAGAACCTGATTATGAAAATAAAAAAGGTCGTGTGGTAGCTTTTAAGGATGCGCCAATTGTTAATAAGATTCGTCAAAATTTACCAAAGTTTTTGGGTGAAAAGGCACGAAATTTATTTGCGGAAGGAAATTTTTATTACGACCTAAAAGAATGTTACATAGGACCACATGGAGACACCGAACGTCGTCGCGTTGTTGCCGTCAGATTAGGAGATAGTAGCATGCCACTTTATTATAATTGGTATCAAAATTCAAAACCAATCGGTGAAAGGATTACAATTGAATTAAATCCTGGAGATATATATGTAATGAGTGAAATTGCTGTTGGAACAAATTGGCGTAAAAAAATAATACCAACATTGAGACATTTTTGCGGATATAAATATTTATGAAAATTCCAAACTTTTTAGTTTATATACTTACAAGAGTATATAATCACTTTATTATAAAAAATAATTGTATCTTATAATTCAAATTATTTTAAAGTATGTATAATATGACAATTTTTACATAAGACTCTGCATTTATTAGTTTCTTCAATTAGATCATCTATAGTATACTTATTATCTTTAACAATTCTACTTATAGAATCTATTTTAACTTTAGGATCCATATGATCAAAATCGAAAAAACGAAGTAAATCTGGTTTCCAAAATTTACAAATAGAACAACCTAAATTATTAATTTTTATTTGATTTACATATTCTAATTTTTCTCTTTCAGATTTACTTCGTGAATTATATTTAACACCCTTTTCACGATTTATTGTTTCTTCTAAATGACATTTTATGCATAAATTTTGACATTTTAAAGATTCTAATTTAATAGCATGTTTACTTGACATTTTACTTACATTTCTAACCTTTTTTATATAAATTTCTTCTGGTGATAATATTTCTCTTTCACGCTGTTCTTCTTCAGTTAAATGATCAAGCTGTATTATTCTTAATTCTAACTTATCTTTAAAATTTATTAAAAAATTTTCAACTGTATATTCTATTGAATTATATAATAAATATTTAACATTATCTTTTACATAAGTCTCAACCTGTTTATCCTATTCAACCTGTTAAACCTATTCAACCTGTTCATCCTATTCAAACTAGCCTACCTGTTCAAGTTAGTCAAGCTTTTTATCCTTTTCAACTTATTAAACCTAATTAATCAGTAGAAATAAAAAATTGTAACTATTGGGGAAAAATTTAGTGAACTTGAAGAAACTAATCTACAGGAAAAATACCTATTTGTATAAAAAAAAGTGACAAAATAAATAATTATATTTTCACAGTATTTTATTTATATACTTTTTAGAGTATATAAATGTTACAAAAAGAAAGAAAATTTGTATGTAATTATATACTATTTAGATTTTTTCAATTTTTTAATTCGTGGATCATTTTTCACTTGTTTAGCTAATTTTTCTAAATCTTCCGCTGAATGAATAGGATATTTTTGTGCATATTCAAATATAATTTTTGCATAATTAATCGTCTTATTCGTATAATTTGGATAAAGTAGTAAAAACATTTCATAAAATTTTTTACTACTACCCCATTGTAAAAAAGTTGATTCACACTCTGATGTATTATATTGATCAGATACAATTTGGTCTTCCATTCCCTGTAACATAAGTGCAGAAAGTTCTAAAACACTTGATTCTTTATCAATCACATTTTTTTGAACATTTTGAAAAATATTTTTTTGGGGCCATAAACTTGCAACAAAATTAGGACAACTATCAAATAGTTCATTCATACGTTTAATCGGAAAATTATAAGAACGATCAACCGTAGTATTAGTTTGATTAATTTTATTAATATCTTGACCTTCCATAATAGCATAAGAAGTTAAAATTAAACCAACACTAAGAAGTACAAAAGTAATAATATGAATCATATTAAAAAATATTTTTAGTTTTGAATATTTATAATTTTTGGAATTTTGAAAGATAGTTAAAATAATTACTATTACAGTAATTATAATCAGTATAATTAAAATCTGATTTGGTTTGATCATTTTTTATTTTATATTTAGTAAAAAAAATGAAAATTAAAAAAATTGAAAATTAGAAAATTGAAAATTAGAAAATTAGAAAATTGAAGAAGTGAAAGAAGTGAAAGAAATGAAAGAAGTAATTAAATCTTTATTAAAAGATATTTTAGAGATTGGAAAAATTCGTAATCAAAAACAAAATCTTCATTACAGTTTACTATGTAATACTCATTGTGATGGTTGTGGTCAATATAATTTAGTATCTTTACGTGGATATGTTAGAAAATATTGTGATAAAAAATGCTGGTGGTATACTTATATTATTGAAGATGATAATTTTCAGGAAATTCGGAAGAACGGAATTTATCAAAAATATAAATATATTTTACATGATATTGACTCGGTTAATAATTCTTCTTGTGCCATTTCTCAATATCATAGACCATATTATGAACATAATAGTCCAAGCGGTAAAGTTTGGCCTATGATTAATAAACCATGTTATAATGAGTGTATACTAAAAAGTTAGAAAATTAAATAAAAAGTTAAAAAAAGTTATTAATAAATGAAACCTCGACCAAGTTTTATAGCTTCCGCATTATCCGGAATCATAATTTTTATCGCGCTTATTTTATTCTTTGTTAATTACAAAAATATTGCGAAAGATCCATATAAAGTAATAATTTTAATAGTTTTATTTGGTATTGGTTTTGGTATACACGCGATTTGTCACTATTACGAAGAAATTTATTATGATTTTAATCCATTGATAGGACATTGGAGTGGAAAAGATAGTCCTTCTGTTAAAATTAAGTAAATTGAGTAAATTAAGTAAATTAAGTAAATTTATTTATTATAAATACTATAATAAATGATATTCTTTTTTATAATTACTTTTATTACTTTTTGTATTCTTATTTTATATTGTTTGTTAAAAAATAATGCTGAAGAAACATGGAGTAACACTTATTCTGGTTGGCCAGGACCGATTGAAAGTGCTTTAGCTGTAAATATTCCTGAACTTAGAGGGTCGGATAATCCAAAATACAATGCACCATATCATTATCGTAAAGCATCTAATAAATATTCTAGATATAAATCATTTATGGATTTACCACATTAGATAATTTAAGACCGGTCCTTGTGAAAAATTCGACCTTTGAAAGCGTGGTATTAAGAGGGACGGGTTTTTATCGGGTAGGATCTAGTTTATTTTGACAATTTTTTCCAGCATATCCAGTATCACATACACATGAAAGAGTTTTTGAATCTGTGTCATATTTTGGACACCCATGATTTTGACACAACTCTCTGGTATATTGACAATTTGGTCCGTCATAACAATCTGCACATTCAAAAGTGTTACAATCTTTATATTGAGCAGGACACTGGTTACATTCATCTCCGGTCCAAGGAAATACACAAACACATTTTTTATTTTCATCTAAAAGACCATTGTTATTACAGACATTTGATATTTCACAATCATCTCCTGACCATCCTTTAACACAATCGCCATTTTCATCCCTATTTTTCTTACAACGACCATCAGAACAATAAGTATTTGGTGGGCAAATTTGACCACAACTACCACAATTATTATTATCCATATTGGTATCTATACATTTTCCTTTACAACATCTTTCACAATCAGCACATTTATTTCCACATTTTCCACAATTATTATCATCTTCTTGAAAACTTAAACAATCATTATTACAATTAGTTGGATATAAAATTAATCCATCATTATTAACACTCTTATACATAAAAGTTTGGAAATCATAATAAAATTCATCATATGTCTTTACAAAATCATAACCTTGATATATCGACATAATATTATTCTTATATAAAAATAAAATATTTTTACTTTCGTCATTATCCATATTTTTAAGTGTAATAATTTGATTATTAATAGTATTCGCATCTAACATATAGGTCATCGTTTTATTATCAAGGGTAAAATTCCATGTTACACGTGGTTCATATACCTGATTTATGTATTTAACAAAACAATATTTACCACAATTATCAGTTTGGCCACATTTACTTACATTACATTCTGAAACACATTCTGTATTAATATTTTTTACTCTATTTAATTTCAAATTTAAAAATTTTAATTTAGTTTCTTCTGTCATTTTCTCTTTTATTAATTGATCTGCGGTATCTATAATAATTTTTTCCAACTTTGCTGTTTTTAATTGACATTCCGCGCATGGATCAATCGGTGGTTGAGGTATATGGGTAGCGTTTTTACATGAATCATCATTATATGTACAATAATTACATTTAAAAGCTGTATCAACAAAATTAGGTGGTACAGAAGTCTTAGTATCGTTAACAGAAGAAATAGTTAACCCCGTGAAAAAAAATGATAATGCAATCATAAAAAAGATAATTTCTATAAGAATAAAATATATTATTTCACATATTACGACATGCTTAATTTGATTAGATAATACAGCACCATAGAATGTGCCATACACTCCAGGATAAATATAGTAATCCTTGAGTGTTTCATATATTCCTTTTACTATAGTAGGTCCATCTAATAACATATAACATCCTAATCTAAGTGGTAAATTAGTCAATTGATATCCCGTACTTGTAAATTTTTTTACACACATTTTTCTCCATTCTGAAACAATTTTTGAACCAAACAATAATTTTTTATCATCGTAATTTTCTATCCATCTACCTTCTTCTAATCGCCTATATAAATTATCAGCATTCATATAATTATATTGTGTATTGCTAAAAATATTACTTAAAGTTTCCATAAATGGTACAGCTATTTCATCAATGGGTGGTAATTTATTTTTTATATAAGATCCAGTGGTAGATATTGCTGAAGGTAAATAATAAAGTCCTGGTATAATAATAGTTTCAAAAAGATCAGTACCTTTTAATAAATTAGCGAAAAAGGATTTTAAAAATTTATTTGGTAATGTACCAGCTTTCATTTGAATATGATATAATAAAAAATACATAAAACAATTTCCTAAAGCTTGTCCCGTAAAATTTATGCCAATTTCATAATTATTTAAATTCAAACTCATAGTATTATCATTGACATTTTTGAAAACTTCTATTTTAATTTTTACTGGTAATTTCCATCGAATATCCATATTTTGTTCAGCATTGAACATTTTATATGTTAAATATATTTGTATAATAGCATTAATAATAACATTTCGTTTAGTTGGATCTTCAATAGTATCATCAAATGTATTTAAAATAGCATTAAATGTAATATAACTTTTTCCTCCTTCGCATGTATATTCAATCTCATTATTAGTATCATCATATTCAAAACTTAAGACCTCTAAGTTACTAACATTTTTAATATAATAATCTGGAGCTGAAGTATATTCGCTTGATAGAAGAAATGTTAACACATTCTGTATAAAACTTCCATAATCGCCATTTGGAAGAAATACGAAAACATTGAAAATTGCTTTAAATATTTCTTTATTGTTAACTAGAATTATATCATGTAATCTTTTACCAAAAATAATTTTAAATTCTTTATTAAATTTTTCTATAAATTTTGGTAATTCTTTTTTTAATTCATCGGGAATAGGTTGAGGAGTAGTATTTTTTTCTTCTTCTTTCTTCATCCTCTCTTCTTCTTCTTTCTTCATCCTCTCTGCTTCTTCTTTCTTCATCCTCTCTTCTTCTTCTTTCTTCATCCTCTCTTCTTCTTTCTTCTTTCTCTTTTCTTCTTCTAATCTTTTATTGTTTAAGAAAATAAAAATAATTACGATAATAATAACAATAATAGCAATAATTAAAAGTGGTAATAATATTTTTTGATTAATATTCATTAATTTTATAAAATAAAATATTTTATAAAATTTTTTTTAATTTCTATTCAAAAGCATCAGTCCTAAAAAAAGTATAAAAAAAGATACTAATGGACCTATAAATGGAATAACAATTGTAATTAATACTAATATTTTAAATATATTATTTAATTTGTCCCATGAAAATCCGATTGCTATAAGCTGTAAAATAAACATTAATATATAAATCATAATCATAGAAACAGTTTGACGAGCAGTTAAATCTTTAAAACTAAAATTTTCTTTAATTTCTTCATTTACTTTATTTTTTTTTATCATTTTAAAAATAAAAAATATAAAAAAAATAAATATTTTAAAATATAAATGTATAATAAAAATTTTTCAGATAATTTAAATACATGTAGAAGTAATTGCAAATCTAAAAAATGTGGCGGTCTCGATGGTTGTGATAATCCATGTAATGTTTTATATATAAATAAAAATTATAATGGAACAACTTGGCGTCTTAAAAATCAATATAATAATATAGTATATGATTATGATACACTAATTTTTCTTAATACTCCAACTTTTCCACCTACAACAGAAACTCCTGATTCATCATATTATGTTGAAGAAGAAATTAGTAACTATGTTCTTAAGTCAAAGAAGGGTGCTCCAGATTTAAATTTTGAAACTAATTATGATGGAACATATATAAAATTATTAAATGACCTAAAAATTAATGATATAACATTAGAAAGCGAAACTATGTTGTTTCTTAATACAATAGATAATATCTATTATAATTTTGGATTTGATTTTTTTATTTATCCAATCAATTGTGGAAATAATTGCTTAACATTTAAAAATGATGATAATAATTGTGGTAGCTGTAGTAATAAATGTAAAAAAAATGAAAAGTGTTGTGGGAAAAAATGTGTACCAATTGTAAATCAAACTTGTAATAAAAATGATTGTTTTAAAGAATGTGGTGAAGGTTTTGTTAATTGTGGTGGCGAGTGTGTAGCAAATAATATTGTTGATATTAATTGTAATTGTCTAAGTGGATATAAGGGTGAGAGTTGTCAATATTCAGATACAGTTACTTGTTCTGGACATGGTAAAGTAGATGATCATGGAACTTGTACATGTGTTGGAAATTGGGTAACACGTGACGCATCAACTGGACAATGTAATTTCTGTCCAAGTAATTTTGATAACAGTGATGGTACATGTACTAAATGTGCTGATGGTTACGGAGGTGCTAATTGTGCTTGTAAAGGTAATTGGATAAATCCACCAGATTGTAAAATATGTCCTTCAAATTTTAAAAATTCAGATGGTACATGTAAAGATAATGATTGTGTCGATAAATGGACAGGTGCAAAATGTAATATTTGTCCACCTCATGTCTATAATGATTTAGATAAAGGTGAATGTAAAAGTTGTCTTGCTGATTGGGGTGGAGATGATTGTTCAAAAAAACTTTTTACTGAAACTTTATTTGTTAATGGACCATGTCGTGGTTCAACTACTTCATGGGATACCATAGATCAACAATGTAAAGATTCATTTGGTCCGGCAGCTTGTGCATATAGAAATTCGAATGGAGATTGTTCGAAATCAGGTGATAACTGTGGATTAGGAAATTTTAGATATGGATGTAAAGTTCCAATTTATTATGCTGATCCTAATTTTAATCCTGGTAATTTTAATCGATGTTCAGGATCAGCAACTATTCCTTCAGATCAAGCTATTTATCCACCAGGTTATTTAGCATATCCTGAAAAAACAGCCGATTCGATAGATGTATGTAATTGTCCTCCTTCCGGTTCTTATCCTGTTGATAAAGGTGGAGATTGTGGTAATAAATATGGTCAAAAGTGTCGTGTTGATTGTTGCAAAGACCAAAAAGCATATTGTGCTGGTGCTTGTTCAAATGTTGATCCTTGTTATACTGATTGTATGAATGATCGTGGTTGCAAACCTGGTACATTTGGTCCAGATTAGATTTTCAAAAATTTAAAGAAACAGAAATAAATTAATTATAATAAATATGATAGAATATAAAAGTGATAAAACTATATACTATATATTAGATCATGAAAATAGACATATATATTTTGTAAAATCCGAAAAAACTATTCCTTTATTAGATAATTCAGTTTGTATCTCTAGTTTAAATTTATCTAATAAATATGATAGAATAATTTTTGATATATTTCAAAAAAGAAATTATTATATTCTTTTTAATCAATATAACAATGTTTATTATGATTTATATTTTCAACAAATTTTCGATTGTGAATTTATGGATTTTCTTTAAATTAAAAATAATTTAAAGAAAAAATTTGTAAATTATTTTTTTAACAAAGTGTACTTTTGTTTACATTTTCGACATCTGAAAATTCCTTTTTCTATTTTCTGAACCACCCTAGTTTTACGATGATACTTATAAGTATTACATAAACATTGAATTTCGTACTTAAATTCTACAAAATTAACATTATGACAAACCTTACCATTACATCCAATTGATATTGCTTTATTTTTCCAAACATGATTGTGACCATTTTCATGTCCAACTAAAGCATGTGCTATTTCATGTAAAACCGTATTGACAAACATCTCTTGAGTAATTTTTAACGCATATTCTTTCGTAATTTCAATAATTTTTTCATCGTATTTCGTACAACCACCTCTAGATTTACAACGAGTATTCCAAGAAAAAGTCCAATCAAATAATTTATGTTGAATCATTAGTTTTTTGGCTATATCTTTTAGATCATCTAAATTAACGGGATCGTTTTTCTTTAAATGGTCTATTTCATTTATAGTACTTACTTGGTTATTTTTATCTATTTTCTGTTTTTCGTTTTTTTTACATTTTTTGATTATTATGATTTCATCGTCTTCGCTATCATATATAATAACTTTTTTTGTCATATCCGGCAATTTTAAGATAGAATTTGTTTACTATTTTTCAATTTTAATTTTCTTTTTCGCTAATATAATCTAATAGATTTATAAATCTAAACTTTTTTCTAGAATATTTATCAATATAATATTGAAATAATTTTAGTTCTTACATAATGATGATCCATTATTTCATAAGCATATTCGTATTTTTGCGGATGGATGATGTAAATTTAGGTCCATTTTATTTTTAAATTTAAAAATTTTTCCTAATCCATATATTACAATATTTTGTATTCTTTATTTCTTTTTTTATTTCAAATTTCTCTAAATTATTACTTACGTTTTTTTTAGGTTTATTTAAATTGTTTAAATTGTTTTTTAAAAAATGTTTTGAAAGAGGAGGATAATAAATGTATTTTACTAATGACTTCATTTTATGTTTAACTGATTGTATTTAAATTAAATTAATAAAATACATTTATCATTTCCATTTCCATATAGATGTTCTATATGGATCACAAAAATGTAAAATTATATTTTCTAAAATCATTTAATAATTATTTGTATAATTTATAACTTTTTATAAGTTATAAAAAAAATATGAATTGAATTTAATATTTACGTAAAACAAAAGTATGAATGGGGGTCAAAACGCGAGATACATAAATAAATTTCGGGGAAGAACCGCACCGAACATGTATATCAGGGTCTTTAGTTAATAAGTATTCTATAGCCTTTGTGTCCGCTTCATAGCTCAAAACATAACTACCACTACTACCACTACTACCTATGTGCGAAATTGTCATATCTTCTAGATCAACTATATACATATATATTTCACCTGAATAACTTGAAATAGATACTCTAAATAGACTATCTTCTATTCCAAGACGCTTTCTCAAGATTTCATTCATCTTGTACTTTATATCATTGAAAATTCTCTGAAAATTATGGTATTTTTGAAGGTCTTTACTGTATTCACTATTTAACATATTTGACATAAACTCTCCTGCCTTATTGAAAAAGTTACATAATTCGACATCGTTTAAATCGAAATATAACAAGTTGGCAGCTATGTCACAGTCTTCATCGGACGAAATGCTTCCAATAATGCCGCAAATATCATATTCTACAGAGTCAGCGATCAACATATTCATAATTCTTTCTTTCTGTGTATTCATTTTAGGCTTGTCTGTAAATAAACTTAGACACTTGTTTTTAAAAATCAATTTTTTTTAGGTTAATCTTATACCTTTAAATCCTCATCAATTTGTAATAAATTTCTTAAAATATGAGAAATTTTAGGTGTGTACATTTAAGCTATTTCTTCTTCAAAAGCTCTCTTGAAATAAATTAAAAAATCCTTCCACAATATCTTGTCGTGTTCTTCAATATGCCTTTATATTCTTAAAAAAATTATCTCTATTGTTTGTAAATAGGTAAAGAGGTAAAGATGTAAAGAGGTCTTAATCTCGATGAGTATACTTATTCATTTCAAGCTGACTCTTTTTATCGACATAATTACATCCTCTCAATTCCAATTTATCATGATTGTCTGCTAATTCTGTCAATCTTTCTTTTAGGCTCATTAATTTTTTTAAATTTCTGTATTTTTCATTACTTTTTTATCTATTAAAACTTATTATCAATTTTAACAAGAAAAAAGGGTCGGATTTTTATTCTCATTTACAAAAAATTGACAATTTTTTGAATCATTGACCTCACATCCAGGATAAACATATAATTTTATATCATTCTCTTCAAACGTTATTTTCCATAAAGTAGAATAGTTTAAATCTTCATCTATTTTCGAAACCACATTTTTTCCCCAATTTTTAACCCTTAAGTTGCAATTATCCAAATTGACTTGTTTGATAATTTCATTCACTAAATTAACTATTTTTTTGTGTTCCCAACAAACAAGAACATTTTTTCCCCCATTGTTTTTTAATATATCCGTAATTACTGCTTCATAATCGTCTCGTAAATAATTATTATTAATCGGTATATTTAAATATTGTGATAGCGGTAAAATAGTCTCATATGGTCGATTACTAGAATCTTTTTTATGAGCCATTTTCATAGCATATAAAGAATTTGGTAGACCAATAGTACTTGGACGATTTTGATTTTGAAAAAATTGCACCCAACATTTGGCGTGAATTTCACCTGTTTTACTTAAATTACCAATATCATGTTTACTCTTTTTTTCTCCATGACGAATAAATATAATCTCATTTGGTAAATTTGGTAAAATAGAAGTTTTCATTAAATTATAAAA
>JACCDO010384606.1_pt1 | contig 11329 bp, 4 predicted proteins | sample 7446101 | NCBI WGS metagenome assembly JACCDO01 (sample SAMN15323440, study PRJNA562643) | freshwater metagenome | isolation source: river surface water | place: USA:Blue River Watershed | collected 2017-08-16
ATGCAGGATATACTTATTATGTTTGTGTGTCATATGTAGGTATTTATCCAGTAATTTTATTTGTGCAGTAATTTTTGCTGCGATATTTGTAATATCCGCATTTGAATCTTGTTTCAATAACGAACACTGTTGTGCTTCTAAGTGCGCAACAACCCTCATTTTAATGCATACTAATGCTATTAAATGATCTAAACAATTACAAGAAAAGCGGTAACCGTTGAACAACTGTTCAACTCCAGAAGATTCTAATGCTATTTTGTTACCTTCTTCGTCAAACATTGGATAAATATCATCAAAACGAGTAACATCGCCAGTTTCATTGTAAATAAATTCACCTTTTTGCCATAATTTCTTTAAATTGACATCAGATTCTGCACCATAACCAGGTTTGTACAAATACTCATAATTGCATGCCCACCATTTGATGAATTTAACACAATCATCATCTCGATTTAAATAAAGGAGAACTTCTGGTACCTCATGGCGGATTCCCTGATTATCACCAACATTATTTCTCAATAATTCCAACTTTAAATTTAAACATTCTTCCCATATAGCTTCACATTCATAATCCCAAGCAACTTCACGCAGTAGATCAGTTACCTTCCACACGGCACGACAATAATTTCGCGGATCTAAATGTCCCCACCAATCCCCAAGATATTTTTCACTAAAATAATCAATCCTTTGACCTGACAACATATCAATATAATCATTTTCATCCCAACTTGGTATGGGCCCACCTCTTAATGCAATTTCTAGTGCTGATGCCTTTTCCCGTGCCTTAGATATTTGTTTACATATTTTCTTATGCTCACTAAAATCCGCAGTCTGACATTCTTTAGAGCAATAAAATACTGCAAGACATCTCGAACATATATTATTCGCTAATTTATTAGCATGAGTACAACGGCAATCAAACGAACCACAACTCTTTATAGTGTCAACATTCGGGTCTTTTCCTTCGTAGGTATAAAAGAATTCATTGCTTTCCATGCCACTAAATACACAAACTGGATAACTCATTTAAATTTTATTCCGATGCAGAGCTGAATCTACTTCAACAACAATTCCTTGAATGCACTTGTTTATCAGCAGAGTCTCTGTGTTGTGTTATCTCTTCTCAGCTAGGTACGCTTGAATGCACTTGTTTATCAGCAGAGTCTCTGTGTTGTGTTAACTCTCCTCAGCTAGGCAGTATTTGGCGATCACTATTGGGCCGGTACTAATCAGTGGCTTTGAATAGGTAATAATAGATGATGATATGCATACCCCTCAGCAGAGTCTGTCCTCTGATAAGTATTAAGAAGCCTGGTTTGTACAGTTCACGTATTTCTTTCCCATATAAATGGATGGTGATCTACTGCAAGGTGTGGATCGGTAAAAAAAATTGAATTTTAATTTTTTGTAGATTCCTAGACAAAGAACTTAGGAGAGAAAAACTACGGTGAAGATGGCACTTCGTGAAGGATATCAAAAGGAGATCATTCGTGAAGGAAATGGTCCATCACCAGTGGCGGGATCAATGGTAACAGTACATTGTACGGGATATGGTAAAGATTCTGATTTAACTAAAAAATTTTGGTCAACAAAAGATCCTGGTCAACAAGTATTCAAATTTACTATTGGTTTGGGACAAGTCATCAAAGGTTGGGATGAAGGTGTAATGACAATGAAAAAAGGTGAAATAGCCAGAATCAAATGTTCTCCTGATTATGCTTATGGACCTGGTGGATTCCCTGCTTGGTAATATTTACTATTTCTTTCCACTTACTTTTCGGCTTACTTTTCATTTTCAAATTTTCTTATTTAGGGGTATTGCTCCTCAATCAACATTAATCTTTGAAATTGAGTTGTTAGAAGTGTAAAGAATTTAATTTACAATTTTATAATTTTGATTTTGACGATTCTCTCAAAAATTTAGATCTTTTAGCTATATTTTCTTCATGCTTTCTTTTCTTATATAATATTTCTTTCACTATTTTATAATGCACATGTGCTCTCCACATTGATTGTATTCTTGTCGCTGCTAAATACAATAATTCTGGCATATATTCTTTTACATGCAATCGAATGTAATGTCCACCTGCTCCTGTGATAAATTTAGTATATTCAGGTAATAACATTTTCATTGCGTGTAATAACATTGTATCAAGCACATCAACTTTTGCTGTAAGACCAAATTGTAAAAATCCTTTGACTGCACTTAAATGATCTGAGTTTATGAGTAAGTAAATAAGCAACAAGTAAGTTGGAATTATTTAGATAAGTAAGTACCTGTGGAAGTTATTTTATAAAATGTTTCAGCTAATTTACTCTTCTCAACCATGTGTTTTGCTATTAATTTTTGTAAAATATGCATAAATAAATGTCGAAATATCTCATGATTACTACATGTTCTCATTCGGAAACAATAATTAACAAAATGAGCATACTTATTAATTTCATATAGTTTAATATGCTCACAATGATTTAAAAATGCGACCTTTGCTGCAACATAATGACCTTCAATGGATGTTAATAGATGAAATAATCCCCCTAAACCATATAAATCAAATGCTCGACGTTTACATTCACTTTTTGGTGCTACTTGAGATATATGAGTAGCCCAAATTGCCTCTGTATTCACTAACTCTCTTATTTCATACTTATCGCCGTCCAAGATTCTAATTGCAACTGAACGTCTCTTAGGATCATGTGTTGCTCTTAGATCGTCACAAATGTGATTCAAATACTCTCTGGCGTATGAAGTATAATGCATTTTACGTAAACATGTTGAAACTTGACAAATTGCTGTGATGGTTATGGCATCATCAAAGCCTAGTAAGGCAGCTGTTAAATCGGCACAATCTAAATATAATCCAAGAGCTAAAGGCCACAATCCTAACATTTTATATAATTCTGCTGCTAATGATAATATTTTGACCAATGTAGATAAACCTTCACCTTCATCAACGGCATTATTTTCTAATGCAGCACGAATAATTCGTTCAGAATCTTCAAAATGGCCTTTTGATATCAAATAAGGTAACAGATAAAGCTCTCTGATACCATGTCGATCTTCTTTGTAGACACTTAATGACTCTAGGGACTCATCTTCTAATAAATTAGATGACGTACTGATTGACATTGATGAGCCAACTAAATTACTAGTTACACTGCTTCCTTCTAAAATACTCATACTAGTATTATCTAATTGTCCACCAAGACGCAATGCTCCATCTTTAACTCGTGCCCATGGTGATATAGCGTCACTTTTCATAGAGGACACAATCATTTCTTCGGCTGTATCAATCGCATGTAATCTCTTAGATACAATTGGTGACCGTTGACGCAATGTTTCATATGGCGTTCCACCTGGTGAAGTTGGGTATCCAGTAGCTGATAATGGTCTATCTACTGCAATTGAATAATCATTAGTATTATCCAGTGAAGATGGTAACGGTAGAAATGGCCATTCAAGATTACGTAATGATGACGATCTTGGAATTACTTTCTTTGCTCGTTCATATAACTCTCTTCGGCATAAGCATGCTAAGCATAATAAATGATCAGGATAATTATTCCCACTTTGTACTTGACTACTATGCTTTGGTGCTTGTAAACGACAGAATCCTACATGACAAACTTGACAACGTGGATTTTTACTTTTCCATGTTCTTACATCAATAGTTGTCCCAAGTGACATTTGTGGTAACCATGTAGAAAAAAATTTAGATCTAACATCTTCAATCATCATACCCCATACATCCATCGGTAAGTGTAAATTTTGTAATGGATTACTTTGAATAGATGCAAATGATACAAACGTCCATCCTGAAATCTGCACCGTTGGCATAGGTAAAACTTCTTCCTGCTTTTTATTCGGTGAATTAGGCATTGGTGGAGCCTGTTTATGAATTAAACCATCAGTGTTACCGGCTCGATCAATACGTTCAGTTGTCCACATTAACAAGCGTCGACCAGAATTTGAAGTAACACCATTATTATTTGCATTGACTAATGGAACAGGATTTTCACCGTAATTATCCACGCCTCGTACAGAGCCAGATGTTATCGTACCCAACGCTTTCGCCATAGCACTAGTAACTTTCGGTGACTTACCAGCTTTGGATAAGTCGTCATCACTTTCTTCTTCTTCTTCTTGTTTTTGAAGTGCGATCTTTTCTTCTTCCCGTTTCTTTTTTTCCTCGGCAATTTCTTTATCAATTTGAATATCATAAGCAGTATTTACAAGTGCAGCTAAAGATGAAGTGAGTATCGATTTTTCACTACTTGTGTTAACCGCAGTAGTTTCTTTTATCTCAATTGTGGTACTAGTTTCTCCATCTTCAAGTCTACTTGCTTCTACTGAACCATCCTCAAATTGTATTCGTACACGCTTTTTAGCAGTGGTTCCATCAATATGTTTCTTCAACACACTCTTGAGAGGAGTAACAAAATTATCGCTAACAAGACCTACACTCTCTTTTATAGGAGTTGTTGGAGCAACATCTTGAGGAGCAATCTCAGGTTCATTCTCAGTCTCATGATGTTCAACTTTATTCTCCGTGTTGTTTTCAACATTAGTTTCTGATAATACTAATGCTTGTACAGCAGATCTAATTTTCTCTCCTTCTTCATCAGGACAATCCCAACGGGATGCATTTGTTACTTCATTATAGTAGAAATCACGTCCATCATCCGAAGTAAATTTAGTCCATATTTCACCAGTATCCGAATGTAAATAATATAATTGACCGTATTCATTGTAATTCTTCTGCCATTCAACATAAGTGCCATTGATGATCGCTATTTCCTTATTTTCCCGCTTCTTTTCAGATTCAATTTCTTTTTGATATTTTTCCATCGCTTCTTTTTCTAATTGCATTTCTCTTAATCTATATTTCTTCATAACTGCAATACTTCTATCTGTGCGTCTATCACCAATATGAGCTTCGTCTAATATCATTTGATTTTTATCGACAACTTTCATTCTAGTAATTTTTTTCATATCTTGAATAGCTTTTTCTGCTGCATTTTTAGGTGCTTTATAACCTTCTTCATTACTATTATTTTGCTTCAAAAACTTTTTTAATAGTGCTGGTTTCGCAAAGTGAGCACATGGAACTGACAGAGTACATATAGGGCAACGTGTCAATTGATCTTCAAAGAATTTAGCTTCTAATTCGGCAGCACGTTTAGCGGCTGCCATTTCACTCTTTTCTCTACTCTTTTGTTCAGATGATGTTTCACTCGCATATTCAATAATATTATCAGTTAAATCTGCACCTACTCTTACTCTCCATTCACCTTGTTTTGCAGCAATCTGTAAATGACGCTCAGTTTCCATTCTAGTTAAACCATACTTTTCCAATAAACGAAGCACTCTAAATTGCTCCTCTTGTACTTCATGTAAACTAGCTTGCTTACGCTTTTCTACTACTTCCTTTAGATCAACTGTATTACCAAATTTTATACTTACTTTCAATAACTCATCTGTTGTTATTCGTTTTTCACCTTCAGTATCTCCTTCCATTAAAAAATATACAGTACTTTTCTTTAAACAAATAGGAGAAGGTAGAGATGTTGCATAAGCAAGTGGTGTGTATCCTTCATTATCATGACCTAACATGTCACCTCCAGAATAAATTAACTCTAAAAATGCTTCAACATTATTAATTTGCGCAGCAAGCATAACAGGGGTAGTACCATGCATATTAGGAAAATTAGGGTCTGCACCTTCTCTTATCATCAATCGTATTGCTTTAACATCATTTAACATAACCGCGATCATTAGCGGTGTCCATGGCATGGGTTTGCACAAACATTCAGTATTAGGATTTGTCATACCTTTACGAAGCAAGTCGATAATATCTTGCACACATTTTCTCATAATAACAAGATTAGGATGATTAATAACAGCATCATCAGTAACATCACCGTCATCGTGATCTTTTCTGTTGATGTATAACTGATGATTATTAGTCAAATCAGTCTGCATTTTAACACCTCTTTCACCTTCCATTTTTCTATGAATATCTGCACGTGATGGTGGTCCTAAAGGTGCTGATGTGGTCATACCATACACAAGTGAAAAGTATGCTTTTTGAAATTCAACAAGATATTCTTTACATTTCATCGCACCATAACGCACTTGTTGATCATATTGTAAATCACTAAATGTTTCAACTTTAGCAACACCAGCACCAACTTTTTTCTCTAACCAATCTGCTAATTCAGTCCAACCTTTATCTCGTGCAGTAAAACAAGCATTTTTACCTAAATTATTACGCACATTAGGAGAGGCACCAATAGATGTTAAAACTCTACACATTAAACCGTTTCTATTTCGAGCTGCTAAGATTAGTGGCGTGTCACCATCATCATTCTTAGCATCTAGTAGTTTAGTAAGTCTCATGGCATCACCACCACCGTCTTTAACATAATCATATATAATTTTAGCTTCTTCATCAGCAGAATGCACCGCACACCAATGCATAGCTGTCATTCCATTGCCAGCTGGACCACCTGATTGAATTGCTGAACAACCTGATTTCATTAATAAGTGTATCATTTTTGTAGTGCGTAACCGACATGATAGCATTAATGGTGTGAATCCAAAACTATTCACATAATTCAAATTCACTTTATACTCTAGTATCCGTTCAAAATATTCAGCAGGAACTTCATTTGTGATAAAACATAATAATGGAGTTAAACCACGAGGACTCTCACAATTAGGATCACATCCTCGTTTCACTAGTTTCAATACACGCTCAGATTTATTAGCATGACAATTATCATGACATTGTTTACTTAACATTTCTTGTGTTAAATCATGAATTTTTTTCTTCTCTTTTTTATGAATTTCTGGTCTTGCTTCCAAGTTTTCTCTAGCTTTTGTAGATGTGCTCAAACCAGCAAAATATTCTGCTATTCTATTGCGATATATTTCGCATCTTTGATGTACCGATTCAACAGGACCTGTATGAATATCTAAGGTAAGTTTCTTACATTGCTCACGTAATTCTAATGCTTCTTCATATGATCCTTGATCATGCTTTGTTGGTGGTTCTATTTCTACTGGATGTTTATGATTTCTACCACAATCAGCTAATCGTCGTTCATTACATAACGGATCTTTAAATTTACGACAAGGAGCTTCAAATACAAATTTATCATGACTTAATTCTTCATATATTGCTTTTAATTTTGAGCATTTAAGTGCTTGTTCATTAAATGCTTCTGGTGTATATTCTCTGGTCTCTGCGGTATGCTCTTCTAAATTTACTTGCATATCATAACCTATTTCAAAATGAAATGTTAATAATTCTCTTATTATCATCATAATAGTACTTGAATCATATGGAGCAAATCCTTGATTCTCAGTGCGACTAAACCATGCATGAAATGGTTTGGCTTGAAATTCTGTTATTGCTGTATGCATTCCCCAAACGCATCTTTGATTATCCATGGCATTACGCACCCATCGTCGTAATGCTTGTGGTTCATGTAAATCAGTATCCTCAAATAACTGTGATCTGATATCTTGCTTAAATTGATCTAATATTGGTCTTGTGCATCCAACAGTAGTATTACATTTAGCACAAATAGGTCTACCTTCCCTATCATGTGGAAATCCGGCGGGTGGTTTTTCATCAGGCATAACATCAATTAATGAGGGATTAATTTCAGCTAAAAATGTTATAAATCTTCTTTTTGCCATATCTTGAGGTATACCACGCATATCTTGATACATTTTCCATTTTAACCAATCAGAAGATTTTTTATTTTCTGGTTCTATTTCAATACTATCACCTTTTGTTGCTTGTTTATATATACAATGTACCTTTAATACTTGTTTTGTAGTTCGAGCACCTTTATACACTTTCCATGAATTTACACAAGAATTAAAATATTGTTCTAATTGAAAAGGATCATTGCGCCATCCTGAACGTAAACGATTTTTTTGCTCCTTTAATAATTTGGCCCGATCTTCCCATTTCTTATTTACTGCCAAATCCACAACAGATAACTCCTCATCGTCTTCTTTATTTTTGCTCTTTTTACTCATTTATATCACACTATTCCTATATTCTTTTATGATTTATTATTGTCACCATAATCCTAAAAGTTACAAGGTCGCGAAAACATTGACTCCAAAGGAGATAGATTTTTTCGAGAAAAACAGAAAAAAACAACGATGAGCCAAATTCCACACCTACATGATCATGATGTAGAAGCAAATCTTCAATTAAGATAAACAAATATACAAATTTATAGTTTACGCATATTGAGTAGTACCGATGATTCATGATTACTGCCTTTTCGAATAATATCATTTTTCTTGTGAACAATATAAAGTAAATAACTACTAAATACGACTAGTAATGCTACCATAGTAGATAAAATAGGAATAACTACAGGAGTTGAAGATGATTGACTACTATCACTAGTATTTTGAACTTTTAATGTTGGTGCAGCTGTTGGATTAAAATAAGATTGACCAGAAAAAGTATCTGCACCAATAACATAAGATGGATTGTACAATATACCACATGTTCCACATACTTTTACAGGTACAGAGGCATTAACCGCGCAAGCCGTACCTTCTTGTGGAACTGTATCAATACCACACAAATCCGAATCATCATCGGTTCGCGCTATACGAATATATCCAGACTCTCCGAAATCTACACCCCAACTATTTCTTAACAAGTAATACTTTTGACCATTTTCAATACCATAACCGACAAGTGTAACACCATGATCTATAACAGCATTGGTTGATAAATCACATCCATTGAAAATACCTGTCTCATAAGCTCCCCAATTATCTGCTGAAACAACAACTGATAATGGACCAATATTAGCAAGGGCATTTAATGTTGCTTCATAATTATTTGATGGAACATCTGCATAATCTGAAATTTTTGCAAATGGACTGGCTATACTTGATATGTCAGAACAATTTGATGATATACCAGCATTCGTATAACCAGACGTATATGGATATTGATAATCACTGTAAATGCCACCAAAATCAATAACATACTGCCAACCTAATTGACTGATTGAACCATCACAACCACCATTTCCCCCACATGCATTAGGATTTGAACTACAACTTACTAGTTGCTGAATAGACAGTGTAGATAAGAGACCTGATTTTTTTGCAACATATGATTCAATTATCTCTGTGGCAGCAACAGCCCAACAACTGCCACATGCACCCTGATCCTTGACTGGTGTAATTATATTATAATCTCTCCAATCTATAGAAGATGGTAATTTTGTTGTAGAACTACTTTCATAGCTATAATAATTTTTTGCAATGTGTTTGGGATATTTCCTTTTCATTAAACCTTGTGATGTGCGTTTTTCTTCTGCTGTGAGCATGGAATATCTATTAATACCTTCTTTCCAACTTAAATTTTTTGCATTGTGTGATTTTACTCGCAATAATTCTGCATCAAATAAAGCTTTACGATGATTATATTCTTGTGAAGGTAATGTCAACCGGAAGTCAGCAACATAGCTATCAAAGTTATATTCATCTAATTCATACCATTTCGGTTTCATTTCCTCAAATATAGTGCTTTTGAGAGGAAACTTGACTTTTGGCGAATCTCAGAGTCTCGGACTTCAACCAAGTAATCAACCGACCCACACACCAAGTATGATACCAACAGGACAGGTAGTCGCAACAGCGACTTCAGACTTGCGAACCTTTTTTCGGTACCGTACCGGCACAGGCTTAGAAAAGACACTAACAAATTACAACAACAATTGCAAACTAACTAACTTATTTAACTAATATATAACTAAATCTAATAATTAGACATATAATTACATAACTTACAATAATATCTTTAACGTCTTATTTGAATAAATCATCTTGTAAATTAATTAGCTCAAAATAATCTCTATCTACATCATCTTTGTTTGGATGTACTAACAAAGCATAGCCTGCATTTGTTGACAAATCAATAGTTCTTTTTATTCTCTCTCCTTTCAACCCATCATACATGGACGCATATCGTAGTAGTGTAGGTAGTTTAAAAATATTATCAAATGAAACATCATTTTTCAAAATTAATTCATGTTTACTAACCAAGTGAACGATTCTAGCTGCACATCTGGCGACTGCATAAGGACGACTAGGTATGTTATTCCAATTTTCTAATGCTTCTTTTGCGAATGGCGATTTACTATTTGCAACATAAAGATCTCGAGTTAGAGCAACTTGGTTAAATCCGTAGCACATATTTTCAATAGTTGCAATATTCTGCCCATGAAATCTATTCACATTTGCTTCAATTAATATTGGTTTTTCTCGATATTTTATTTCAAGGTGGCATGGTCCAAAACTAATATTTAAATTATCAAGTAAACGAAAACAGAAATCTTCAATTTCAGTTATTTTATTAATTTCCCCAGTTTTATTATAAACTAATTCAGTAGAATAGTAAACAAATGGCGAATCATCACTAACTTGTCGTTTATCATACTTCCATATCGCACAAATTTTATGTTCTTTATTACAACTGACAGTATCAATAACATATTCATCACCTTCAATGAATTCTTGCACTAACACAGCATTTGATACAGTTAAATTTGCATAACCAGGTGATATTTCAATGCATTTTTTAAACTTATATTCTAACTCCTTCTCATTATTAATTTTTAGTACACCAACACTTGCTGAACCTCTTGGAGGTTTTACTATTAATGGATATTCCAAGTGTAATTCTTTAATAAATTCTTTAACTTCTTCAATATCTGAAGATAAAATTTGTTTAATACGATTATTTTCATCAATACTATTCATCATTAAATATTTATCTCTTCGATTTTCATTTATACCATTTGACGTTACTAAGTTTAATTCATTTGAGATTAATTCTGATGTTCTTAAACCAGTATCACTTTCACAAATTACACCAAGACAATGATTTTTAATGAAATCATCATCAATTTCATGAGTAAGTGATAATTCTTCTTTTATATACTCTTTTACTGAATCATAATATCCATATGTTTGATGCATAATACGTTGATATTCTAAACTATTTGGATCATTTATACTATTCAATAATGATTTCGATGTTTTAGAACAATATATTGGTAATATTTCGATATCATTGTCAATACAACGATCTTGGAATTCTGAATAATTTTCATGTTCATCTAATGGATCAACAAATAGAAAGAAAAATGGACGCCTACTTCCATAGCTCCTACACAAGACAAAACAACTTATTAGAAATAAAATGGTAATAATATTATGCATTACTATACTAGGCAACACTTTTCGTACGAGTCTTATTCCTGCCTGATCATA
>JACCDO011009945.1_pt1 | contig 11329 bp, 10 predicted proteins | sample 7446101 | NCBI WGS metagenome assembly JACCDO01 (sample SAMN15323440, study PRJNA562643) | freshwater metagenome | isolation source: river surface water | place: USA:Blue River Watershed | collected 2017-08-16
AAAAAATATTTTGGTTTTGATTTTGGTTTTCTATATTTTTGTGTTGAATATATAATTGAATATCAATTTCTTTATTCTTATTTTCTCCTAAATCTAGTTTTATATCTTTATTTTCTTTATTTAAATAATATTTTTGACTTAAAAAAAAACAACTACAATCGTAACATTTTTGAATTATATATGAATTATTATTATTTGATTTAATTATTAAATTAATATTATTATCTAAATTATTATTATTATTTATATAATCTTCTTTATTTAATATTTTTGCATAACTTAAAAGTAAAATTATAAATAAACAGATAATAATGAATAAAATAATAGTTTTATTATTTTTTATTTTAATCATTTTATATAATATTTAGATATAAAATTCATAATAAATTATAAAATTAAAAACAAATCTAAAAATATAATTTATTTTTAATATTTCCATTTATCAGATGTGTTTAACTCATTCAAAAATAAAGTTTTTTCAGATTCATTATTTAAATAATTATTTAAACAATAATTTAAAAAATCTTTCGATATATATCCATGATGTTTTAGACTAATATTAATAAACTCATAAAGTCCTAATTGTTTAATAAAACAAAAATAAAATTCATAAATATAATCTTTAATATTATTATCAATAATACATTTATTTTTATATTCTTCATTCTTTTCAAACCAATGAGGAATCCAAGATTTTGTTTTTTCACATAAAATATTAATTGAATTTAAATAATCATAATTTTTTTGAAAATAAAAAATTTTATGACAAGTATAAGGCCAATATTTTTCAGATTTTTTGTGTAAAATTTGATAATTAGTCATATTTAATAAAATTAATTTAAAAAATATTGTTTTTATCATTTGAATCATTAAATCAGAATTATGTTTATCTATATCTGATATAATTGAATAATAATTATCAAATCGTGGTATAGATATTTTTTTTAAAGCAGATAAATAAATTAAATAAAGTGAAGGAGGATTATTAATTGTTAAAATACTTCTTTCAGATAGATTACTATCATAAATTTTTAAATAATAAGTATAAAAATGGTTTTGAATAAAATCAAAATTTTTTTCTAATAAATTAAATATTTTCCATAAACCCGATACTAATAAAAACTTTGTAAAAAATATCTTTTGATTTTGTATTCTTGAAAATTCATATGAATTTAATTCTCTATAATGATATACTATATATTTTACAATATCAATACTCCATCTTCTTATAGCTTTATTAAAATCATTTTCTAAGTGCTGTGCTTTTATATAATAATTTAGAGGATTTTCAAAAGGTATTCTTTTTTTTATATTATTTAAATAATTCATTTTACAATTTCCAGATAATAAAAAAAGTAAATTCATTAAATAAGATTTTGTAAATATAACTCTTTTTCGAAAAATTGAATTATATTCACTTTTTGGAAAATTATCAGGTAAAGGTAAATGTTTTAATTTATCAAAATTTATATTTTCAAATATATTCTTATTTTTATATTTAATCTTCTTTTTTGATGATACTGTTGTCCATCCATCTTCTTCACCTTCTTCATCTTTTTCTTCTTCTTTTTCTTTTGTAAAAAGACTATTATTTGTATATTCATTTAAAAAAAGATGTTCTGTGTTCAAATCAATATTATCATTAAAATCAACATCATCATTTAAATATATTATATCATTTTGTTCTTCTAAAAAATTCATTATATCATCTTTCATAATTATATCAAAATTTTCATCTGCATTTATATAATTAAAATCATCATCTTCTTCAAAATTATCATCAAAATCATAATTTTCTTCGTGTGTGTTAAATTCACTTTCTTGTGTATTAATTAAAGTTTTATTATCACTTTCACTTTCACTTTCACTTTGACTTTCATTTTCACTTTCAGTATCACTTTGACTTTCCGTGTTTTCTAAAATGTTAAATTTATTTTTTGAAAATATATTTAACTCTTTTTCTTTTAATTTACGTTTAAATTTATCCATAATAAAATAACTATAGTTTTATTATTGTTTTATAAATTATATAAAAAATATAAATCATTTTTTATATATTTAATTTATTGTGATATATCATGACTAACTATAGATTTATTTGATTTAATAGATTTATTAGATATATTAGATTTATTGGATCTATTTGATTTATTAGATCTATTAGATTTACTAGATGTATATGAATTATATGTATTTAAAGAATTAATGCTTTTATATAAGACATGATCTATACTTTCACGATAAGGTTGTATTTTTTCAAGACTATATAAGAGTTGATTACATTTTATTAAATTTTTTTTCATTTTAGATTCTAAATAATGTAGTTGGATATGTACATTTAATAATTCTTTTTCTAAATCTAAATAAATAACTTTATTTTTACGTTTATTTTCACTCATTGTTTATTATTTTTTTCTTTTTTTTATAAAATTATATAGTAAAATATAATATGAATACTAAATAATCAATTTTTATTGAATTTTTAATATTTAATATTATGATTCAAATGAATTAAAAATATCATTTATTGATTTAATAGAATTTCTCAAAATCATATTTGAATTTACAATATCTATTTTATTTAATTCTTCAATTGATTTTTCTGTTAAAGATGTTAAATATTCGGTTTGATTCATTAAATCATCATAATATAAATTAATTAGATTTTTTCTATTTTCATCTGTAGTGAAAAACTTCCATATATTACAATTTTTTAAAATATTTCTACTCCAAATAACTGTATCAATAGATTCTGATAAAAATTCACCTGTTTCAGCTACATTTCCCATAACTTCTATCCATTTCATAATTTTTACATTTAATGAATCTTTTAATTTAATTGCAAATTTAATTGCATCTTTTTGCTTCATATATGCTTGATAATGTGATAGATAATAATGAATTTCAGTTGCTGCATCATTTTTTATTTTTCGGTCATTTTCTGTTTCATAACCTTCTTTAACTTTTCCGTTGCATGTTTTACCATAACCACAATTTGTATCCCATTTATGCATACAATCCCAACAAAAATCATGATTACAATTTTTACATTTCATATGTCTACAACCTTGATTTTTTTCAATAGGATTTCTACAATTAGGACATTTTTTAGTGTTTACAACAATCCAATTCATTGTTTGACCTTCATTTCTATCTCTTTCTAACCATGATACTAATTGTTCACAAGTTATAGGATAATGTTCCTCACTATTACATTTAAAACATTGTCGATTTTTACAATCACTACATTCTACAAATATATCTGCACATGTATTTTTACATTTTTTAACTTCTCCTTCTATAGTTCCCATTAAATGTATCATATCTTGACGAATAAATACTGATTGACAACAATGTCCTCTACAATATTGCATACCTTTTTTACACTCCATATAATTTTTTGTTAAAAAACGTTTATATTTATTAAATATTTCTTTATTACAATATAATTCAAAATAAGTAGGTATTATCCTATGTTCACATTTATATGATGGACATTTTAGATTTAATACACTCATACCTTCATTTACATTTACTTCTAAATATTGTTGATAACAATCTTCACAAAATGCATGTCCACAAGATAAACTAACTATATTTGATGAATTATTATCACAAATAGTACATTTAAAATCATTTTTTAATAAATTAATTTTTTGATATTCTAATTCTTTAAAATTAGTATATTTTTCTATAAATGTTGAATCATTACCAATTTCTTGGTAAATTTTATCTTCATTCCATCTATAATCAATTAATAATAATGTTGCACTATTTATTGAAATATCTAATGTATAAGCAATTTTTGAAATATATTCTATCATAACATTATATACATTTACTTCTTGAATATTAAAATAATTAGTTCCTTCATCATGATTTATCTCTTGAATTAGTTTAGTTGTATTTTCTTCTAAGCTTTGCGCTTCTTTATATTCATAATTATATTCTTCGTCATCATCTGAATAATAATAAGTTGAACTCATTTTTTTATATATGTTTTTTTGCTCTTCTTTATTAATAATTTTATAATCTAAATTCTTAAAAATTAAAAAATCATTTTTTTTAAGTTGAATTAATTTACGTATAATAAAAAATACTTAAAAAAAATGATTTAATATTTTATGAAAAAGATATATAATTTATATATTATTATACTAATAATTAACGTATATAAAATAAAAAATGCCGAATTGGTGTATAAATTATTTAGACGTAAATGGAGAAAAAGATATTTTAAAAAAATTTATTGAAGAAAATCGTAACGATAAAGATGATTCATTAGAGCAGCGCTTAGATAATTCAGATAAAGATTATGAATTAAGTAAACTTTCTTTTGAAAAATCTGTTTCAATTGGAGAATGGAATTATGATAGAGCAGTTAAAGAATGGGGATGTAAATGGGATGCAAGTGATGTTGAACTTTTTTTTGATGAAGAATCTGAAACAGCTCAATATGTGTTTTCAACTCCATGGTCTCCTCCTACAGAATGGTTAAAAAAAGTTGGTAAAAAATATAAAGATTTAATTTTTAAATTAAAAAGTGAAGAACCTGGATGTGATTTTGTGTATTTTTTAGAAATTGAAGAAGGAAAAATAACAAAAGAAGAAAATTATTCTTTAGAATCTTATTATTGGGATGAGAATGGATATGAAGAACCATATAAAAAGATGATTCAATATATGTTTAAAGAAAATTTAGTTAAAGATATTATTAAAGATATTGATTTAAATGTTAAAAATAATGATAATTTCAATTCATTTGAATTAGATGAATTTATGAATAATTTTGAAATTGAAAAATCAGAAGAATTAATTGAGTTATGGAATGAAGTAGATGGTGAAGAAATAAATTCATATATATTTAATCATGGAATTGAAAATTATATGAATGAAAAAATTATACCTTTAATTCGTTTTATTCGTAAATTTCAAAAACGAGTTCAAATGAAAAAAATATTTAAATTATCTCATCAAATCAAAAATAAAAATATAATTGATAATATTGAAAAAATATCATATATACCACCTAATAATAATGATAATGAAAGTAGTAAAGAATTTTTTGTATTTAATAAAATACCCAAAATTCTTGAAAATGGAGGTTTTCACTATAACGAATTAGTCAAAGAATTATAAGCATATCGCTTTATAATTTAAGTAAAATATTAAATAAATTTATAATAATCTTAATTATTTTGGGTTCTCATTTTTTCTTTAAATTTTGTTAATCCACTAAATATTTTTTGTGAATAAGGTAATAATCTAAAAAATAAACCACTATAATTTTTTGATACGATATCGACACCCATTTCAGTTATTTTTTTTAAATTCATTAATCTTGAAGAATTATTATTAGAAGATTGTGATATATTAGATGTATTGTTATTAATTATATTTTTTAGTTTATAGATATAAATCAATATACATAAAATAATATGTGTTGAAAGAACTGTTTTTTTTACATTTTTTTTTATATTTTCTGATTCCATTTTCTATATATATTATTTTTAAATAAATTTTTTTTTAACTTATTTTAATTAAATAATTTTTAATTAAACGCAAATAAAAAACAAATAAAAAAAATATATTTATTTTAAATATATATTATGATAAAATATTATATATATCATCCATTTGATAAATTACATCAAATTTGGATAAATTCTTTTATAAATCATTTAAAAAAAAATAATATTCAATTTATAAATTGGAATAATATTGATGATGAAAATGATTTTAATATTCATTTTTTGAATAAAATAAAAAATGAAGAAAATAAAGAAAATATTCAATTATTATATATATGTCATCCTATAGACTTATTAAATAATAATAAAATATTAAAAAATAAAGAAGAACTAAATAAAATAAAAATTCATAAAATTTTATATATAACTGAACCTTTAAATTTACTTATTTATAAAAAAACATATTCAAATTTAATTAATAAATATCAAATTAGCGAATTATGGACTTATTCAAAAGGTAATTTATTATATTATAAACCAATTTATAATATACCATTTAAAGATTGTATTTTAACTTTTAATGAAGATATAAATTATATAAATGAAATAAATTATAATGAAAGAATTAAAAATATTCATAAAATTGTTTTTATTGGAATAATAAATAATGAAAGAAAGAAAATAATTGATATGTTTAAAGATGATATTATAATTATAGACAATATATGGGATTTTGAAGAATTTAAAAAGATATATCATAAATATACTTATTATTTAAATATTCATAGAATAAAAAAATGTTATTGTTTTGAGACATTTAGAACAATACCTATTTTAAATAATTATGGTTTTATATTAAGTGAAAATATAAATATTGATGAACAAAATAAATATGAAAATAAAAATATTATTTTTGATGAAAGAGAAAAGTTATTTTATATATGGTTAAAATTAAAAGAAGAAAATAAAATTAAAGAAAATGTAATTCAAAATTTAAATAAAATACAAAATAATTGTATTTTATACAGAAAAAATATTATTTAAATTTTTAAATTTTTTTTATTTTATATTGTTTTTATTGTTTTTATTGTTTTTATTTTTGTTTTATTATTATTTTTTTTATAAATATATATATAAATTTAAGAATAAATATTTATATATCTTTGTAAACGACTTCTAAAATGATCAACACCAAATGATTCACATTTTGAATAAACTGGAGATATTCGTCCATTTGGTGAAATTCTACCTGTTTTAATATCATTCAATCCAATAATACTTAATGATTTTAAGGATTCCATTGTTTTTGATTCTTCTTCATTTGTATCTGGTATTTCTTCATTTAAATCATCAAAATTATCTTGTTTTTCTTCAATTATCTTATTTATATCATTTTCCATATTATAGTTATTTAATAACATTTTTTCGATATCTTTAAAATAAATTGCATTTACAACTTGATTATTTTTATTTTTTTCAAATGTTTTTTCAATATCTTTAACTGATATAATTTGTATTGGTTCATTTACCAATGAATCATTCGTTTTACTTTCATTAATATCATCAATTTCATTAGTAGGTCTTTGAGTATCATTAATAAAGAAAAATTCAAGATTAGGATGATAATCTATAAAATTACTAAAAATAGAAATATTGCATTTTAAATTAAATTTCTTATTAGAATTGTTTATATATGATACATTAGCATGAATAAAATCAAAATAAATATGTGCCATTTGTAAAATTTCATTTGTTGTAAATCGTTTTAAAAATGACATAGCTATAACCATTCTCATAAAATGTCCATGATCATTGTAAAATATTTTTTTTTGATTACAAAGTAAATAACTTAGTTTACAATCAAATCTAATTTTTTTTATTTTATGTTCAATTAAATAAGAATTTAACATACTTTCAATATGAAAATAATCTTCTTTGGAAATTTCTTTATTTTTAATTTTACCAATAATATTATCTATTTTTTTGACTGGAAATACTTTGTTCATATAATCTTTTAGTGTTGTTTTTTTATCATAATTAACTATAACTCTATCAAAACCTTTTATACATCTATTTAAAAAGGATATAAAGCCTATATTTACAAATATATTATTATTAATTAATAATTCCAATTTATCATTTTTATCACAAAAAATATCATCTTCATAATGATTTGATTCCATTTTTATTATTATTTTTATACGTTATATATATGTATAGTGTTTTTTTTTTAAGTTTATAATTTTTTTAGTTTATCAAATTTTTATTTTCACTTTTTTTTTCGTTTATCTAAATCTAAAAAAAAATGAAAATTATATTATTTACATTTTGATTTAAAGAAATATTAAATATATAATATACTATAAAAATGAGTATTCAATTACCTTATCATACGTTACATAAAAGACCGAATAAATCAGATTATACAAAAAATGAAAATTATGACCAAGAATCGGGTGATTATCAGGAATATGAAAAAAATACCAATCAAGATAATAAAAATTCAGCGGAAAAATATAATTTAATAACTAAATTTATTTTATCATTTGCTGTTATGATTTTATTTTTTGGATTTTACGTTGATATTTTTGCTTCAAAAAAAATAAATAATGAAGTTCATTTATCAATTGAAAATCAAAATAGAATTTTAAAGGAAAATAAAGAAGATTGTAAACGTGAAAATTTTGAAAATGTTTCAAAATATTTATTGTGTCATGCTGAAAATAATCAGATTCTAATTTTATCTGATACTTCAGAACATGTTGAATATAAAGATAAATATTCGAAATATGATGTTGAATTTAAACATATTAATGAAATTTTTACTAATATTACTGATTATTTAGAATTTATGAAAATTGTTGAAGAACAGTCCCCTTGGATTTTTGTTGAAGGAACTTTTATTGGAAATGAGAAAGAATTAGAACAATATGAAGAACATGAAATCTTAAAAACTGGTTTAGAATTTTCAGAAATTAAACCAACTCTTAATGAAAATGAAATTAATTTATTATCTTCTACACAAATTGATGAGGATTCGATTAATCTTCTAAAAGTCAGACAATATTTAAGACGTCATTTACCTATGAAAGAAGTAGATAAAGAAATGAGTCATATTAAACATTTATTTCAAGCACATAAAAATATTAGAACAAGTAATAATATTAATAAAATTAAAGATAATAAAGAGACACAAAGCTTAGTACAAAAAGAATTAAATGAATAAATGATTTTTTAATTATCAAATAAATTATAAAAAATAAATTAAAATAAAAATTAAACTATAATATTATAAATTTTATAAATTTAATAATAATAAAAATTATTTATTATTATATAACTAAAGAGAAAAAGAATCAAAATTAATTTGATAATTATTATTAACAAATTGCATATTATCCATATTAGGATCAATATCCTTATTTTCGTTTTCTAATTCATTAAAATCTGGTTCAGGTTCTGAATCATAACAATAATTTTCATCATCACTTCCTTCAAAATTAATAATATCTTCAAATATAAAATCTAAATGATAAATATTCATAATAATAGATTCTTTATTGGGAAAAATATCCATTCTGTTAAGTGCAAATATCCATATTGATAAAAACATTAGATATCTACTAGGGATACTCTTATTATCTAAATAATATTCTCTTTTTTCATTTGATATTAATTTAGATAGACTTTCATATGTATGAAGTGATATATCTTTAATATCATTCTCTAAATGATAATAATAATGACAAATAACATCTTCAATAAATGAAAAAACATATACATATGCTGCAAATAAATCTCTAGTTAAAATATGATTGACATCTATATTTTTGTTAACTAAATTCATTAAACAAATATTAAATAATGATTTATCAATTTCGTATAATTCAGATTCTGATTCATCGTCTTTTTTAACATAATTTCCTGATTTTCGTTTATATACTGATTGAAAAAAATTATTACTAAAATATTCATAAAAATACTTTTCAAAATACATATTGTCTAAACATCTTTCAATTGTCTCATAATATTCTTCTCCTGGTTTACAATTTTCAAAAATAAAATTATAGTCAGGTATTAAATCATTCTCTGTAAAACTTGAACTATTAAAATATAAAAATGTTTTATTAAATATTTCTGATATTTCACCTTTACTATCAAATTTATCAGACTTTTTAGTTCCACAATTTCTTACTGAATAATTATCATTGTCATCTTCTTCATCTGAATTAGATGTTGATTTAATATTTTCTTTTTCAGGTATTTTAATTGAATCATCAAAAAGGTCAAAATCATCATTTTCATAATCACTACTTTCAAAATTTTTGTATTTAAAAAAATCAAATTGAGTTTGATTTAGAAGCTTTGGCTCTTGATTTTGTTCTTCTTTTTTTTGTTCTTTCATAAAATTATATATGGGTGTTAAATTTGATCTTTTATTAGGAATATTTTTTTTGTAAAAATCATCATAATTAATATTATCAAATTCTTCTAAAATACTGTTTTGTTCTTTTTCATTAATATTTATAGTAAATTCAATTTCTATTTTAATATTTTTCTTTAAAGTATAATTATTTAAATAATTATTAAATACTTCATCACAATCTGGATTAAATTTTGCATCTTTATCTTCAATTTTATTAAAAATTTCATCAATTTCTTCTTTTGTAAAATTCTTCTTCGTTTCTGGTTCTTTTTTTTTACCATAATAAGATGAATTCATTAAATCTCTAGAATAATACGGATTATTATCATAATAATTATTATGTGTTAAATATCCATTTCTGTTATTCATAAATCTTTCAAAATAATACATTGAATTATTTGTTGAATTTGTTGTTTTTGGTTCAGATACAAAATTTGAAAAATTAATATCATCGTCTCCAAATAAATCGATATCATCCTTTTTTTGTTTTTTGTTAGAAGAATTTGAAAAATGTTCTCCCATCATCTTATTTTGAAGGTCATTTTCAATCTCATCTTCTAATTCAAAATTTTCATTTGAATCAATACTCTCTATTTCAAAATTAGGAGTATTATCTTCTTCAATGTTATCATTTAAATTAACTGTTTCTTCTACAAATTCCATTTTTGAGATTTTTTAATTTAAAACAAAATGTTTTAAATTGTTATAAAAAATATATTCATTTTTTTAATTTTAATATTTACGTTTATACTTTTTAAGGACATGTTATCTTATTTAAATCTAAATCAAAACAACCAACTATACAATCACTTTGATTATCACACTTTTCAAAATCTTCAGACGTAAATTCTTTAAATAAATTTAGAGTTAATTGAAAACTATCAGTCTCTTTTAATCCATATTGTTCATATACACATGATAAATGTTTTGTATATTCATGGTCCCAAAAACTTTGTTCATCACCACAATTATTCCAATATGTATTCATTTCATCATATAAATCACCATCAACATTTACATATGTTGGTGCTGAACAATAAGTAGGATAAGAATTAGTATCATACTGAGGCCATAAACCATGTATTTGATAATCTTTTCCACACCATTTTTGAATAGAAAATACATAATAATTATAAGGTTTTGAATCTAAATTATTTCCTTTATTTAAAATATCTAAAAACATACCATTTTTATTCATTTTATATAAATTTTCAAAAGGTATTATACTATTTTTTAAATAATAATAAGTTGGATAAATAGATGATATAAAAGAAGTAAGTAAAAGAACTTTGTTAAATGTTAAAATTTCCATTTTTTCTTAATTACTTTATGTTTTTTTTTAAATATTTCTTTTTTTTTATTTTTTTATTTTTTTTTTTTTTTTTTATTTTTTTTTTTCCTTTTTTTTTTTTTTTTTTTTTTGTTATTTCTT
>JACCDO010268369.1_pt1 | contig 11326 bp, 11 predicted proteins | sample 7446101 | NCBI WGS metagenome assembly JACCDO01 (sample SAMN15323440, study PRJNA562643) | freshwater metagenome | isolation source: river surface water | place: USA:Blue River Watershed | collected 2017-08-16
ATTGGCGCCTTGATTGTTGGACTTTCTCGCGCTACTGCGGTTCATCTAGTTCCAGTGGCAGAACTCTTTTCCATCTATGTGGTCATGGCCATGGTGTTGATGGTGCGGCCTGAGGGTTTGTTCCAACGCATACAGGCGCGAAAAATTTAATCATGCAGCGGTCTTTTGTTTCTCTGACGGTGATTACCGTCCTAACTACAACCGTACTGCTCGCCTTGGGCTTGGTGTTGCCCAAGTGGTTGCTTTTCATGTGCACCATGGCTTTTGCCAATGGATTGGTTTCTTTGGGCATCATGCTGCTGATGCGAGGCGGCGTGGTGGCATTTGGCCAAGGATTGATGTCCGCTATCGGTGGTTACACAGCGGCATTGATGTTCCAAAAACTAGGCATTACCGACGCTTTAGTTCTGACCTTCAGCGGTGGCGTAACTGCCTTATTGATGACAGCGCCTTTTGCGCCTTTGTTAGCGCGTTATAGAGGTATCTTTTTTTCTATGTTGACTTTGGCACTGTCCATGGTGGGATATGGCATTTTGGTCAAAACTGAGAGTTTGGGTGGCTCAGACGGATTTAATCTAGGACGTGTTACTTTGCTTGGTCAAAGTTTAGCCGATGCTTGGGTGGGCTTTGTTCTTTACGCCATTTCTGTATTTTTAGCATGTTCAATGGCATATTTTTGCCGTATTTATTTTGATTCCACCCGCGGTTTGATCACGCAAGCTATTCGCGAGAATGAATTGCGTGTTGAATATTTAGGCGGTTCTGTTCGGCACACCATGGCGATTAATTTCTTCATTGCCGCATTCTTAGGTGGATGTGGTGGCGCAATGGCTGTGATGGCCTTAGGCCATATTGATCCGACATTTAGTTATTGGACAACATCCGGGGAATTTGTATTTGTTGCCATCTTGGCGGGTACGCAAAGCGTGGTGGCAATCATGTTGTCATCCCTTATTTTGGAAGCTGTGCGTTCTTTCTCCAGCGCCTACTTTCCAAATACTTGGCAGTTAGCCCTTGGTATTTTCTTGTTAATAGTGATCCGCTTTTTGCCTCATGGCTTAGGCTCCTTGTGGAGTCGCTCTTCTTCTAAGGAGCAGTCATGAGCGACAAGCTTCTCCTGAGCGCAAAAAATCTACAAAAACAATTTGGTGCAGTTGTCGCCGCACAAGACATTTATGTCGATATCCGTTCTGGTGAACGTGTTAGTCTCATTGGAAGTAATGGTGCAGGCAAAACCACCTTTGTGAACATGATCACTGGCTACCTAAAACCTGATAGTGGTCAGATTGAATTCGACAACACCAACATCACTGATCTATCTCCCAGAGAGATTACCCACTTAGGCGTTGCGCGTTCGTTTCAAATTCCACAACTTTATCCAGCACTTACTGTGATGGAGAACATGTTAGTGGCTATGGCTTGCCATGAAAACAAACTCTCCATGTGGCGTCCCTCCTCGAATAAAGAAAACCTTGCACGCGGCGCAGATTTGCTTCACAGGTTTGGACTGTCTCAGCACGGCCAAAGGCGGGTGAAAGAGTTGCCTGGTGGTATTCGCAAATTGCTTGACATTGCTCTAGCTATGACGGGCTCACCCAAACTCCTCTTATTGGATGAACCTACCAGCGGCGTATCGGCAGAGGAAAAATTCCCGATGATGGACACCATCATGCGTGTGTTGGGTAATGAACCGCTAACTGCTTTATTTGTAGAGCACGATATGGATATCGTCCGCGGATATGCGGATCGAGTAATTGCTTTCTATAGCGGACGCGTCATTGCTGATGCGGCTCCTGAGCAAGCCTTAGCAAATGACGATGTGCGTCGCTACGTAACTGGCGACTTAAAGCAGGAGCCCAGCCATGCTTGAGGTGAAAGACCTGCATGTCAGTATCGAGTCGGTTCAAGTCTTACGTGGTCTTAGCTTAACGCTTGAAAATGGGGCAATGTCTGGATTAGTTGGTCGCAATGGCGCTGGAAAGACAAGTTTTATGCGGAGTTTGATGGGCCATTTGCATCCAAGCTCTGGCTCTATCGTATTTAACGGTGAAGACTTAACAAAACTTCCGCCTGAAGCAAGGGCTACTCTTGGAATTGGTTACATGCCAGAAGACAGGGGGTTGGTTCCTGAGCTAACAGTGGAAGAAAATATTTTGATTCCATTGTGGGTGTCGCCTCACCTCAAAGTTCAAGAAAGAATTCGCTTTGTATACGGTGTTTTGCCTGAGGTCGAGGCCATGTCTACACGCAAAGCCTTATTACTTTCTGGTGGGCAGCAAAAATTAGTAGCCCTAGCGCGTGCTTTGGCGATAGGAACCAAGCTGTTGCTATTGGACGAGCCTTTTGAAGGCGTCGCCCCAGCTTTATCAATACGACTGAGCGATGTCATTAGCGGATTAAGGGGCATGGATTTGTCAGTTTTGATCGCGCAATCTGACTTAAACCACTCAAGTAGCTTGGTTTCCCAAGAAGTTGTCATTGAACGTGGTGCCAATGTGTTGTAAATTTTTAGATGTACTGGACAGACCCACAATTACCTAAGCAACGTTTTGAAGCTTGGGGAAACGACCGACTAGTTCGCTGCTTTGTAGAACGCCCCACAAGCTTTTTGTCCTTACTGCAAACTGCAGTATCAAAATACGGCAATCGAAAAGCTCTCGTATTTGAATCGCAGCGGTGGACTTATCAAGAGGTATGGAGTTCTGTAGAGCGTTACGCGCAAGTTCTGCATAACTTAGGTATAAGACCGCAGGACAGAGTGGTTCTATTTGTTAGCAACCGCTCTGAGTTCTTTTTCTTATTATTTGCCATTCAATATCTTGGTGCAATAGCAGTGCCAGTGGGTATTCGCGAACAACGCCCAGGACTGACTTACATCATGAATCAATGCAAAGCCAAGGCTGTTGCGTTTGATGAAAGTTTGGCAGATCGCATTCCTTTTCAATCAGATGTTCCATCTCTGGAACACCGTATTTGTATAGATGGCGGTGTCGATACGCAGTCACGCAATAACTTGCAAACGGTTGCGTTGCCTAGCTTATTGACTCAGCCATCCAAAATTGATGTCCCAGCTTATACAGCACATGAGTTTGATGTGGCGGTGATTCTTTATACATCTGGCACCACGGGTAATCCCAAAGGGGCCATGATCACGCATGCCAACATCGTTCATTCGGTGATGCATTACCAATACGGTATGCATTTAACTGAAAACGATTCTTCTATCTTGGCAGTGCCTGCCAGCCATGTCACAGGATTGATCGCCATCATCGCCACCATGGTGAATGTCGGCGGTGCCACTTTGATCATGCGTGAATTTAGGGCAAAGCAGTTCTTAGATTTCGCCACGCAAGAAAATATGACACACACGCTCATGGTGCCAGCCATGTACAGCCTGTGCTTGTTGGAACCCACCTTCAGCGCTGGTGCATTAGGGCACTGGCGCATAGGCGGTTATGGTGGCGCACCTATGCCTGTTGCTGTGATTGAGCAATTAGCCCAATATTTGCCCAATTTAGATTTGCGCAATGCCTACGGAGCGACAGAAACCACCTCTCCGGTCACATTAATTCCTGCTGGCATGAACGACGCACATTTGGACAGCGTTGGTCGTGTTTTGCCATGTGCTGATGTGCGCATCATGAACGATGCGGGGCAAGAAGTTCCATTTGGTGAAACAGGAGAACTTTGGATCAACGGCCCCATGGTGGTTCCTGGATATTGGGACAACCCAGAAGCCACAGCACAGTCTTTCACTGCAGGCTATTGGCACTCCGGTGATCTAGGTTGCATGGACGAAGAAGGTTTCGTCAAAATATTCGACCGTAAAAAAGACATGCTCAACCGAGGTGGTTTCAAGATCTACTCGGTTGAAGTTGAAAACTGCTTGATGGGAATACCAGGTGTTTTAGAAGCAGCCATAGTTGGCAAACCGTGTCCTGTTTTAGGGGAACGGGTGCATGCTTTTATCTATGCGCCTAATCAGGATGTGTCGCAAGAAATCGTGACCGTGCATTGCAAACAAGCTTTGGCAGATTACAAGGTGCCGGAGACCATTACTTGGTTAGAAACTCCGTTGCCTAGAAACGCGAACGGGAAGGTGATGAAGAGGCAGTTGCGGATGAACTTTTAGCTATCTAACGTAACTTTGATAACTGACTTTGCGTAGGCACTATTGGTCGTGCATGTTCCATTTGAAATATAAAGAACATTACCGTTGATAGCCAATCCCACTGGTCCGCACAACATGCTACTAGTAGATGTTCCACTTAGGAAGGTAGTCACTGCAGTCGCGTTACCTGAGCTGTCATAGGTGATTTTTAAAATACTACTATCTGTGTCACCAGCAGTTGTTCCTGTGTTGGCAACATAGACTTCTTTATAAGATGATCTGACTGCTATTCCAATCGGGTTATTAAATAATGAAGATGTAGCAAAAGCAGAGGCCGTATAGGGTGAAGTAGTAGATATTTTCCAAACTCCAGCAGTGCCACCGCTATATCTAGTCACAAACATATAGCCTAGTGAACTGTCGTACGCAAAACCGCTAGGTTTTGAACCAATAGTTACTGAAGCAACTACAGAAGTGTAGGATCCAATGTTATAAATCACAACTCCATCTGCATATGTGCCACTGCCCACATCTGAGATAAAGACTCTTGAATTAGTGCTATCAATACCAACACCATACGGACTTGAAAGAGCTGTTACTACTGGTGTTGGACTTGAAGATAAGTTAATTAAGCCTGAATTACCGCCAACCGTATCAGTTGCGACTGCGAATACATCACCACTAAAAACGGAAACAGAAAATGGCCACTTTATGGATGTGCCTATGGATGAAACATAAGCGCCAGATGTGTCAAACTTATATATCTTTCCACCACTCGATGTTGTTTGATCTACGTCTGCAGAGTTGACTACGTACAAGTAAGTGCCGTCGAAAAACATTTGCCGTAGATAACCAAGAGATACGACATTACTGATAGTCGAGCTATTGATAAATACAGATGGCGAAGCGGTATAAGTACTACTAGAACTAGAAGATCCGCCCCCGCCTCCTCCACAACCACTCAAAAACAGTAGCGTCCAGAATAAATAAAACTTTGATAAATTAGTTCGCATAAGTACTAGGATCGACCAACCGCCCTCCTTCTAGAGCAACTTGAAGCCCAAGGGCCGTTACTGATAAAGTTATCCCTGTTCCAACCGACCCGTCTAACGCCATGTTTAATAAGTTTTGCATCCTGATTTGCTTGTTTCTGTCCTTCGGGAGCCAAGCTGACGCGCAAACTAAGGCTGAGACCCCTAATGCGTCTCGTGCTATCTTGGCGCGACCGCCACAAAGCGGTAAGGAACCCATGTTGCTTTTAGGGCCCAAAAACAAGCCCTATTCAGAGCCCTTGCTCAACACCACCAAAATGGACTACTACGACTGCAGTGGTATTGTCGCACCTTGGTTCAGAGAGCTCGTGGTTGCTGAAATGAACTATTTCGCTGAACTGAACGAATTGCCCTTCGTCAAAGGCGATGCCTGTGTCGTCAGCATTGGGACCTCGAGAAGCTTGACACCAGGGCGAGTAAGTATCCATCTCTATACCAACGCCACCCGCCTCAAGGCCTGTGTGCATAACGAGCAATGTCCAGTATTTCGAAGCATTAGCCTCATTCCTAAGGGCGAAGTGCTTTATCGCTCCTACTTTCTGTCAGATATGTCTAGAAAGTTGATTGCTCAGAACTGTGTGACAGATAAAGGTAAATTGCATAGCGACACCACCTGCTACACAGTCCCTTGATATTTTCTGATCCAGCGGTTAAAGCAAAGCCCTCGGCTGTCGATTCATAAGCGATAACTTCCATTCTGTATGCCTCGCTTAAGTGGTCCTCTTTTCATTCATTGCGTCTGCTGGTTTTTTATGACCTTGGCAGGCCTCAGTTCGCCTTCATTCGCCAGTGACGCGCCCAAGGCCCCACCTCCTAAAGAAAAAGAACCAACGTATGCAAACGAACAGGGTGCGACAGGCCGAAGTGGAAATGTGTACAAGCGCGTCTTGAAAGACCCAAGTGGTACACCCGAACCGCTGTCCAAAGAAGAACCCAAGCCAACGGAAACCAAGAAAGAGGCTAAGGACGAGAAAGCCAAAGACGATGACAAAGCTGCCAAGAAAGAAGAAAAAAAGGATGACGGCCATGGCGCCCCTGCCAAAGAAGAAAAAAAGAAAGATGCTAAAAAGGACGACGGCCACAGTGGGGGACAAAAAGCCGAAAAAAAAGAGCCCCCTCCGCTTAGTAACTTATACGACCCAGCCGTCATCAAACTGGATGCAAACAACCGTCCGTTAACGCCCGTAGTGCAAAAAAATGAATTTGCAGACTACTTTCTTTGCCACAAAACAGTTCCTCCTAAATACCAAGAAATCATTCTCAATGAAATGAACACATTTGCAGATAGGATGAATCTGCCGCGGGCACAAGATTTGCCGTGCATGGTCAAAATTGCCAAGCCACATACGAAATTTCCTGGGGCAGTATTCATTGAGCTTTATGTAGACGAAAAATCTGCTGCCTCATGCATACGCTTGAATAACTGCATATCCACGCGACTAGTCATGCTGTATCCAAAGGACAAGAAAGCCAAAAAAGTTCAAGAGATTTACCGCTCTTACGTATTGACGGATGAGCGTAAATACAAACGCAGTTCTTTCTGCGTTTCACCTGACGGACAGTTATTGGGTGAAAAGAACTGCTACGTTGCCCTACATCCAGATTGGTTGTTTAACTAGCAATTGGTCTGCCCGGAGGGGATCGAACCCCCGACCCACAGCTTAGAAGGCTGTTGCTCTATCCAACTGAGCTACGGGCAGAAATGGAACAAAAAAGGCCCCGATAGGGGCCTTTTAACTATATGGTCGGGGCGATAGGATTCGAACCTACGACCCTCTGGTCCCAAACCAGATGCGCTACCAGACTGCGCTACGCCCCGAAGCCTGATATTCTAACTCGAAGAACCCAAGGGCAAACCATAATGCAATATATTTCATAAATTCTGTAGAGTTGCAATTTAATGCAGGAGCACCAATGTCCCCCCATATAGATGTCCCACGACAGTACAACGCAGCAAAAGATTTGCTTGCACGCAACGCAGTGAACCCTGAGAAAACAGCATTTATCGATGCTGTTTCTGGCGAAAAAGTGACCTATGGGGAACTGTCACTAAGTGCATATCAATTTGCCAATGCACTGCGCGATCAAGGTTTTCAGCCAGAAACACGGGTGATGGTGTGCATGCTTGACACGCCAGCATGGCCGGTTGTATTTTTAGGTTGCATGCTTGCTGGTGTTGTTCCTATCGCCACCAATACCTTGCTCACATCGAAAGATTTTGAGTACATGCTGCGCGACTCACGTGCGCAAGCACTCATCGTGTCTGCCTCGCTATTGCCTGCATTTGAAGGATTAATTGGCCATCTTCCTGACCTAAAAACCACTATTGTTTCTGGTCCGTCTCCTGTTAACAATGCCTATCTTTCTCTAGAAAACCTCATCGCACAAGCTGATACCCATGCACACTGTGAAGACACATGTGCAGATGATGTGTGCTTTTGGCTTTACTCCAGTGGATCCACCGGTTCCCCCAAAGGGACTGTGCATTTACATAGCCACTTGATTCAAACGGCAGAACTCTATGGCAAAGGCGTGTTGGGTATTCAAGCATCGGATGTGGTGTATTCAGCGGCCAAGTTCTTTTTTGCCTATGGACTTGGTAATTCCCTGACGTTTCCCATGAGTGTGGGCGCAACAACAGTTTTGTTGCCTTCTAGACCCACTACCAGCGATGTATTTGGCATATTGACAAAATTTAAACCCACTATTTTTTTTGGCGTTCCCACGCTCTACGCTGCCCTTTTGGCTGACCCACAACGCCCTACTGCGTCCGAATTGAATTTACGAATATGTTCAAGCGCAGGAGAAGCACTGCCAGCTGAAATTGGAAAGAAGTGGACCGCGGCATATGGCTGCGAGATATTGGATGGAATTGGCTCCACCGAAATGCTCCATATCTTCTTGAGTAACCGACCTGGGAATGTGCGCTACGGCACTACTGGCCAAGCCGTCCCTGGTTACCAATTGCGCATCGTGGATGAAGAGGGCAATGACTGCAAAGACGGAGACATTGGCGAACTACAAATCAACGGCCCAAGCGCGGCGTTGATGTATTGGAATAACCGCGCTAAAACCAAAGCAACATTTGCAGGTGAATGGACACGCAGTGGTGACAAATACATCCGCGACAAAGACGGCTTTTATACCTACAGCGGTCGCAGCGACGACATGCTCAAAGTAGGCGGCATTTATGTATCTCCCTTTGAGGTAGAAGCCTCCATCATGACGCACGCTAATATTTTGGAAGCTGCCGTAGTCGGAATGGCGGATACGGACGGTTTGATCAAACCAAAAGCCTTTGTAGTGCTCAAGTCCGGACTCAATTTAACGGAAGATGAACTCAAACTGCATGTGAAATCACAATTGGCACCCTACAAATATCCGCGTTGGGTTGAATTTGTGCCAGACTTACCCAAAACTGCCACTGGGAAAATTCAACGCTTCAAACTCAGAGCTTGAGTTCTCATTGCTGGCGAAAATTGAAACATGCAGCCTGAAATAAAAAAAAATATCAAACCACTCAAGGGTGTGCGCGTTCTCAGTTTGGCACTCAATCTGCCAGGCCCTGCTGCTTTGATGCGATTGCATCAGATGGGTGCAACATGTACCAAGCTTGAGCCTTTAGCGCCCGCAAATGCATTGACGGCAGACCCCATGGGTTTTTACAAACCAGCCGCCTACCAAACCTTGCACCAAGGTGTGCGCGTGGTTCAAGCAGATTTAAAAACAGCACGTGGTCAAACCACCATGCAAAAGCTATTGGTAAAAACCGATGTGTTAATCACATCGTTTAGACCCTCTGCGCTTACCAAATTAGGCCTTGATTGGAAAACATTACATCGCCTCTATCCCAGTTTGTGCATGGTGAGCGTTGTCGGTTCACCTGGTCTGCGTGCAGAAGAACCAGGACACGACCTGACCTATTTGGCTGAGCATGGATTGGTCAACGGAGTCGACCTGCCGCCCACTTTGTATGCCGATATGGGTGGTTCGTTGATGACCACGGAAGCAGTTTTACAAGCACTGCTATTACGACAAAGCAGTAATCGCAACAAGGGGCGCGGCGTCTTTCAAGAAATCGCATTGAGTGACGCTGCAAACTATCTCGCCCTACCCCACACTTGGCGATTGACTACGCCTGATGGTGATGTGGGTGGCGCACATGCGGGTTACAAAATTTACCCTTGCAAAAATGGACGCGTTGCTGTTGCGGCGTTGGAGCCACATTTTGCTAAGCGTTTGTGTTTGGCTGTGGGATTGGACGAAAAGCATATGCATTCCATGCGCGCACCAAAAACCCATCAAGCATTTGCTAAATTTTTTGCTGCGCAAACCCGTCAACAACTCGAGCGCTTAGCTGTGAGTAAAGACATTCCTTTGCATACCTTGGCGAAGTAGTAGATGAATTAAAGCGATGCGCACCTAGTTCGGTGTGCCCTGCAATTCAATACGAATCCACCAAATGCCTTAGAGGATGCAAAGCCGTAGGCCATGGGCTTAGAAAAAATGGTTGCACCATGTCTGGTGTTATCTCTTCAATGGTGGCAGGTATCCATTTGGGCTGGCGGTCTTTGTCTATCACCAAAGCGCGTATTCCCTCTGCTGTATCGGTTTGAGCGCCACGCCTAAACAAGTGGTCTGCGTAAAAACAATGGCGCACCATATCGCGCTCCATTCGTAATTCATCAGACAAACCCATCGTTCTGCCACGACGAATTTGCTCCAAACTCACGGCCAATAACAAGGGCGAGCGCTGTCTAAGCGCTTTGAGCGTCTCGGCCGCCCAGCCCTCTGGTTCGTTGAGAACCATTTGACCCAATGCGTCCACCATTTGGTTGACTGTGGGTAAACGAAATACGGTGTCTATATGTGCGTTTAACCATGCAGGGCTAGCCGGTACGCTAGAGGCTTGCTCTTTCACCCAAGTCAAAATATCATCACCATGTTTCCACTGTTTGCTTTTTAAGCCATCCCACAAAGCGGATAAGGCTTGAGAATCTATGCAGACATCTGCTAAACCTACAGCAAGCGATTCCGCGCCACGCAATAACTGCCCCGTAAGCGCTAGGTACTCACCGGTGTTGCCTGGGCAACGGCTCAAAAAATAACCGCCGCCGACATCTGGAAACAAACCAATCTGCGTTTCAGGCATTGCCATTTGCGTGCGTTCTGTGACTAGACGCAACGCTATGCCTTGGCTCAAACCCATGCCACCGCCCATCACAATGCCATCCATCAAAGCAATATAGGGTTTGGTATAGGTGTGAATGATGTGGTTGAGGTTGTATTCCTCCGTGAAGAAGTCTTCTAGGCTAGCGTCGCCAGATAACGCCGCTTGGTGAAAGTAGCGAATATCTCCGCCAGCACAAAAAGCACCGAAGGGACCCTCTTTGTTACTGCCACGGATAACCACAGCGAGCACCTCTGAATCCACCTCAAAACCACGCAATACATGGGTGAGTTCTCTCACCATGGGTAAGGACAAAGCGTTCAACGCTTTAGGGCGGTTCAAGGTAATAAAGCCTATAGCCCCCACTTTTTCGGATACAACTTCTTCGCTATAGACACTCATGACTTTGTTTCCTCCAAAGTTTTAGTTTTCATGCCATAGGCATTCACCACCAGACCGACGATGACCAAAGCTCCACCACTGATGACGCGCGCACTAGGCTCTTCCCCGGCACCCACCCATGCTAAAAATATTCCAAACAAAACTTCTAGCAATGAGAGCAAAGAAATTTCAGGAGCAGACAAAATACGCGCACAAAACACCAACAAGGTGCAAGGAATGGCTAACTGAACCAATCCCAACAAAGCCAGCCAAGCGATATCGTGTGGACTGGAATGCAATGGCCAAGCAAGAACAAAAGTTAATAAGCCAGAAATCACTGCGCCCACTAAGACAGCAGGCAGTAGATCCAAAGAGTCACCCGTTTTTTGTGCTTGTTGCACCACACACCAGTTCACCGCAGCGGCAGTGGGTACTAAAAACCCAATCAAGGTTCCTAAAGGCAATCCCGCCAGGGTTAAGGCACTCGAGGTAGCGCTTGCTGATTGCGGCTCTGCATACATCCAGAACATTCCTGCACCAGCAATCACAATTGCGATCCACGTGGGAAGTTGGATGGATTGTTTGTAAAAAATTCTGGCGACCAAGGCCGTG
>JACCDO011613239.1_pt1 | contig 11326 bp, 3 predicted proteins | sample 7446101 | NCBI WGS metagenome assembly JACCDO01 (sample SAMN15323440, study PRJNA562643) | freshwater metagenome | isolation source: river surface water | place: USA:Blue River Watershed | collected 2017-08-16
CTTGGTTGACTACTAGGTCTACGACTTGGCTGACTACTTGGTTGTGTCGATGGTATCAACGTTGGTTGAGCTGATGGAAGTGTTGACGGTACGGAAGTTGGTTGAGTTGATGGTATCGATGACGGCTGACTGCTTGGCTGACTACTTGGTCGAAGAGTTGGTTCAAGACTTGGTCTACGACTTGGTTTAAGACTCGGTTCACGACTTAGTTTACTGCTTGGTTGTGCCGATGGTATCGAAGTAGGTTGACCACTAGGCTGATTACTTGGTTCACGACTTGGTTTACTGCTTGGTTTATTCGATGGTATCGACGTTGGTTGAGATGATGGTTGCGATGATGGAAGCATTGATGGCTGTGCCGATGGTATCGATGACGGCTGACTACTTGGCTGACTACTTGGTTTAAGACTTGGGTGACTAGTTGGTTTATTCGATGGTATCGACGTTGGTTGAGATGATGGTTGCGTTGACGGAAGTGTCGATGGCTGAGTTGATGGTTGTGTCGATGGTATTGATGACGGCTGACTACTAGGTCTACTACTTGGTAAACTACTGGGCTGACTACTTGGTTCAAGACTTGGTTTACTGCTTGGTTGTGTCGATGGTTGAGATGATGGTTGAGACGTTGGTTGAGATGATGGTTGAGAAGTTGGTTGAGATGATGGTTGAGATGATGGAAGACTACTTGGTAGACTACTTGGTTGACTACTTGGTTGAGTAGATGGCTTTGAAGATGGTTTTATACTAGGTCGACTACTTGGTCGAGTCGACGGCGTTGCTGACGGTTTTGCTGATGGGAAACTAGACGGAGCAGCAGTGGGTACTACAGTTGGTGTCACAGTAGGTATCGCTGTGGGTGCACCCGTGGGCACAGTGGTTGGAATAACAGACGGGACCGCCGTCGGAGTATCAGTTGGTATTGATGGAATAATTATAACATCATCCGCGAAACATGCTAGATAAATAATGTATAATCCTTGCTCTGTATTGTCTTTGACATTTATATTTGTATCACTAGTCACTATGGTGAAAACTTTATTGATACCAGCAAAAACTGCAGTGTTTGATTCAAATAAAGAAAAATGTGAGCAAAACCCTGCAAAATAACCGGATGCTTTATCTTGCACAATGAACTTCGCGGAATCTTCTCCATACATCGAAGTGATTTGAACGTCAATATTTGGCGACCGAGCTACCAGTTTCATGTCCAAGAAGGTATCAAACTCGTAGTTTAAGTGCCTTTTTGTCCACCAAACATCGTTCTTTAGACTGTGCCAGTGGAGGCGGTGTGATACGACATCCATGATCATGCCTATAGGTATTTTCGATTTCAAATCGAGAATTTTCTCAGCTAATGAATCAAATAATTGAAACTGGATATTATTTCGATCGACGTTTAACCAGCCGTTGCCTTGCGCTAGACTGTAATCACTGTGGATATAATTGTATTCCGTAAGATCCAGTGCTACGCTATCGGCGGTGACATCGCTGAACAAACCCTTCAACTTCAAGTAACTAGAATAATTATTCATGGTGCAATGATACGCCAAAACCAGTTTGCTGCTGTCCATGACGTTGGCTTGAGCCTTGATCAGCATGTCTTGTGCGATATCGGTCACATGGAATGCAAAGTAGTTACTGTACCAAGCAGCGTGAACAGAACCATTGTATATAGTGAGGTTGTAACGGGTTTTGTCCGAGAGAGTGATGCTATACTTGCCCATGTCAACTTGCAGGCCATGCTCTCGCCTGCTATACTCGCCGTACACGTCTATGGTATACGTGGCGGATAGCAATGGAATATCAACGGACATGTAGCAATGCAGTTCATCTCCGTTCAAAACTACCTGCAAGTTACTAGCCACGATTGATATCAAACCAACTTCAACTTGAAGATCTAAAGACTCTGTGGAGACATTTCCGTAGTTGATTTGTAGGTTGAAAGGCGTGATTTGGTAACCGAAAACGTCGAAAATGGCTTTTGAAAGTACCATATTATCAGCGTATGCGAAGAAGAAGGGCGCAAACTCGATATTGTTCATCGACACAAGAATATTCCTGGCATAATCATACGAAGCAAACGAATTCTGGAACCCGAAAAAAGTATCAACCTCAAACCACGATGGGACGTCAACACCGATAGACATAGTGTTGACGCCGATTAATTTCCCTATAATATTGTCGCTGGATGTCTTGACGATGATATCAAGAATACCTTGGCGATACATCCGATGCAACATTTCAGAAGGTACATCTAGTAACGAACACTCATCACCATATGATTGAGTGCACTCGAAACCTACGTTCACATTTGTCATTAAGGTATCACGTGAATCTAGCACGAAGCTAGATATTGTTGTGACCAACTCTTTCGTCGCACTAACTTTACTCTCTAACTGAGTTTGATGGCCACTAAATGCTATACTAGGAGAGTATATGCGAAAGTAACCGATCAAAGCGTTGATGTTCTCAATTGCGCCGAATAGGGAGTTTACTTCACGGGTATAATTGGCGATATATGCTTTCGCTACCTCGTTAACGTTAATATTCAATCGATTGAGTGTATTCTCTGGGAGCTGCGTCGATGCCAGCTGGTCATAGTACTCTTGGATAGTGTTATTAGCATAGATATCACTTCTGTAAGGAGGGAGAAGGACTAAATGGTCAGTAACAGAACCGATCAGCATGTTCATTATAGTTGATGAGTTCAATGAAGGAATCGAATACATTCTATCAAATACTGTGTTAGAATCAATGCTTATGACGCTTTCTGCGAATGGTATTGCTAATCCGGAAAATAATCCGAATCTTGAAATCTTGATACTTTTTATTCTCTGTTCCTGGTAATCATCATTGATTTCATTCGAATTATTGAGGTGTGTTTTCTGTGTGTCATTACGCTGTATTTGGTGCTTTTTACTGTCTGAATCATCTTCGTGTGTGGATACTGTAGTGTGTAACGTATCTGAAGTACTAACGAAACTAGAGGCCAAAAATTTTATTGGTGGTAAAGCAAAATAGGTTGAATATAATTCACCGACTTTATAAATGTATACTGACGGGGTCATAAATAGTGTTATTTGGACATCGTATTTATCTAATATTGTGTTTAGCAAGACTTCTGTATCGAAGTAATTTGTTCCATTTTGCAGACTATCAGAATATATAGAATATGCTGTTTCATGCATAAAATCATAATTTAGTCCTTTTAAATATATTGTAATAGTATTTAGATCTTGATATAATGAAGGCATGAGCATAAGATGTTTAGATTCCAACGTCATTAGTTCGACATAATTATTTTTATGATGATGACTGTCATACGATTGTCGAACAGTGGGATTTGTAGGATTGAATATTGGCTGCGATGAGGACTGTCTCGTTGGTCGTCGTGATGGTCGTCGTGATGGTCGTCGTGATGGTCGTCGTGATGGTTGAGATTTGAATTCTAGTGGTATTAGTTGCAAATTTACATTCAACTTCTGCAAACCAAATCCCAAAAATAGAATAGGTGTATTAAATGTGCCAATAAAGTCAAGTCTTAAATCAAAGTTCTCCTCATTTAATTTTTTTGACGAACCCAGACTAACTCTGACATGATCAAATTTAAACATGAACATCCCGAACAAGAGTTGGAAGAAAATATAGGCACAGAGGCCTGTGGCGGCGTAGCCGAGGATCCGTTTGAGGTTTCCCATCGCCTATTCAGAGCTCTGCTGCATTCTTAGTGCGGCTGTGGGAAATGACTGTGCATTCCTTTTTTAGAAATCCGGGTTGGCGAGGTTTAAAGAGCTGATTCCGGAGGGTCCATTGGAATAAGAAACGGCCCTTTGGAATGAGTTACATAATCATTGAAAACTGTAAATTATGGTGCTAAAATGTGAATCCGTAGAAACAGAGGACTCTTAAGAGATATGATACTGCAAATAACTTACTTTCTGTATCATTTAAATTTTACTTATCCATATCCATAAAAAATACCGGGTATAGACGCTAGTGGAATTAAAGCATCGATAAAAGTAATATTCGCGAAGCTAGCTGCTGATGATTATTTTTTTCTATGTATTGTCATAATAATATTAATTAAGAATTAAGGTCCACACCCAGATTGTACCGGTTCAACTTGAAGGTTTTGACGAAATCAGAAACAAACAATCTAAATTCACGGCAATTACGGCTCTCACACGGCAGGATGGCCATGTACTTGTTGGAGTATGCCTACGTACCCAATATATTAGAGCTCCGAGGACCGTATCGGGAGCAGCACTTGGCAAATGCGAATACACTAGTTAATGCAGGTGTCATCATTGCAGGTACATTCTAAACGAAGCAGCTATGCACGGACCTTGCATAGATTTCAAGCCTTTTACACTCAGCGCATGTTTTTTATTTTCAATTATGTTTTCTAATTCTATTTTGTTTGTAGGAGGTCCATTGAATAACCCTCCGGATGGGGCAATGTTTTTATTTAAGAATACAACTAGAGAAAATGTACAAAATTTTGTCGAAAACGATCCCTATATGAAGAATAACTTGATAACTAGCCACAAAATTAGTGAATGGTCAGTAGTTGTTGGTGCTATACAGGATGCAACATCCAAATTGTAGCTGTAATCATGCATTCATCAAATATAATAAGTCAACTTATACAAATCTGTTTATTTATTATTAATAAAGAAGCTATTATACATATTAATCGTTTATTCAGTGAGAATGGTGCGATGACGTAGTTCTTGAGCGATCTGGTTCTGGTGCATAAAATCTAGCAGCTTTGCCAACATCAGATTGCCACCAATCAAAAAATAAATCAAATGGCACTTTTTCACCCACTTTTATACCCATATCGATTAAATATGCATCAATTAAACTAGATGGAATATGGTGATTGATAGCCATTAGAAACACTTCGAATTGGTCCTTAGTTAGTCCATTAGAATCTGTTGCGGCTTTATTAAACACCGTGCGTAGTTCAGCTTCTAACATTAATTTAGCTTCAGCAGGATCAATAGCTTTTTCTGTTACTTTTGCAGCATTTGCTGCTTGATGCTCTTTTCTCTTTTTCTCTAATAATAGTGTCTTAGGAACTGGTAACCAATCATCAGCGCCATAAAACATAGCTTTAGCAATAAAATTCATGTAATCAATCTCACCAGTAGATTCTTGATCATATCGACCAAACAATGCAATATTTTGTCTTTCTGAAAATTGAAATCCTAAGAATTCTAATGCTCTTGTGAATCCTTCAATTGGTATACGTCCAGCCTGTTCACGATCGAAAAATTTAAATGCTTTTCTTACTTGAAATGGTGATGATGTTTCATATGATCTTTGAAATAATTTGTCCTTCATAACACGCTCTAAACGATTAATTTCAACTTCTCCGACTTTTTCATTTGCCTCTTTGTATTCACGTGTGCGAAAATTAACTGATACATCTTTACTGGGCGATGGTATAGTCATTTTGTCTTCCACAGCTACACGATATGATCCGGTTAAAATACTTTCATTAAAAGAAATTCTATCATCACCTAGCTTTAAAGCCGAAAAGTTACTTAATCCATTCTGTAACTGTATTGGTTTGTTATCATCTTTACTATTCGCCATATAGTACTCTGCAACGGATGGATAATTTCTGTCATGAAGAATCATGTCTGGATCCATCTCCAGTGATAGCTTCTTCTTGTAGTCCGCATTGGAAGCCGCTAGCCGGGCTGCTTCCGCGAGAGCGTTCTTGGAATGACTCATAATCGCTCTTTCTACTTGTGTCTTATTTCCGAGGAAACGTTTTTTACCACGGCCCTGATGAGGCCGTACCAGTGGTAGTAGAATTGATTTCTCGAATTGTAAAAATTCATGAAAAAGTGATTTAGGAAAAGAATTTGTGCATAGTAATGTATTAACATAATCCAGATTATGTAATATGTAATGAAACACAGTTAGAATATCCATTTCTATTTATTATCCCTACATGAATCAAAACACCACGATATTATCACCATGATTTATTTTTATTCATTTACTCTATTCGTCTTGTTATTATTCCTCCACTTTGCCCCTTCCTCCTCTATTTTCTTCAATATTCTGTCCTAGGCCGCATTGAGTCTGGGATGCACGTTAAAAATAATTTAAACCAAGTTTGATTTACCAACAACAAAGTAAAGAATGAACCGAGGCGCGACGGGCTTCGGCGACCCGCCTGTATCTGGCAGCGCAGCGGCAGATAGCCACCCCGAAAAGCCAATCAAGAACATTGGAATTGATAGAGATATTGTTAGTGATTTAAAGGAACATTTCTTCCCTTCACTCACCGATGAGGCAATTGTGGATATAAGAATAACTGTCGCTAAAGAGGGTAGTGTAATAGAGAAACAATTAAACGATTTAAAATACCAAAAGATATTGCCAAGTCCAGCAGTGTCCACAATATCAGCAGCTAAGCCAATGACTACATTCAATAATGGTATTAACCTGTGGGTATGGCGCAAAAAGCAAGGGCATTTTGATGGTAGACTAAAACCAATTGTTAGTATAATATTATCACCGTTAGCTGCATCAACATTATTAGTGTGTCAAGGATACCTTCGTTTGGATGAATCAATAGGATCACAGTATTTATGGATCAAACGAGCTACTGATATTGATGAAGAAAATACATTAGCCATAGTTGATTTAAAAGTAACAGTAGGAAAAGTAAAAGATAAAGCGTCCGCCCTATATTTGTCTCCTGGGCAAGGATTCATTCAAGTTGATGGTAATTTCACTCCAGATACAATTATTGGTACTATCCTATCCAGTAATTCACCTGATACATTTTTATGGTATTTAACACATTCCGATGAAGACGCGGGATTTCATACTGCTAGTACACATGCATCGATAGATAGAGCACAGAGTGAAAGAGGTACTGTCACTAATACTGTCAATGAGAATGCCAAAAAAGCATTATTAGCTGCTGCTAAACATAGTAGAACCCGTAAACTAATGTCATTCTTCTCGTTAAGTGGTACTAAATCACATTTCTCTATGTCAGCTGGTAGTGCAAATGATCTAGACTCTAATTGTATAAGTTATGGGACACTTCTCAATGTAACCCGCTTAGCAATTCGTAATTATGTGCCTTGGACTCTTCGGTTTTACTCGAGTGTGTCAACAATAACTTTCGATTTTTCTGAGTTATTTCACTCATTCACGAATAAAATGGGTGAAATGACACTGACTAAGTTTAAAAAAATGTTATTGAGCGTTGGCTTATACTTCAGTGGTCGTGAGGGTAATACCTTATTTTACTTGTTCAATCGAAGTGCAAATGCAAGTATTAAAGCTGTGGATTTCATTTCAATGCTCACATATACCGGATATGAGGTCGATTGTATGTGCGAAACCATTAAGAAACGAATACTATACGCAGTCAACTATGTAGAGAGTCCTTCACCTGCTGCATCTCCTAAAGGCAACTACTTGACTATTGCACAGAAACAATTGATATCGTCATTGTTCGAATTAGTAGATGACAATAATGATGGAATCCTCGCGAAAGAAGACTTCCGACATCTCACACTTGCCCTCGGCATTCACCTGTCCGAGTTTGAAATAAACCTGGTCATGAAGTACATATTTACGCTTAACAATAAGCAAAGTGAGATTATGACGATTGACGTGAAGGACTTCTTGTACTACGTCGAGGTAGAAAACAATCCTTTGTATCATCGAGCGCATCGCATTTACCAGACTCAGAACAAATTGAGGTACTCGTGATAACTACAATCATTCTTACTGACGTACTAATAGTACTTGCCTCTTAGGTTGTGGCTGAAGCAAATGGTCGACAAAGGTAACCAGTCAAGTGTAGCGTACACGAAGCAAGTGATAAGTAAGTTGTATATTGACCTCGGTAAAAGGAACAAACTAGCTGATGTGGGAGTATTCGATAACGTACTACTGCCGCAGCATATGATGATGCTCCTTGTTGGACTAGATGTTAATTTATATGTCGATGAGGTCTACCTTTTATGCTCCATACTTGTTCCTCATAAATCTATTTTACACATAACTCAAGACGATATGATCAGTTTTATGACGCAGCCATCGTACAGATCCTTCGGTGAATTGATTATTGTGCTGGAGAAGAAGTTGTTGGTGCAATCATTCAAACAGTTCGCGATATACAAGGGTAATAGTAGTGTGCATGTAGAGGCAAGCGATAGTATACTCAATAAACTATTTGATGATGTGAAAGAGCATATAAAGGCGAAGGGTGGAAGCTTGATAAATAAAGACAATGAACACACGCTTATCGCGACGTCGTTGCAGATTAAAAACGGGATCGAAAACTATGCAAATATAACTATATCGGATACTGGCCTTCCTACACTCGGCGAATGGGCGGTGCTGTCGTTGATTAGTGATTGCGTTGTCACAGCGGATCCCATGGCCAGTGCAGCCATAACAAATGATTCCAACTTTGGCGGCAACCACTTAATTTCAGGTATTGCCGTCAATCAGTTCCTGATGGGACTGCTGTTGTACCGCCATCACAAGCACCATCATCACACGATGTTTCTGGAGAATATTGTCAGGAAACTGGTTCGTTTGCTAAGACAACAAGCGAAGGCAAGTAGCAGCACCAAGAATACGTACAATTATCAGGCCGTATTTGATTTGTTTGATGCAGATCTCAGCGGCCATATTGATGTAGACGAATTTCGCGGTATGCTCATGAAGTACAACTTACTCGGTACGAGTATCAAAGAAAATCTACACTTGATCAATGACTTGATTCATCTGTTTGACCGCAAATCGCGTGAGTACATAACGTATGACGATTTCTTGTATTTTATTGATTCAAATCGTGATTTAGTTGGAGATTTAGATTCTGACGAGGATGATAGTGACGATGAGGAAGGAGACAATGATCAAGGCCAGCTTGGATTATTGCCAACAGATCCACCGATGAAAGTAACTGCAAATAATGAATCAGATTGTTTGCTATGGCATATATGGAAAGAAGCGATGAAAGGCGATCCACATGATCCCGAGGGCGTCATCAATAACCTGCTGGATGTGTGCAATAACTTGTCTGACCCAGTGTCGATACGATACAACATCGACATCAAGTCGAATGGGAAAGGTAATGGGTCAATAGCAACGGGATCTTTGTGGAATGCAATTGAAGCAGTGAAATTACGGGGTACCATCGGCATTGTGCAATATGATGCTGGTATACAGTACTTCAAACACGACGTAGCACATAGTTCTAAAGTACAGTATCATAGATTATACTACGATAGTAGCAGAGATGGTATGAATGACCCCGTGGATTACATAGGGTTCTGTCGGTCTGTTGTTAAGATGGGACTCAGTTATACGGCAAAAGACAATAACCAACGTGTCATCGATGAGTCTCGCTATTACAATCTGTGGCATGCGTTAGTGAAGGAGCTTTGTTCCTTGAAATTCAGTACAGATGGACATGAAGACCAAATGTATCGTCTTGAGTCCTCTAATGACCCATTTTCAAGCACGATCTCATCGGATTTATCCGATACATTATCTCACATAAATACAAATTTAAAGTCCTTACCGCGATTCGCTAAAGCGTTCTATCGCCTTGATCATGATGGCGATGGGTGTATAACCGCCAAGGAATTTAAAAAGGCATTAAGAAAATTAAAAATATATTCAATTCGTGACTGGCCAGCACATTACCTGCATCGTCTCTTCGAAGAGTTTGCGGCAACAGCAGGCAGTGGCGACGAGAAAGGAAAAGCAAAAGCAAATAAGGGATCTGTGCTCAATATTGACACATTTGTATCAGCATTGTTATCATCAAAAAATTATAGCGACGTGCATAACGAATCAACTCTGGCAGCATCGAAGAAGAATGTGCTCTATAACAATGATGCTGCTCCATTTCGCGGCACTTCTACCTTGGATACGTACTTCGATGAAGACTTCCGTCCAGTGGACTATGATAGCGGCTCGGATATTTTTGAAAAAATTCGTAAGGTTCTTGGTGCATCGATCGTTTATCCAAATCCAGTTGATACGTTTGGTTCGTCGCTTCAACGGAGTCTTGGCAATACGAATGGTCTGGACGTGCCGGTGCTGAAGAATGCGTTCGACACACATACTGAGACTATCGTTGAGTCTGTGCACACTTATTTTGATAAGTACCACAACAAAGCACGTACCACCTACAATACAGGAGTGGTTAGTGAGGAGGTTTTTCAAACATTTGCACGTAAAAGTGGAATATTGAACGCATTGACGACAGTTGAATATAATTCCTTGTTGAAGAGAATCAAGAAGTACAACGTCAATGGGCAGCATTCTGGTGCGAGTGCAGCACCCGCTGGTAAAAATAATACAACATTCATTGACGTCAATAAATTTTGTAAACGTTTACTATTATGTGGGGATTGTCGTCAATATAATTTAGAGCGGATTAGTGAACAAGCATCTCGTGAACATATCGCTGTGCCTTACAGCATGGGTGAAGCGATTTTGTTAAAACTGCAAGAAGCAGCTATTGCATCATCTGCTCTCGGTAGAGATTTTCTTGCGTTGTGTCGTTTAATTGATACCCGAAATGTAGGAAAGATATCAACGTCAGAATTTATTCACGTTGTTAAAATGATGAGTGTTGTCATCACCAAGGCCGATGCACATGCGCTGCTTGAACTGTTACCTAGTTCTGGTCCGTATGCGGTTGACATTGCGATGTCCAAGAGAGGTAATGTCATTGATTACATGGCTATCAATCGATTAATACACGAGCGATTGCCATCAACACTACCGCCACCTATAAATTCTACTGGAGTGAATACTGCAATGAGATACTTTAATGAGAATAATGACGTGAATAACGCATATAATCTTCCACAACTACTAAATGATACCAACACTGGACCTTCTACAGCGGCTTCGATGGATAAATTATTCAAGGGCTCATTGCCACGGTATGCTAATCGCGGCAATAATAAAACAGACGTCGGTCTCATCGTGTCCCGTAGTGTTGATAGTGGTAATCCAGTCCAACGAAATAGTGTAGATGGCCAACGTAAGGTTCACTTTAGCGTAGACTTTGATAAAACAATCCCCACAGCTTCTGGCTATAGCTTAGCCTCTCCTATAGTCGATCTCTCGAATCCTTTGGACATCCGTGTAAACGTTCCCGCATATCAGAGGATGATGTCAACAGTATTCCGTCGAATAAAGGCTGCGAGTGATAGTATCAGTCGGCATCATGCTGTTCCATTCAATCTACTGAGACAATGCGCTGTGTTTGACTCGTCAGACACCGGCTATATCCCGCTGGCGGCATTTC
>JACCDO011547430.1_pt1 | contig 11325 bp, 12 predicted proteins | sample 7446101 | NCBI WGS metagenome assembly JACCDO01 (sample SAMN15323440, study PRJNA562643) | freshwater metagenome | isolation source: river surface water | place: USA:Blue River Watershed | collected 2017-08-16
AATAGCGGCCCGGAACGCGGGCTTGTGTCAAGTCGACAACAGAGCCGGAAGCGGGTTCGTGGTTTGCGATGTTGACAGGAAAGCTAAAAGTAGTCATCTGATTCTCCTTGAGAATGGAGGAAAGGGGGCCGAAGCCCCCAATCCATTAGGTGGAACCAGACGAACCGAACCACTGACGCCAGTCGGACCAGCCGAAGCTGTAACGCTCACGCGCCTTGTAGCGCATGTTGCCCGTCAGGAAGTCCACATCGTCCTTCGTCGCCAGCGGGGCGCGAATAAACATCTTCGTCCCGTTGGGCACGTCCGTCCGAATAAACCAGGCATTCGGGTCCGTGAAGCGATGGTTGACGGTGTAGCCCTTCGAGAACAGGCCCATGTCCTTCATAGCGTTCGTGTCATTGTCAGCCGTACCGACGCGGAGGTCCGAGAACAGGATACGGTGAGCAACGAACTGAAGCTGCGGAGGAATGTGCAGGCTCACAGCGCGGGCGCCAATCAGCAGGCCACGGTCATCCTTGGTCAACGAGATGTTGATAAGGGCCGCTTCAAGGGCAGTTTCGGACAAGTCCGAGCTAACCTTGTTGGACTGCGTACCAGCCGCCAGCGTGGGGTGGTCAGTAGCGAAGAGAGGCTTGCCGTCACCGCCAGCATAAAGCGAGGAGGTGGAGAAGCCGTTGTTGAAGACGTTAGCGGCCTTCACCTGCTTGGCATTCGCCATAGCACGACCCATCGCATTCGCCTTCATCTTGCCCGTCGTGCCATAGAGGTTATCCTCGATAGCTTCTTCGGTGATGGCGAAAGCCATGGCAACGGTTTCATGGGTATAGCGGCTCGTCCAAGCTTCAGACGCAGTGTCGAAGAACACCTGATCGCCTTCCGACTTGACCGGGGCCGTACCAAAACCCGTCATCAACACTTCTTCTTCGAACGAACGGTCGGAACGCTCAACGTCAAACAGCGGAGTGTGTTCGTTGTCGATGCTCTTATAAGCCGTACCGAAGATGGCATTGAGGCCGGGAACAAGCTGCTTCGCAAACTGTGCGCGAGTTAAAATAGTCATTTGCTATGTCCCCCTATTAAGCCGCAGAGACCTGCTGGAGGATCGGACCATTCAGCTTCACGATAACGATTGGGTACGGATCGCCCCAGTTATTGTCGGGAATATTGGCCAGACCCACAAGCTTCAGCGCAGTGCCAACAGCAGAGGTACGGGTAGAAGCGTCCAGAGTATACTGAGACGTACCGTACACAGAGTTGACATCGCCGCCGGATGCAGTCACATCAAAGTTCAAACCGAGGTCGCCCGCCGTAACGGAAGCATCAGCCTGAATCATGAAGAGCGCAAACGGATTGTCCACAACATAGGCCGTAGGACGGTCGGAACCATCATAGAGACCAGCCGAAGACGTATCTGCGGGGATTGAGTTCTTGAGTTGGGGTTGCTTCGTGGTCGGATCGATCCAAGCAAAGCCAGCAGCAACACCGAGAACGGGGCCACCACCAGTACCAACAGATGTAATAACGCCGCCCGACAGCTTTACCGGAGACCCCTTACCGAGGTCAGGGCAGTTAGCGCCGTTGGGAAGCGGATAAGCGCGGACTTCGTTGCCATGCGTGCCAAGGGCTGCAATAGCGCGGAGACCGAACGGGGCAAAAGACTGTGCCACCTTTATCCTCCTTCAATGGTTATCCAAACGAGGGACGTCGCCCCCTGGAAAAGCGTTTTGTACTTTCATTGGCAAGGTTGTGCTTACGGCCTGAACCGTCTTCGTAGCTGATTGTCTTCAGATCGAAAGCCTGTTCCGCTTGAATGGCCCTATCTTCGGCCCACTTTTGGATGGCTTCCGCTTTCCGTCGAGGCAGCTTGGCGAAGACTAGATCGCCGTTGATTGCCGCGCCTGCCAAAGCAGAAATCTTACTTTCGAGGCCGGGGAAAACATAACCATCAGGAACTTCCTCGATGGGGACGAATGACCACCCTTCCCTCATGCGCTGGGAGATGCTGTTAAAGTCATCTTGGTCTCCGACCCGAAAGCGAATCCATCTATAGACGAATGCGTCTGCGTCGGGCATGGGAGGGATTTCTAGCGCATTAGGAGGATTATACTCTGTTTCCAGAGAATTTTCAAGTGCTTCGTCGACGGCATTATTTGGCGTTGCGAACATTTTGTTTTTCATTAAAAAATCTCCGTGTATTGGCTGGGCGTGTTTTGAGCGCGTTCTACCTTGGCTTTCTCGCGGGCATAGTCTTCAATGCTGATACCTAGCTTGCGAGCTTCTTCACGATCTGCCTGGGTAATAGAGACGCGCAGCTTGCCAGAGACTGAGGCAGGGGCCGAGCGGTTTTGGATGGTGGGGTTGTTAGCTGGTTGGCGAGCCGGGGTTGTGCTCTTGTTGCCCAGTTTATGTGGGAACTCCTTGCGAAGCCGTTTGTCCAGTTCTTCGAAGTAGTCGGGGTCGGTAGGTGAATAACCATCTGCAACCATTTGCTGGTCAACGGCCTTGGCACCTGAAGTCATGACAGCGTCTTTGCCAAACCAATCTTTGTTGCGTTCGTACCATTCGACAGCGGCTGGGCTGGGTTGACGACGGGGCTGGGGAGCATGGGCTTGAGGCTGCGGCTGGGGAGCGGCTTGTTGTTGGGGTTGAACCCGTGGAGCTACTGACCGCTTGTCCCGTTCTACTTGTGCTCGTTCAGCCGTAATGATGGCCATCTTCTGCTGGACTTCGAAGATTTTCTCACGGTCACCCGAGTCGAAAGCCAGATCGAAATCGCGCCGAAGCGCCTGCATAGCCGTGTCTAGGTTTTTGATATAGAGGTCGAAACCGATGGCTGCGCCTTCGTTGGCATCTGATTCGTAGCGCCGGGCACGGTTCTCAGCATCTTGAAGACGGGCTTGCGTTTCAGCTAATTGTCTGGCATAAGCATCTCGCTGGTTTTTAAGACGCTGGCTTCGAGTTAGCTTTTTACGCTCTGAGGAAACTTCAGATGAGGAGTCGTCTTCTTCGGGATCATCTTCTTCAGAAGAAGTTGCAGAGGCGGGTTCGGAAGCCCTTGGCCCTGGAGCAGGTTCTGGAGCTGGCTGCTCTTCAATCTCTTCGACGATCTCAATGTCGGAGTCTTGTTCGGAAGCTGCGGCTTTACCGGGATTATCGAGGTCTAGTTCTTGGTAACCGGATTCGGACATAGGTTATTCCTTGAAATTGGAATCGAGGTATTCGGGTGTGTCAACCACGAGTTCGATGCTTGAGGCTTTGATGAGGAGAAGCTTTACGCCCTTCCAAAAGATTTTCTGGCCTGCGAGTTTTGCATATACAATGTGGTCGCCGGGCTTGACCCAAGGACCTTTCCGGTATATGTCTTCGTCCACGAATGCGAGTTCGCCCAAAGCAAGGACACGACCCACTGTGTTAAGGTATTCTCGGTCTTCGCGGAATGTATCTGGGAGTAGGATGCCGCCCGCTGTTTTGCGCCGAATAGGCACAGGCCGGACAAGAATCCCTACGCCAGGAATCCTAGGCAGTGGAGTTGGATCAGGAACATCGTCCTGTGAAATCCACTGGTCATTGGAAATGGCCCCATCAAGAGGCGCACGGGTGGTAAGCATTAGTCCCTTTCTTCAATTGGTGTAGTTTGGAATAGGTCTCTTAGGATATCGACGGCGAGACCCAAGCCGCTTATAACGCCGCATCTACGAGCGTATTCATCAAAGGAGGTCGCTGACCCCCTTGCCAAAGCATCTTTTTCACGATCTATACGCTCTTGTACTTTTGATACGTAGTCCGATAGTAACTTCATGCGGGAGGCTGGTTAGCTCTTTCTGCTAGACGTTTAGCTTGAATATCCGCTAACTTTGCCGAATTGTCAAGTATTTTTCCAGTGGCTGCGATCTGGGCCTGCTTCTGTTGGTTTTCAGCCTTGAGCAGCATATCGGTTTCTTTGAGGTCGAGTTCGCGGTTCTTGATGGCCAGGCTTGCAGCTTCACGAGCATCCTGAGATTGGATACGCTTCTCGGCCAGTTGGAGTTCGGCTGCATTGAGCTGGACCATCTGCTGTTCGATGGAAGGACCGCCACCACCTTGACCAGACTGGGCAGAGATTTGGACCAACTGGGTTGCGATCTGGGCCTGGACATTGTCGTCGTTGAGGGGCATCCCCATCTGTTGGGCGAGTTGCATGGCCTGGGCAATGAACATCAAGACTTTGTGTTCGGAGATGTTGGCTACGAGAGCCTGCTGACCGACTGCGATGGTGGGGTCGTTGGTGCCCTGCATTTGAGGGGCCTTGAGGAAAGCTTCCTTGACAGCGATGTGGGCAGCATGGTTTTGGCCGAGTTGAGCCTTGATGGGTTTGCCACTCATAGCCGCTTGGACTTCGGATAGCGGATCGGCACTGATGGCCTTGGCTTCTGGATCAATGAGGAGTTTGTCGATTGAGTCGGTGCCCAAGGCTAGATAGAACCGCCGCAGAGCTTCTCGCATGTCATGGAATTGAGGGAACTGCTGAGCGGTTTGAAGTTCGATTTGAGCCTTGGCTACCCGTTGGGATTCGGTGAGGGCATTGGGGTCAGAGGCTGGAACGACGTCTACGACCTGGGGATTGAAGTCAGTGCGTTGAACGAATTGGTTCTCAGCGCCTACCACGAAGTTGATGACGTCGGGCAGATTCTCGAAATTAAGTTCGCCCAGCAGCTTAAGGAACTCACCTTGGGATTGATGGAGCCGCTTGTGGATCGAGGAGTAGAAACGCTGGGAAGCTTCAAGTAATGCTAGGGTAGTTGCGACTGGACCGTAGTTGGTGCTCTGTGATACGATCTCGTCTGTGGAGTCTGCAAACTTCTGACCCGACTCAACTGCGTAACGCATAAGCGTAAACAGGGTTTGAGAAGGTTCTTTGGAAGGCAGGAACAGGAAGGCTTTCTGGAGTTCTTCGGGTGACAGATTGACATCACGGAACTCACCGAAACCGAGAGGAGTGTCAGAGTCGGAGAACTTGGCATCTTGGGATTTGAAGCCTGCTTGCCAGTTGGAGTATTGACCAGAATCGATGAGGGCACGGAGGGCAGCAGAAGCAGAAGCCGCAAGGTCGCCGATGAGGTGGACGTAACCTAGACCGTAGATGCCAAACGCCGGAATGAATTGGTCGATGGTGTACCAGAGGCGCTTTTGCTGGACAGGATCACCTTCACGCCAGTTACGACGGATGGAATAGACGTTGCCAGTCTTGGTATTGAAGTGGACGATGTAGGGTGCAGTGCCGCCTTCTGGGAGCAAAGGATCAGCGCCGTTGAGGTCCAGGTAGCAGTGGGATTCACCGACCGAGTAACCTTTACGCTCCAACGAGAGATCGAAACCTTGAGCAGTGGCGATGGCTTCAGTGATTTCGTTGGTGTCGAGAGTTTCTTCAGCGTCGTTTTCAGAGGCTTCACGGAAGGTGCCGGATGCGATCAGGTTGTCCATCTTGCGTGGGGACAGTTCCATGACCTCGATGTACTCTTCGGCGTCTTTGAGATGGGCTACCGAGGGATCGACGTAGAAGTTTTCGGCATAGACGATGGCCGGGTCAGGACTATTGGTGATCGAGTTCCACCCCGCTTTGCGGATGCCCGACCCCATGAAGCCGACACGGAACAAATTGCGTTCGAGGTCATTGTAGAAGCCGGGCACCTGCTCAGTGAGCTGGTAGTTCATGTAAGTGCGGACCCGCTGGGCAACTTGTTCACGAGCGGCATCGACATAGCCACGGACTTTGGTGCGAACGGGACCCTTGGCAGGCCACAACTCTTGGATGGCTTTGGCTTGGAACTTGACGACGTTCTCGATCAGGAGGGGGTGGACCGCTGTGCAGGCACCTTCAACGTCTGTGTTCCCTTCGCCTTCTGTATTGAGGCCCAGCCACTTGACGCCTTGCTTGATCTTCTCTTCCCAATCTTGGCGGGCGTTCTTGAAGGATTGGAGGGCGTCTTGACGAGAGGAGCCTATGTCAGTAAGGATGGTGTCTTCAATGGTAAGGGCAAGGTTGGCACCAAAGGACATGTCCACTTCGATGATTTCTTCGGGCACATCGATTTCGAGGCTCTCCTCAGAAAATTCAAATTCCATATCAGGGGTAGCTTCGAGATTATCGGACATGGGTCACTTGGCTCCAATAGCTTTTGAAAGATCGACGACGAGAGTAGGTTTCAGGTTGATTGACCTTCTCTTGGGTAAGTTCGTAACGACGCCGCAAATAGAGCAGGGCCATGACCATGGCATCGACGGCATCATCGTGGGCACCCTTGGGAAATTCTAGGGCCTCCTGTAGAAGCTCTGCGGCAAACTTCTTTCCGAGGGGCAGCCAAACTCGTTGACGTTCCACAATGCCGCTAACCGCATGAGCACGTGCCACTTTATCACGATCCGGCTGAAAAGGCAATATTGGCAACTTGTTAAGCTTTAGGTCTTGGATCAGGGATTGGCCCGATGCTTTATTTTCGATAATCATTCGGTCGGGCTTGAACATGTTGTATTGCTCTTTGGCAGCGGCTCGGAGCTGGGGGAAGGACCATCGACCTCGGACTTGGTTTAGGAGGATGGCGTTAGGCTCTTGATATTCAAAGCCTTTTTCATCGGTGAAGGTGAGGTGGAAGATACCCCAGGTCTGGATGACTGAGAAGTCCGCTTTGGATTTGGTGGAGAAGGCGGTGTCCAGGGTCTGGATGATCTCATCACATTCGGGCGGGTCGTCTTCATCCCAGTCTTGGAAGTCGTCTTTGTTGAAGATATTGCCGTCTTCGCCGGTCGGGGTCTGCATATAGAGGGCACCCCAGTCAGACCTACTGAGACCTTCGCGGGTGGCAATCAAGTCATCCATGGTGATGTATTCAGGCCAGTATGATCCGCCATCGGGAAGCATTAGGTAATCGGCTGCTGGCTTGTCGAGGATGGCTGGGATGGAGATGACTTCCCACTGATCGACGCGATTGTTGCGGGCAGCTTTGTCGAGGAGGTAGCCTGATAGATCGTTGACATGCCAGCGCGTGTTGACTAGGACTATGCGGGAGTCAGGCAGTTTACGGGAGCGGAAGCCAGGGCCATACCAGTTGTTGACGCGCTCGCGCTCGGTGTCTGATTTGGCGGTCTGTTCGGAGAGGGGGTCATCGAGAATGCCCAGGTTGAAACGGTAACCGGCGATGGATTTACCAGCACCAGCAGGCATGAAGGAACCCCCGGTCACCAGCTTCCAGCCCGTTACGCCAGACATATCATCGCGGATTTGGACACCCGGAAAGATTTCTTGGTACTCGGTGGAGCGGACTAAATCGCGGATTCGGCCAGAACATTCGACGGCTTTGTCGGTGGTGTGTGAAATCCACATGAAGCGCCAAGTAGGATGACGACCCATGCACCAAGCCGTGAAGAGCATCAGGAGAACGGACTTCATGGAACCGGGTGGCAGCATGAGCATCAGTCGGTCGACGAGGCCCCGGTCAACTTCTTGGAGAGTGGCTGCTATAGCTTCGATGTGGCGCCCATCCCGGTAGTCATTGCCATCGAGCATTAAGGGGGCCAGCAGTTTGACAAAAACGTAGAAGTCCTCTTGCGCCTCCAGTATTGCTTTTTGATGGAGGGCAGCAGCCAGTTCGGCTTTTAATTGGAGGACTTTTTCTTCTTTAGTGGATACGGAGTTTTCGCTCAATGTCAGGCTCTGCTTCTTTCAGGATGGCAGTTAGTTCGCTGATGCGGGTATCGAGTTCTTCTTTGGAGTGGATAGTGCGATGCGTGATTTCTTTCTTCTCGACGAACATGCCCAGATACTTGGCGAGGTTTTCCATGGCGCGGTTAGCGTTGGTGAAGTCGCCGGATGCCATGGCCTGGGTAGCGATATCGTTGAACCACTTGACGACGTCTTCGACGTTGATTTTCATGCGGGCTTTCTCCTCGATCTCGAATGCGGTAATTAGGTCGTTGAAGTAGGGGATGGACAGGTTTTCGTTTGCCATGCTTATGAGGACGCCGTGATTGGCTGAATCGTAACCTGCGAGACGCATGGCACTGCTTTTGTTGGTTCTGCCGTTCAGGGCGTATTGGCGGGCGAACTCGACTTGCTTGGGACGTAGCCGCTTGATCTTAGAGATTTTATCCCAGTTGGCCTGCCACGTTTCCCGCAAGTGTTCTTTGAGTTTACGAATGGCGTCGACGTTCTCTTTGCGGATACCACGGGCAGGCTTATGGATATTCATCTCGCGCAGTTGGATACGGTACTTCCTGACACGATCTTTCTGCGCGGGAGCATTGGGACGCTTAGCCTGTTGTCTCTTAGCGTTGTCGATGAGGTACTGGGGCGGCTTCTTCTTGGTTATTTTGGGGGTATATTCATCGTCACTCACGCGGCTATATCCTCCTCTTCCTCTTCTGCCACACGAATGATGGAGATGCGCGAGCGACCCTTCTGTCCAATGGCAGTGACACGACCAGCATTGTAGAAGCGCAAGCCACGCCGTTCGAGAGCAGGCCGAATACGCTTCAACTCGGCAGCGACACTATGAGACGTTTGGGGTAGACGTTCGCGAGGACCAATATTCATTTCCAGTTGACCAATCAAGTCCGAGTAGGTACCTGAGAACTCCTTTTGCTTTTCCATCATACGCAGGATTGCCGAGGCCATACCGTGGAACTCTAGCATCTGGTTTTCAGCGGCTGCCCGATTGTGCTTGTACACAGTCATGAGGCGACCTTCTTCCCAGCCAAACGCTTTCTCAGCGGCAACGGCCCATACGGCAAAGGCAGACATACGGGGCTTTTCAGCAAGAATTACTTTACCATAGTTTTGCGTAGCATTCAATGCTGCATTCATAAGGGAACCTAACATGCGGGGATGAACTTTATGGAAGGCTTCCCAGAACTCGGTGTCGTCGCGGCGAAGACGGGGATCAATGCGAGGCAAGTGCACATGGATGGAGCGATCAACAAGGTCACCACGTTCAACGACATCGGGGATACCGTTCATGGCTACTGGCCGGCAAACGCGGACTGCGGACTCTTCGGCGTTGGTGTAGAGAGCGCGACCACCCTGGGCACCAGTACCTGTGCTAATGACGCATAGAGCATCGGACATCTTGTTGGAAATGAAGGAGACGTTATCGTAAGCCAGGACGAAGGAGTTGCGAACCATGGCTTGCAGGTCACGCTGATCTTCGGGTGGGGTACGCATGTCGAGGGCATGAGGGTCCATGATGCGACGCAGGAGGCGAAGGACAGTGGATTTACCGGAGCCTTGTTCACCCGAGATGGTGAGGACTGGGTAAGGACCTTCGGGGCGCAAGCAGCCTAGGACCCAAGCGGTTAGCAGCATGAGGGTGTCATCGTCAGCGGCAACGAACTGCTTTAGGAGGGTGGGGAACTCGGATGGGGGAGTAGTTAGGTCCGGTTCGACGAGGGGCAACATGCCAGCACCACGCAACATACGGATGTGGGTAGGACCGCCTGGAACCCTTTCGATGCCACTGGAGGAGATACGCCAAGCGTCGTTTGCATCATTGCCGATGTCGATGTAGAGTTCACCGATCTTGCCGCCGACACGGATGAAGTCCTTGAGCTTAGAGCCTTCGGCACGGACCCAGTGGGCAAAGTAGGTTTGGGCGGAATTGATGAGGTCGCCGTTGGGCACTATGTTGAAGGAGTCTACGCAGAAGGAAGCGAACCAGCCCCTGAAGTCACAGCCACCGCCTGATGAGATGGTGAGGGTACGGCGCAGGTTCTTTTCAGTGTAGTCGAGGAAGAGGCGACCGTCTTCTGTGGTCCAAGGGGTTAGGCGCCGCTTCGCTTCGTTAATGATTTCGACGCGGTTGACTTTACTATCACTCATGGGGTTGCTCCTAGGTTAGGAGCGTAATTTAGCCCATGGTGAGAGTTGTGTCAAGATTCTCACCTAATCTCACTAGGCGGTCGGGTACGGATACCGTTCCTTGATTTCGTCGACCATTGCGAGCCATTCTTCCTTGGTACCCTCGCCACGTTGCCACTTCATGAAAAGGGGGTCGGCTTCCTTCAAGTAGGCTTCGCGCCGCTTATTACGAAGAAACTCAATTTTGGCGTTTAGGTCTGCTTGGCGTTCTTCGGGTGTAAACGGACGCATATGCCGCGTGTGAATTACTTTACCATCTTTTATTTCAACCGTAGTATGTGAAGGTACGTCACCGTCTGTAATAACATCTTCCCAAGGAAACCAACCAAGAAGAGGATACTTGCTCGGCGTCATTGAATCAAAGCCTGAAATGTTTTTCCAGACTTTTGGAAGGGTGGTTGGACCGGCTTTTACTTGACCGTTTTCTACATAGGCGTATAGCATTGTTAGTCTCCCTGTAAATTTATGATGGCTGTTGAATTGCTGCGGTCAATAAGCATGACACCCTCGCAGCAGAAACTCCAATCTTCGCCGGTTTTTTCGCCTCGGCAGGGCACATTTATTTCGACGTTCTTGAAAAGGTATTCTTTATCGTCTTCAAAGACCCGCCAAACATGATCGACTGATCCTCGTCCGGGCATTCCCCTAGACTTATTGAAGCGTATACAATAGCGTTTCATATCACTTCGGCAGGTGCAGGACAGGTTTGGATAGGAGACTGCTGGGTAGCCAAATTGAAGTGAACAAACTTGAGAGGTTTATCAGAACCGTGTCTTGTAAAAGAGTGAGCAAGCCATGCATTTGAAAATATTAGAAGCCCTGGACGCGGCTCAAAATTGATGAGACTGCTTGCAACGGTGGCCTGTGTCTGGTCTGATTGAGGAAGATCAATCATTGTTTTAGCAATTCGTGGATCATGAAAAACAACGAGGGAGGAATTTTCTGGAACTTCAAGAAAATAAAAGCCTACAATCTGGGCACCGCCGTTATGAACATGTTGATCCATGGCCGAACGCTTGTAATGCTCTTGGGTCCACATCTCCAAGAAAGTCATAGCCTTATCTTCCATGTGGTAACCCTGCTCACGTAGTATATTCCAAGCAGTCATCCCTATGAATTGAGTAAAATCACTTATGCGCGGATCGCTGTAAAAAGAATTACTCATTACCACCGGATACAAATCTTCAGTCGATGACGGTTTACGATTTTGTTGAAGACCCTCTTCGGAGACTTCCTTTACAGTTTGCAAGAAATCTGGCCGGTCAATTAGGTATATGGGACTAGCAAAGTGATACGCCACCCCTAATTGAGTTTGTAAATTGTGTTCACGCGGCAGTGCCGAAGCATTACACATTTGGAGATTCAACCCATTGCCAGTCATAAAAATTGAATTTATATAATTTGCCGTCGTTTGGCAAGGGGGGAGCCTCTTTCCAATT
>JACCDO010404240.1_pt1 | contig 11324 bp, 16 predicted proteins | sample 7446101 | NCBI WGS metagenome assembly JACCDO01 (sample SAMN15323440, study PRJNA562643) | freshwater metagenome | isolation source: river surface water | place: USA:Blue River Watershed | collected 2017-08-16
CTACATTTTATGAAGAGACTAGTCCTATGCCTGGTTCTCTTTTTGGTTGTAATGTATCCTAGGACAGTTAGTAGAACGAGTGATGTAGTAGCACAAGTTGTTACACAATTCTCAGAGCCTAACTTGATTACATACATGCGTAAGATTGGTATTGTCTATCCAGACATTGTTCTTGCACAAGCAAAAATAGAAACAGGGAATTTCACTTCGGTGATATTCAGAGAAAACAACAACTTATTTGGTATGAAGGTCGCAAGATCTAGACCTACCACAGCAGTTGGAAAGAGTAGGAATCACGCAGTGTATGAAACCTGGCTATTGTCATTAATTGATTACAAGTTATGGCAAGACAGAATGATCCACAGAGCACCTACAAAGAGAAAGTATCTAGAGTATTTAAGTAGAAATTACGCAGAAGACAAAACCTACGTCAGAAAAATTAAAAATTTATTGTAAAGAGAAAGCCCAGAGTGTAAAAGCTTTGGGCTTTTTTTATTATATTTGTAAGCTATGAAAGTACTAATCTATGACATTGAGACCATGAGGGAGTTATTCCTTGTGGGCATTTATATTCCTGATGAGGATGATTATGTGGAGTTTGAGGTTAGCAAGTTCAATAACCAGCTTGATGCTTTCATACGTTTTACAGAGCGTTACAAAGAATACTATTGGACTGGGTACAATAACCTTAGATTCGATAGTCAGGTGGTAGAGTGGGTGATTAGAAACCATGACAACTGGCATGAGCTATCTTCATTAGAGGTGTGTGCAAAAATTGCACAGAAGGCACAGGACACAGTGCATGATGCAAACTATGATGTGTTTGCAGAGTTTCGTGAGGACCAATTGTCACTCAGACAAATTGATTTGTTCAAGATACATCACTTTGACAACAAGAACAGACGTGTTAGCCTGAAGAGGTTAGAGTTTGAGATGGACCTAGAGAACATCGAAGAGATGCCTATTCACCATGATAGGACTAACATGACTAAAGAAGAGATACTACTGACCAAGAACTATTGTAATAACGATGTGATGGCTACCTATGAGTTCTACAAGGTGACCATTGGTGATACTAATCATCCGTTGTACAAGGGTAACAATCAGATAGAGCTCAGACAAGATATCTTTGAAGAGTTTGGTATTCCTTGCATCAATTACTCAGACAGTAAGATTGGTGATGAGATGATTAAGAAATACTACTGTGAGGAGAAGAACATCAAACCAGCAGAGCTGCCTAAGAAAGGTATGTTCAGGAAAGAGATTCTTGTTAAAGAGTGCATCGCACACTATGTCAAGTTTCAAACACCAGAGCTGCAAGCTTTTCTAAACAAGATTAAGGATGTTAGACTAGGGCTGCAAGATGACTTCAAAGAGCACATCAACTTCTATGATAACGTGTATTCGTTCATGAAGGGTGGTTTGCACACAGAGAACAAGCCTAAGATCTTTGAAGCTGATGAAGAGTATGAGATTATAGACTGGGATGTGAGTTCTTACTATCCAGCTATCATCATCAACAATCGTCAGTTTCCTGCACATCTTGGTAAAGAGTTCCTAGCAGGCTATAAGAAGATGTTTGAGAAGCGTTTAGAGCTTAAGCCACTAGCTAAGAAGGATAAGAAGATTAAAGGGATTGTAGGGGCTCTAAAGCTTGCAGTAAACTCTGTGTATGGTAAATCATCTGATATGCAGAGCTGGATCTATGACAGAAGACTAACTATGTTCACTACTATTACTGGTGAGCTAAGTTTGATGATGTTGATAGAAGAGTATGAGCTCAATGATATACATGTTATATCAGCAAACACAGATGGTGTAACCATCATGATACACAAGGACAAGATTGGTAAGATGCATGAGATTAATGCATGGTGGTCCGAGTTAACACAATATGAGCTGGAGAGAACTGATTACAGTAAGATTATCTTCTCTACAGTGAATGATTATCTAGCAATTAAAACAGATGGAGAGATTAAAAAGAAAGGGGATTTTCTTACAGACTTTGAACTACATAAGAACAAGTCTGCTAGGATTGTTCCTATTGCTTTGGAGCGGTTCTATGTTCATAATATTCCTGTTCGTGATACTATCACAGGTCATGATAACATCTTTGATTTCGCCATTCGTCAGAAAGCGTCCAAAGATTTCCACTATGAAGGGGTCAACAGAAGCACAGGTGAGAAGGTTGTATACAACAAGCTCATTAGATACTACGTATCGAACACAGGAGAGAAGCTCCTGAAGGTAAAGAATGAAGATTCTACATCTGGTGCAGCTGCTGTAAGTCAAGTGGAAGCAGGAGAATGGATGTGCACAGTGTGTAACCATCTAACAAAAGATCATCCAATGGATGGCATCAATTATGAGTATTACATTGAGAAGGCTGAGAACATCATTAGTAAGATACAGCTGGAAGGTAAGAAACGTAAGGTGGTAGTGATCCCTAACCAAATGAGTTTATTTTAATATGGCACAGAAAAAAGAAAGCAAGACTAATTGGCATTTTACAATTAGCGTTATTAAATCAGCTGTTAGGATAATGGCTGGTATTACATTACTTAACGACCAACTAATGTTTGCAGGAGCACTATTGATTCTTGCAGAATTATTTGGTATATTAGAGGAGATTTAACTATGAACAGTAAGGAATGGAGTGGTGCAGTGGCTGCTATTTGTTTCACAGCTATGATCACTCTAATACTAATTTACGCAATATTATCATGAAACAACAAAATTCTTTTAGAGAAGAAGCAAGACAAAGCGTTGATGACTATTATCATCTAATGAATGCAACCTTTGGAGCACGTTATGTTACAGCTAAACAATATGCTATTGACATGCTACAAAGAAGAATCGACACACCTGATCTACCTATTGATGAGAAGGAACGTTGGTTCTTCATCAAGCAAGAAATGATGCAGTTATGAAGATTAACAGATTGAACATTGCTGATCACCTGTTGGAATACCAATTCAACTTGATAGGGAAAACTATGGCTGATGCAGTCAAGGATGAAACCTGGATTGTTGCATGGACACTAACACCTGAGCAGTATGAACAGTTTAAATCTTATGCTATTCCTCTCTTGAAGAAAACGTTCAAATGCAACACAAACAAAGCAAAGAACACATTTGAGTGGTTTAACATGCAATTTGGTTTGCAAGTGTTATAACTTATTCAATTATTATTAGTATTTTTATAGCCCCTCTTGTAGGGGCTTTTTCATTTCACTAACTAGATTAATTATGGGACGTACAAAACAACTATTAGAAGAAGATTGGGAAAGAGTTTGGCTCACAGATTACATGTATAAGATGGAGAGGCTAGGACTAGAAGCTCAACAAGAAATTGAAGAAGCACGAATTGAAGTGATTGATAAACGAACTAAACACCCAAAACCACATGAATCCACAACTGAATCTGAAGATACACTTCTCCCATTTTGAGCAAATCATCAAGAATGGTTACTCTATGGACATGGTGTTTATCCTCAAGCTTGCTGAACAGGATGTAGATATTAAAGCTCTTTGTGGGGAGTCTGCTAAATTGCAGGCTCTTCACCAAGCAGTGCTTAGGAAAGGACTAATCACTGAAGAGAACAAACTAACTATGTCTGGTCAGAACATCATGAAGTTTCTTGAGAGAAAGATTGAACCTGATGCTAAGCTTAAGAAGAAGATTAGTATCGATGAGGATGAGTTTGAGAGGTTCTGGAGAGTATATCCAGGCACTGATACATTCATCCACAAGGGTAAGAAGTTTACAGGCACCAGAAGCATGAGAAACAACAAAGATGAATGCAAGGTGAGACTGTTCAAGATTCTTGATGAGGGAGGAATTACACTAGATGAGATAATTGCAGCACTAGAATATGAGGTGTTGCAGAAGAAAGAGAACTCTGTAAAGAGTGGCACCAATAGGATGACATTCATGCAGAACACATTAACATGGCTGAATCAACGTAGCTTTGAACCATTCCTTGAACTAATTAAGGAAGGTCACACGGTTGAGGAAGCACCAAAAGCAGTAGGAGGAACAGATATATGATGTTTGAACAACTAAAGAATGAAGTAGAACTAGGACTAACAGACAGAAATGCTGGTATTCCTATGGGGTTCAATAGATTGAATCGCTATATAGGGATTAGAAAGAGTATGTATTTTCTTGTGGGTGGTCTAACTGGTTCAGGTAAGACTTCTTTCATTGATGATGCATTTGTTCTCAATCCCTACGACTGGTATATCAGTCAGAATGACCCAAAGCTCAAGTTACGTATTGTTTATCGTTCAATGGAGCGTAGTAGAACGTACAAGCTTGCTAAGTGGATTAGTAGAAAAATATTCTTGGATCAAGGAATCATTATCACTGTGCCTAAGTTATTGGGCTGGACAGAGAAGATGAGCCATGATGAGCATGATTTGTTCCTGAGCTACAAAGACTACATGGATCAGATGTCTGATGTTATCACAATCATTGATGGTCCAGAGAATGCTGTGGGTATTGCTAAGGAGTTAAAAGCTCACGCACTACAGCACGGTGTTATTGAACAACTAGATGAGTACAACAAGGTGTATGTTCCAAACAATGAGAACGAAATCACTATTGTTGTTATTGATCACATTGGTCTATTGAAGACAACAAAGGACCAGACAACTAAGAAAGAAGCAATTGACAAGATGTCTGATGAGCTTAGATATGCTAGAGACTTCTATGGGTATACACCTGTAGCTGTTAGTCAGTTCAACAGATCTATTTCTAATCCCATGAGGATTAAGAATGGTGATGTAGAACCACAGCTAGAAGACTTTGCAGAATCATCAAGCACACAGAACGATGCTGATATTGTATTAGCTTTGTTTGACCCAATGCGATACAAAGTACCAGACCCATCAGGCTATGATTTAGATAGACTGAAGGATGAGTATGGTGCTAAGTATTTCAGAAGCCTCAGACTAATCAAGAATAGCTATGGTGAGGATGATATTAGAATTGGTCTTGCGTTCCTTGGTCAGATTGGTATGTTCAAAGAACTGCCTAAGAAGAAAGATATCACAGACGCTGATTACTTGAGTGTAATCAACAAAAGTTATTTCCTGGTATGAGTTTAAGAGACGAAAGACAGAAAGAATTTGCTAACACATGGTTAGACCATGGTAGGTTTGGCATACTAAACTTGTGTCCACGATTTGGTAAGATATATACAACAATCAATGCTTTGGAGCAATTGCCTCCACACAGTACAGTGTTGATTGCCTATCCTGACTTGAAGATTAAAGAAAGCTGGGAAACAGATTTTGCTAGACGTGAATACAACAACCCCAACATCACATACACAACTCACCTTTCTTTGCACAAATACAAAGAGTATGATTTCGATGTTATTATCATCGATGAGATACATTTGCTTAGTGAAGCACAAATAGAAGCTGCAAAAGAACTGATAGAGCACAATGAATGTGTATTGGGTCTTACAGGTACACTATCTAAGTGGACTGAAGAGATTCTGAACAGAGAACTTGGTTTGTTCGTTGTTGCAGAGTATCCAATTGAACAAGCTATTGAGGAAGGAGTAATTGTAGACTATGAGATCACAGTAGTGAAGACACCTTTGGATAATGTGCACAAACAGAACTACAAAGGGAAGATGCGTACAGAGAAACAACAGTTTGATGCTTATGGATATGTGATTAGAAGTATGGAGCAAACTGGTGGTAACAGTATGTTTCTTAGGCTAGCAAGGATGCGTATCATCCAGAACAGTATAGCTAAGCTTAAGAGAACAAAACAACTGCTAGAGAGACATGCTAATGATCGTGTACTTGTATTCTGTGGTGTAACAGATGTAGCTGATAAGTTAGGGATCCCATCCTATCACAGTAAGTCATCAGAGAAACAACTCTTTGAAGACTTTGCTAGTGGTAAGGGTAATCATCTAGCTGTAGTAAAGATTGGCAATACAGGTGTTACCTACAAACCACTTAACAGGGTTATCATCAACTACTTTGACAGTAATGGTGAGAACCTTGCTCAGAAGATCAACAGATGTATGGCTATGGAGTATAACACTCCTGATAAAAAGGCACACATATACATCGTTACATCTAGTGAGGAAGTGGAACAGAAGTGGCTTAACAAAGCCCTAGAGTTCTTTGACAAAAGGAAAATAAAGTATGAATAATTGCATAATTTTTCGTATCTTTATGTATTAGAAAACAAGTAAATTTTAAAACATGGCAAGCAAATTAATTGGAATTGTAGGCCCAACAGGGACAGGTAAGTCTACATCAATCAAACACCTAGACCCGAAGGAAACTTACATTATTAACGTAGCAAAAAAAGAGCTCCCCTTCAAAGGAGCAGAGAAACTTTACAACGCTGAGAACAAGAACTACAAGGAAGTAGATGATGCTAACGAGATCACTCGTTTGTTGAAGACTATTTCTGAGAAAGCTCCTCACATCAAGAACATCATCATTGAGGACTCTAACTACATTATGGGTTTCAACATGATGGCTAAAGCTACAGAGGTTGGTTTTACCAAGTTCACTCTGATGGCTAGAGATATGGTGGAATTGTTCAGAGAAGCAAGAAGATTGCGTGATGACTTAAAGGTATTCTATTTCACTCACCCTGAAACTATTGAAGATGGTGGAGAGATTATAGGCTACAAGATTAAGACAGCAGGCAAGATGATTGACAATCAGATTGTATTAGAAGGACTGTTAACCGTGTGTCTGTACACATTTGTGGAAGATACAAAGGATGGTTCAGGTAACTACTATTTCTTAACTAACAGATTTAGAAAGTATCCAGCCAAGAGTCCTGATGGAATGTTTGACGAGATCAAGATCCCTAACAATCTACAGACTGTTGTAGACAAAATTAACGAGTATTATCAATAATTAACAATTAAATTTAAGTAACATGAGTACAATTGGAGGTGTTAAGAGAGAAGTCTCTGCTATGCCAGAATTCGAGAAAAAAGTAGGTTTATTTGAAGCACGAGTAGTTGCAATCAACCCAGATGCTGAAGAGCTAAATGCATTGTTTGGCATCACTGTGGATGAGGAAAACAAAATGGTTAAGTATCTAGACACAACACCAGAGGGTAACACTAAACTGCGTGTTGACATTTGGCTAGAAGAAGTGAAGAACAAAGATAGATTCAAGTTCTCAATCTGGCTAGAAGACAAAGTTAGAGAGAGTAAAGATGGTTTGAAGAAACAGTATATCAACGAAGTTGGTTTATGTTCTTGGGCTGCAGATCCTAACAGTCTTGGTGATTGGTTTAAGAAGCGTGAATATCGTGAGGCTCATGTAGGTGAGGAGAATCTTTATACATTCTTACGTACATGGTTAGGTAATCTTGATTACAGTAACATTGCTACCACACTAGAAGTTTCTTGGAACAAGTTGATGCGTAACAACCTTAATGATTTGAAATCTCAGATCAATGGTGAGTGGTCAACAAACATCTTAGCTTTGGCAACAATCGAAACCAAAGAGAAAGATGGTGAAATCAAGGAATATCAACGTGTGTGGTCTAAACTGTTCTTACCAGCTTACACAATGAAGCAATTCAGACTTGTTGATTATCACAATGATCAAATCCTGAAGAGCATCCACAGCAGAAATGTAAAAGATCTGTCCACCGTGGAGAAATTTGTGAAAGAAGTGACAGGTGAATATGGCTGTCGTGACTATTACAGATTTAGAGAGCTAGAGAAATATGATCCAGAAATGAATGTAGCCACATCAGATAAGGTTATTTCTGATGATGGTGCAGACTTCTAATAATCAGAGAGCCCTCAGGAGAAATCTTGGGGGCTTTTTGTTATATTTACAGCCATGATACAAGGAGTAAAGAAAACCAAACTCTCATACGAGGCTGTTCTAGAACTTATTAGTGAGTATGACATCTTTAGGTATTATATGCCTAATAAGGACTGGAAGATTAATCGTGTGACTTATTCTCCGTTCAGGAATGAGAATAACCCATCCTTCATGATTGGTAACAAACATGGTTATTTATTCTTCATAGATTTTGCAGATACATCTCTGCGTGGTAACTGTTTCAGTTTTGTACAACAACTGTTCAGAACTGATTTAAGAGGTGCTCTGAAGATCATCGATAGAGACTTTGGGCTAGGACTATCCTCAGCTCCTGCAAAGGACTATCAGAAGATGATTGCAGAATACAAACAACCTCAGGACATTGAGAAGAGATACTCTCTTATTCAAGTGGTCACAAGACAATTTACAAAAGAGGAGCTAGCCTACTGGAATCAGTATCACCAGGACATCCAAGATTTAAGAGATAACAACATTTATTCTATCAAGAAGCTGTATTATAACAGACAACAGTTTGCATTGAAAGACACTGAACTCAGGTTTGGTTATTTCTATGACGGACATTGGAAGATCTACAGACCCTATGGGGATAAGAAGAATAAATGGATGCCTAACAATGTACCCATCACAACTATGGAGGGTAAAGAGAACATCATCAATTGTGAGGTGGCATTTATCAACAAATCAAAGAAAGACTACATGGTAATGAAGAAAGTGTTCCCATGCTCTTGTGCTGTACAGAACGAGGGCTTAGGTTGTTTCTCACCAGAGAACGTGGAGTATTTAAAATCTAATTCAGAAGAACAAATCCTATCCTTTGATAGTGACATCACTGGTGTAACTAATTCACAGAAGATAACCAAGATGTTTAAGTTTGGTTATTGTAATGTACCAAAGAAGTATCTAACAGAGGGAATAAAGGATTGGGCAGATCTTGCCAAGGTGCACGGTCTAGAAGCAATTGAACAACATTTAAAGAAAAAACATTTGTTATGACAAATCCAAATCAACTGATTGAGGACATTATTTTTAACATTGAATGGTTACAGACCACAGAAGGAGATGAAGTGGAATGTATCAGTATTGAGAACCTAGAAGTGGCTCTCAGTAGATTTTTAAACAAAAAAGTAAAATTATCACAAGATGAAGAGAGCTGATTACAAGGCAACCAGAGAGCTGTTAGTTAACACTCCTGTGCCACAACAAACTCGCAGCTATAAGCCAGTGAGTCATGAACAACTAATCGATCTTACGTTAGAATCAATTTACCAAGCAGGCTTTGAACTAGACAAAGAAACTTACACAGCTTCTACAGATGGTTTAGTAGCTAATGGTAGATTCACGATAAGTAATGTGGCTGATAGAGATATGCAGTTACAGATTGGTTGGCAGAATAGCTACAATAGACAAGTTTCATTGAAGTTTGCTATTGGTGCTAGAATTTTTATTTGTCAGAATGGTGCAGTGAGTGGAGACTATGGTTCATTCAAGAAGAAGCACGTTGGAGAAGTGCAAACATTTGCTCCAGCTGCTATCACTGATTACATCAAGTCTGCAGGAGATGCATTCAGGAAGCTACAGAGTGACCGTGATGTTATGAAAAACATTCAGGTTACATCAACCAGAAAAGCTGAGTTACTTGGTCGTTTGTATCTTGAGAACGAGATCATAAGCTCTATGCAGATGAACATAATCAAAGGTGAGATTAAGAAACCTACATTCGATTATGGTGCACAAGATAGTTTATGGGAGCTCTATCAGCATACAACCTATGCATTGAAGCAAGAACACCCAGCAAACTGGATGAATGCTCACATTGAAACACATGATTTCTTTGTGAATGAGGCAGGTATTCTTGTTGACAGAGATGTTCAACCAGTATTTGCAGTTCACAATCCAGCAAACCAATTACATTTATTTGAAGCAGTATGAATTTTGAAAAGTTTAAACCCTTATTCCATGAGTCCTGGCATGATAAGATCAGGCCATTCATAGAAAGTGAGGAGTGCGACAAGATTTATGCATATTTAAAGAAAGAAAGTCAGAGGGGCAAGAACATCGCCCCTCTTTCTTCTAATGTGTATAGATGTTTTCTAGAAACTCCATTAGACAAGCTAAAGGTGGTCATCCTTGGTATGTGTCCATACCACACTCTGAAAGATGGAATGCCTGTAGCAGATGGTCTAGCACTAAGTTGTAGTGTTACAAAACAGTTACAGCCTTCTCTTGACCAGTTCTACAAAGCTATTGAGAAAGATGTATATCCTAACATGTGTCTAGACTGTGACCTAAAGCATCCTGATCTAAGCTATCTAGCTCACCAGGGAGTATTGTTGTTCAATGCAGCACTAACCACTGAAGTTAACAAAGCTGGATCACATCTAGCTATCTGGGAACCGTTCACGAGATATGTGTTTGAGAACATCATTGGTCCAACTGGTGTACCAACTATCTTTCTAGGTAAGGAAGCAGCTAAGTTCACACGTTACACAGGACTGTTTGCACACAACTTTGTTGTGAGTCATCCAGCATCAGCATCTTACAAGAACGCTGAGTGGGACTGTGAGGGTGTGTTTAGCAAGGTGAATCAAGTATTAAAAGAAGTAAACAATTATCAAATCAATTGGCTTTATGAAGAGCCACCATTTTAGTTATGACAACAGTAGAAGAATTAGAAGTTTATGTTCGGGAGAAGATCAAAGAGTATCCTGAACTAAAGGGACAGATCATGGACCTGTTCCAATTATGTCTAGATGAGATAGAGGATGGTGCAAGTCCAATGAACGAGATCCACCTATGTATCTGTGACATTGAAGATTCAATTGAGGAAGCAAACCAAGAAGCAAAAAGATTATGAAACTAGTAGAAATTGAAGACTTGGAGGTAGGAGATGAGATAATCATCTCTTGTCAATCTTATTTTAAGTATTTAAGAATACTTAGAAAACCAGCACTTGGAACCAGAACTCACTGGAATACAGGTAAACCCTTGTATAAATCTGTAAAATGTTCTACACGTAGAACTGAAAAAGATGTTATTTATACAGGATGGCAAGGTAACCAGATTGTGCGTAAAGAAAAAGTATGGGAGTTTGGTCCTGAGGATCATAACTATACTCACTACGTAAATCTGTCATATAGACAAATTATTTTAGTAAAAAGAAACGAACAATAATCTTAGAAATTATGATCTTAGAAAAACAAAAAGAAGCAAACGTATTACAGGTAGGTGATTCTCAGGAATCAATTGGTATGTCACTCGACTTAGATTCTGCTCAAATTCTGATGCAGATGTTAAGTAAGAATTTATATTCTGATGCGATTGGCTCTACTATCAGAGAATGTGCATCCAATGCACTTGATAGTCATAGAAGAGCTGGAGTGAACAAGCCTATCATTGTATCTTTACAAGCAAACGATAGTGGTGGTTATGAGTTTAGTGTGGAGGATTTTGGTATCGGTTTAGATGCA
>JACCDO010200569.1_pt1 | contig 11323 bp, 5 predicted proteins | sample 7446101 | NCBI WGS metagenome assembly JACCDO01 (sample SAMN15323440, study PRJNA562643) | freshwater metagenome | isolation source: river surface water | place: USA:Blue River Watershed | collected 2017-08-16
CAAAGATCTTTATTGTTTACTTAAAAAAAATAACGAACTACGATCTTTGTCCGAATTAGTTTTGTTGTTACTCTCCAGATTAATACGGTCCTATAATGCATGCGCTGCCGCTTTCTCTGGAGGAGATTCTAATAAAAACTCTCTCAACTTTTTGAGCAATCCCTCAAGGCGCATATTCCGATCATCTGAATATCGCGTAGACATCCCGTAATATTTGTGTCTCAATAAAGCATAATTCACGAAAAATTTATGACATTGTATTTAGGCTCATAATCTGCCGTTAAACTGTTGTTTTGACGATAGCGCTTTGATTTCAAAGATTTCTCCTTTCTTTCAATTATTTGAATGACCACTGCCGCAAACCAATCAACTCAAGTAAGAAAGAATGGAGTTAAAACAAATCATAGCATTTTTTTTCTTAATGCTATGATAAGTTTTAACTCCATACTTTCTTACTTAGTTGATTGGTTTGCGGCAGTTCATGTTCAAGTTGGTTAGTTATACATAATTACATATCATCCCTACAAGAAGTTCGCTTATTGGCTGCGCCCCCCTTCTTTGGTCTTCTTGCCAAACAACTGCTCGTCGATCAGCTGCCAAAGTACTGAGAACATCAAGCCTTGGACACCATTACTTATGAGCTTTGTTTTCAACCCTCGGCCCATCAAACCTATCACCCCATCCTCGGCAATGACACGCTTGACGACCTCAGGATAACTAATGGTCTCTTTACTAGCTTGCCTGTAAACTTTGACGACTCTGATAGAGTTGGAAAGAGTGTCTGACACGCATGTTGCTGTGAAACCAATAGCTGCGTCGCGAGATAGTTTCTTCCAGGTCTCGTCATAGCGAGGCAGAGTGGCTTGCAAATAGTTGAAAACGCTATACCAGGGATAGTGACCCACATAGGTTGCCGTGGCTGATGCTAGACTACCATGAAAGAATACAGACGGGCCCGTTGATCTAGCTTTTGCCATTAGATTTTTAATTCCATCTTTGCCTTGCACTTGCATGGTGGTTTTGAACGTGTCCACAGGCATCAAAAATATTCTGAATAGGGCAGCGGATAACGACGCAAAACCTGTTTTAATCCAGATGGGCAAATCCTTAGTTTCGTCAAAAGACGCCATTAGAGCAAGAGCGCCAGTGTTCGATGCAGCATCGCCAAAACGAGATAGTGGGCCTTGTACTAATGCTGGAAGTAAACCTCGATAGAAGCGAGGAACGCCACCTTCTTTGTAGAGAGTCTGTAATGCATGCATAGTCCCCCCACCTTTGGCATATTGGTAATTGATAGTTGTGCGCATCCACATCAGGGTCAAGACATTGATACCCATCGCCGCCGCCCCTGCGATACCGCCTTGCAGAGCTCTTTCCCCTGATTTCTTCAAAATTTCGCCAACATCTCTTGGTAATGCTTTCTCCTCGCGCTGCGACATATCGTTTAATTACTTTGTATAAGACCCTTTCTTGAATTTAAAGGTATTTCTCTCCGCGCAGCTCACTTCACTACCATCGCCATGCGATTTTTTAAGTGTATGGAATTCCAGTCGTGTCCTACCGGAGAAGAAGTGGAGGGGGATCTCGCTTTAAGCGGCGAGTGTTCAGAAAACCAGTCGGAAAACGTGGAAAAATTGATCGCAAGATCTCTCATATTCCACACTTTTTCAAATATTGTTAAGGTAATGTATCATATCAAACTGAAAATGAGTCTTAATGTACTAATGTCCTGATAAGGTTTTTTCTTCGGTAAGCTTGTCAATAACATGATCCCATGTAGAATATTTTCCAGAAAAAGATATATTTATCTCACACTTTGGGTTCTAGCCGCTGGATTTGTCTTCTTTGTCCTTAATCCGGACGTTAGATATGTCACTCTACTAGATTCTTTACCGGCAATGCTCCGTCCGAATGCGTCATGGCGCGACAAATACGTCTTGGGCGTAGGTCAATATTTTTCTGTGCGTCCAGAATGCGGGGCTCTTTTAGTTTGCCATTTACGTTATCTGATGCAGCTGAAACGCGATACGCTATATCAAACGCGTTTCAGAGAAAAGAGCGACGAACGTAACATGCTTCGCATGTTAACCGAGATACAAATGTCCGCTTTTGCAACAAACCCTTCACTAAAAATGAATACATCTGTGGATAGGGCCAGCAATTGGATCAGTAGAGTGTTCTACGTGACGGCTATTCGGCCGCTTGTGGCGGAAGACGCAAGAAGCACATACTTAACCTGTGCTGAAGTCGAAGCGCCAAATTCACTAAATATTATTATAAAGGAGCGACGTCTAAAGCACCCGCAAGGCTTGCATGTGATTTTGTGGGGATGTCCTCTTCGCGGTCGAACCCGTAAGCACTTGGACGCGTACAGGTACATTGACGAAGTCACCTCAACGCTCGATGCATTGAGAGCTGCTGCACCAGATGCCATTGTTGGCTGGCTAGCGCCTTTTGATTTGTTTGTTGAGTTTGATGACAATGATGAAACGCTACTGACCACGTATCTCATTCTCAAGTATATTGTACACGACCACAAGTATTTGGTACTGCCCAGCTATGAATTTCTGTATGATGCAAATAGTGAAGCGAGTGAAAAAGAGGGGAGCGATGCCTTCCGTGTGCATATTCAAGTTGCGTTGCAGAGTCTCTTGCAGCATTTACCAGCCGATGATGAGGCTGCTGTCCGAAGCTATTTCAGCCCTCCCGTCGGCGCGTCAGTGTCAGCTTTGAGTATAACTTGTGCTACGATTCTTCGCACACGCAAATATAAAGCTGACTGCCTTCCGCTTCCTTCTCATATGCCGCCGATTCTAGTGACGGGGCTGGGGGGCAGTGGCACGCATGCCGTGTCGTCTCGTTTGCAAGTGATGGGCGTTCAAGCATACCATGAAAGCATTACTGGAGTACATGGTGCTGTGTCTTGGACCTATGCAGCAAATGATGCTTTTGTAGGTCAGTCTTATCCTTGGGGTAAACTGCCCGCAGCTATCCATAGAAGTAGCGTACTATCCCCGCGTTTTCCGCTCGTTCTTCATTCAGTGCGTGAACCACTCGCGAATATTGCCAGCTTCTCGAACCATTGGAATAAGACTTATGAATTCGTTTTGGCTGCATTGGAGGTGTCTAGTCATGAATATTCAACTTCACATATTCCCGCGATGAATGCGCCAACGGCACTGCCTCTGCGGGACCGTTGGCTGCCAACACTGCGCTCGCTGGCACAACAAAGGGCGCGCTGTCCACGCGCCGCAATATGTAATGTACCTTTCGCTGCTCTGTCATATCTACTTTGGAATGAATTGGTGGCCTCTCAAGCAGATGGATGGTATCGCATAGAGGACGAAGAACAGCAGACGGCGCTGGTCGCTAGAACACATGCATATCTTAACGCCCAGTCGAGCAACCAACAAGGGATTGCCCTTTTTCCGGATCAGAGTTATTATGGGAAAAGAGGCACTGTAGTGGCGCCCAAGATTCGACGTGTGGAGCACGTGGACGTGAGAATAGAACATGTTCAAAGCTTGCCTTTTTGGTCAGATGTAGAAAAAATGGCGGCTGGATTTGGTTATCAAACTTGAATAAGTGGAATTCATGGGCCTCAATATTGCACCGTCCGGTTGGCGCGACCACTGAGGCGCGTGTATGGCCTTTTTTCTGTAGGAAGATTTTGTGAAAATGTAAGTTTTGTAATTTATTCGGTGCTTAGATAAAAGAAGGGGCTTTTTATAAGGCGACGAAATAAAGATTGCATATCCAAATTCATTCAAGTTGTCTTTGAGGGGAGTAAGATTGTGGCAATATTTGAGCTGATCATGGCAAATTTATTTGTTCAAGAAGACTTTAACTCCCCAGAAGAAGCGAGCCTATGTTCATTTGCACTTGGGCAACACATTATGCTGAACCAACCTGTTTACGCATGCTATACTTGTAATCCGGTTGAAGATGGGGATCAGCCGCTTTGCTGCTGCAAAAGCTGCGTGCAAAAGTGTCATAATGGTCATGAAGTATCATTTCTTGCTCAAGGCAAGGCATTTTGTGATTGCTTTCAACGTCAAAATTGTTGCAAGCTTGTGAATGAATCAATTGAAAAGTGTTCAAAGCTGCTGTCTGCTGGTGGAACGTGTTGTGGTTCTCTTGATAGCGAAGTAAATTCTGCTAGTCCTATTGAATTCATGGACTTGCATTTTTCGCCAGTGTTAGGTGGTGATGAAGGTGTATATTTTGCAAATGATATTGTTGAAATGTGCAAAGCTCTTGTGAAAGAAAGTAAAGAAACATTCTGGATCTCAGCGCACGCACAAGCACGATGCCCATTAGAAGCTCTAGCTTTGGACATTTATCAATATCATATGGGAAGGTTCGGTCTGGCATCAAAAGCACATAGTGGTGCAGAATGGTGGGTGCAGGTCAAAGAGTTTGTTTCTTGTAATGAAAATGAGGAATTGCCTTTGAAAGCATCAGCTCCTGGCGTTGACTTGCATTATGACAAGGATGAAGTTGTTGCAGAAGCATTCGAAATTGGGTTATATCCGGACATCTCAACGGTCACCTATCTTACAGATGTGCCCGGATCCGCTCCAACTGCGTTATTTTTGAAAACCGCTGAAGAAGATGTAGATGCTCCCATTTGGAAAACTGCGGTAGTGCATCCGCGTCTGGGAAAGCATATAAGTTTTAATGGAAAGCTGCTCCATGGAGCCCCAGGAATGCTGAGCAGCGTCGCACAAATGGCATGTGACCGCCAAATGCACTTCCGCGTTACCTTTCTTGTAAACGTCTGGCGACATCATAAACCTGTAGGTGTTTCGATTTTGCCAGCTGAGATTCTCAGCAGCATCAATAATTCCTTGACTGCGGCAGCGTTAACAAATTTAACAGATATGTCTCTTCATTTGAAGCCTGACGATAGCTCCGTGAATGCCATTACAATCCACTCGCAGATGCTGCCAAATGTTAATGCGTCTGTAGAAAATACAAATACTTGTTCTTTAGTTTCTCATATAATTCCATTCTTGTCTGAAAATGTGGACTGGCAGAAAGGAGAGGACGAGTCGAGTTTGTCTCTGGCGCTGTGGCTACCGAAGGCTTGCCAAGATGTGCAGAGTGGTGACTCGAAGACGACATTTATTGTTTCTTATAGCGACGAAAAGTGTGCTGCATTTTTAGTTGGTGAAGATGATGAGGAGGAAGAAGAGGAGGAGGAAGAAGAAGCAGAGGAGGAGGAAGCTACATTAAATGGCATTTTCGGAACTGCCGCCGCAAGCAAAGAGCAGGACGAACAGGGTGACTACGAGCAAGAGCAGGACGAACAGGGTGACTACGAGGAAGAGCAGGACGAACAGGGTGACTACGAGGAAGAGCAGGACGAACAGGGTGAAGAAGAAGAGGACGTTGTCGATCGAATGACCGCTGCCTTTTATAAGGTCAGTGATATATCCAATGATATCATGCGACGCATTTCTTAGAGATTTATTAATCAAACTGTATTTATACTATGACTAAAAAGTGTTGCTACGTGGAACGATTAACTTTACTTGACAAAATAGTGTTTAGTTCTTGCTGCGTGAAGAAGGATCTACTTTCACACCGAAGCGAGAGTACAGGCTATCCGCCTTCTTCACGAGCTCTTCGTAAGATGCAGACTCAGAGTCATACTCCAACCAAGTGAGGATATCATCCAAATCAGAAATACCGGCAATATCATTGCGCTTGGTAAGGTTAGACTTGACGTTGTATACAGACTCCTCAAGAGCGTTGCGAAGGTGAATCTTGCGTGCAAGCTTCTGATCCTCCTCACGGTAGCGCTCAGCATCGGCAATCATACGTTCAATATCAGTATCAGTCAAACGTCCACGGTCTGCCTTAATATCAGCCTTGGCATTTGCACCAGTGACTTTATCCATAGCAGTAACAGCGAGGATACCGTTGGAGTCAAGTGCGAAGGTGACCTCCACCTTGGGCTCTCCGCGCTTAGCACGCTGTACTCCTGAGATCTTGAACTCACCAAGCTTGTTGTTGGCAGAGGTCTGAGGTCTCTCACCTTCGTACACAACAACATCGATTTCTGTTTGCCAATCTTCACAAGTTGTGTATTCACGAGACTTGATGCAAGGAATAGGAGTGTTACGGGGGATCAAAACAGACATGACACGACCTTCAAGCTCAATACCCAAAGAAAGAGGGGTGACATCAAGGAGCACCAAGTCAGTGCTGACACCATCCAAAGCGAGTCCACCGCCAGTTCCACCGGACTTGATAATGGCCGCCTGTACGGCAGCACCGTATGCCACAGCCTCATCAGGGTTAATGGACTTGCTCAACTCGATACGTCCATTGAATAAGCTGGAAAGCTGCTCCTGTACAGCAAGAACACGGGTAGAACCACCAACCATGACAATATCGGAAATCTGATCCAAAGTAGCTCCGGCATCCTTGATCACTGAGCGAACAGTGTCAATGCAGCGGTTGAAGTAGGGCTGGCACACCTTCTCGAATGCAGCACGGCTCAATTGGGTGTGGAAATCTTGACCATCAACAAGGGCATCAAGGTCAATGTCAGCAGACTTGGCAGTAGAGAGAGTGCGCTTGGCCTTCTCAACCTCGCGTCTCAAACGGGACTGCGCCTTGTGGGAGGCCTTGATGGCCTTGGCAGCAGCCTTTCCGTTCTTGGCCTCGATTTCCTTCATGCACCAATCAACAAGTGCAGAATCGAAATCCTCACCACCCAAATGGGTATCACCACCAGTAGCTTTCACGGCGAACACACCACCCTCCATAGAGAGGACAGACACATCGAAGGTTCCTCCTCCCAAGTCGAAGATAAGCACGTTGGACTTGGACTGACCAGCAGCACCATCAGCACCAGCAGTGTGAAGGCCGTATGCAAGGGCGGCAGCAGTGGGCTCGTTGATGATACGGGCAACCTCAAGGCCAGCAATGCGTCCGGCGTCCTTGGTGGCCTGACGCTGTTGATCGTTGAAGTGAGCAGGGACAGTGATCACAGCCTTCTTGACAGGGACACCAAGGGCAGCCTCGGCAGCAGCCTTCAAGTCAGCAAGAACCATGGAAGAAATCTCCTCAGGGGAAAGTCTCTTCTTGGCACCATTCCAGGTGACCTCAATTTGAGTGCGACCATCACCACCATCAACGATGGAGTAGGGAACACGCTTGGCCTCCTCGCGAGTCACTGGGTCATCCAAAGAACGACCGATGAAGCGCTTCACGTCAAAGACAGTGTTGGCAGGGTTCATGGCAGCCGCTTGCTTGGCGGGTTGACCCACAACACGGCCGTTGGCAGTAAAAGACACCCATGAGGGGGTAGTAAGCTCACCAATGGAGTTGGGGAGCACACGCACCTTCTGGGTCTTTTCGTCGAACACAGCGACACAAGAGTATGTGGTACCCAGATCGATACCTATGATAGGTCCGTCGTCATTATTAAAGCTAGCCATTTTAGATCTGTCGGAGTTCAAGAACAATCTAAGGTTAGATATGTCTATATAATGAATTATTTTGAGAAAATATATGCACAATATAACAATTAGCACGTGTTTTAACGCACTGGCTCTACTAATGGCTCGAAACACCCAAAAAATCAGAAAGATCTGCCGAATAGCTTAACCCGATCCTTGAGCGTTGCACACCACGAATTTTCCGCGCAATATACATTCATTCGCATTGATGATAGCATTTAATGGTCAAACTACAGTGCACATCTACCTTAAACACCAGACTAAGTTAAGAATATGCTACTTACCGAACCCAAACGAGCAAATAACTTTGCTGCTGATGGGCGATGGTTCCCGCAGCCCACACTCAGTTGTGGTCTCTTGCACTTACGACGGACTGTGGTCTTTTGGGGTCCCCCCTTTTCAATTTAAAGCTAAAGAGATCTCTTTATAAAAACTCTTCCAGAGTTAGATATTCATTCCCAACTTTAAAACAATTGTGGGCGTGCAATAATGTCTGACTTGGAAAAACTTGAGGCCTTATTACCTAAATTAGTGCATTTCTTACCAGATGTACGCTTTCGTACCTCGAGTAGCCTCTTATTTAAACTAGAAAGCGGTATACTGACCAATGTGCTAAAATATAACTCAACGTATGTGCAACTTATTGCAAACAGTATTACTGAATCCATAACACTTTTAACTCAAGGTAACGATGAATGGAAGAATGCTTCATCTCCTGATGCGCAAACACTGAACACCTTATTTCTTTGCGTCACAGAAATGAGCAAACACGAATCGGGAAATCTTGATCTCAATACAAATTACGCTAAATTGTTAGAAAAGCTGTTTTCTGTTCAATCTTACGGAATTTTTGAAGGAAATGCGAAGGCAAGTCTGAACGCCGCTATTGAAGGAATTAGCAAAATTCGTAGCCCTAACGCCAGCGTACCTGCACAGAGCGCTACAGTTGGATATAAAGAAAATGTAGCGATGTCAACAGCTGAGCTTGAAGTAAATCAACAGCTTAAGAGTAATCATTACAGAGGCGCTGGAGCGATTTTGCTTTCCTCGCTTGCATATTATGGTTGGCAGTTCCCGCGCGTTCTACTCACTGAAATTGACGAAAAACATTTGTTTGAAGTCGAAGTTAAAGTTAAAATGGGACACGAAGATGCTGCTGAGTTGCTTTGGGATAGCCTCACAGACTTTCCCGCTGCTTGTATTCTTGCCCATCCTGGTCTGGTGCATGCCGTGTTAGATGTAGTGGGCAGCACTAACTCAGTTAATGCAGAAGTTCCTTCTAAATGCTTAAACGCGATTAGTGCTATTAAATGGCTGCAGTCTCTAGTTGAAGCTGCAGTAAAGGCCTACGAGGTGCAGCTTGAGGGGCATCTGTGCAGTCTAAGCAGCAACATTGCAGATGTTAGTAGTGTTGGTGAAAAAGGACGTCCAGCTGCTTCTCTGGCAACAAACATTACCCAAACACTTCAAAATATGCGCATTCCCAGCGTCAAATTGGAGGAAGATGCGACAGGATTGGCTTCTGTTTATGGAGAGCCTGTTGTGCGGTCACCTGCCGCCATGGCACATGTCACTGTACCAGGCGTGTGTCCCGCTCCGTCTCTGCCCGGCATGGCATTCGCAGCATGCGCTGCTAGTTTGCCACTACTGCAGAGTTCTGATTCTGGAACTCTTGCGGCTGTTGCTGCACTCCTGCGCAGTGCATTACCATACGTGAAAGAACCCACGCCGTTCGACAACACCCGCGTCAGTGAAGTGGACGCTTCGATATCCTCAAGTCATGTGGATCGGCTGCGCTTGCAGCATCTCCTTAATCGAATGGAGCGAATTATATCCATGCAATCTGAACCTCCTAGCTTGCAAAATATTGTGCGCATGGGATCTTACGATAATTCCGAAGATCGCTGCACAACGCAATGGTTGGTGTCGGGGGCAAGTGATGCCACAATCTTCCGAGCGGTATTAGACCTTTTGGCACTGATGCCTCCAAGTTCACTTTGCTCCTTAAGTGACACGCAAGCTAATCAGAACCTTTTGAAAATGGGAACACACACGTTGGGTGTTGTGCGTCATATATGCATGTTTGCTAATTCGTTGTCCTCGACGGTCGCAAACGAGCAATCCATCGCTCGTGCGTGGAAGTGCCTAGAACGCGTAGATGTTTCTTCTTTTACTGCCCTCCAGCATTGCCAATTTCTATTAGGACAAGCGAGTTCCTTGCGTGAAATCTTGCAAAACAAGGCAAACAAAAGCGAAGTTCTTATGCTTGAGGACTTACATGAATGTCTGCTGGATTCTATTGGTCTCTTAAATGCTCAAGTGGCAACGGACTATCGTCAAATCAGTGACTATGGTATTATTCCTGCTGCAATAGCTCTGTTAGTGCGAGGATTGAAAGTGAACATGGGGGGGAAAGGCGTTCCCTTGATCACGACTTTAATGTGCTGCGATTCTTTCATGTGCCGAAAATTGGTTGTGCAAGCTTTATCCTCTGTTTTATCGCCCGACGTGATTGTGGCTTTATTGACACCAGCCTTTTTACATACGCTAATTTTGAGCAGTGCATTTGATAGCGAGGAAAATGGTACCTCTGGTCTTGCTGCAGAAGCCCAGCAGCTACTTCAGCAACTTCTGGGTGCCGCTGTCTCACAGGGTTCTGTGCGATCATTATTTATAAGTGCCCCGGCAAAGTGGGCTGCATTGTTAACTCCATTAAAAGTTTTGGAGTGGGGTTTGAATGTCCCGTATATGCACATACCTACTGCCATAACTAGTTTCGTGGGACACTTAGAGGAATTCTGCGCTCGCAGCAAGACTGGTAGTGCCCCACATGTAGCTTTTGATAGGATGCTGGCATTAGGTATGTTTCATGGAGAAGCATCTGTACGCGCTCAATGTGCTGCAAAGGTCAAAAACGAGTTGGAAAGATATTATACTTCCTCCAGTACGTTCAATTCAGTGCCTCCCTCGCGTTTAGAGGTGGATCCTTTTGGCGATAGCGATGAAAGGTTTTTGTTTTTAAGTTCTTGGGATTCTCTATATTCTGCACAAAAAGCAACCCTACCTGAAGTATCAGTCAAGTCTGAAGATGATTATGGAACTGCAATGAAATTAGCCGCAATCGCATTTGGCGAACAAACCGTTCCCATTCGTGTGGCCGCCATGCGCCAACTCTGTGCATTATTGTGTGATTCTAATGTTCTTTCTATGGCTGAACCATCATGGACAATACATTTGGCAGCGCATGCAAGCTCCTTACTTGGTCGATTTCATTCTTTCGTTAACGTGCCATCAGTGGCAATGGAGTCCGCGGACGCCCGTTTATGCGTAGAAGCCGCTACGCTGTTGCGTTTAATGGTGACACGCTGTGAGAAGGTGCGTAATGCAGCACGGCTATTGCAGGCGCAAGACAAAACGATTAGTGGACGCTCGGAAAGTGCGACGTTTTCTATGATACCAGCCGTTGTCGCAACACTACAGCTCTCTCAACCATGTGATGAAGGACTTCGTTTGTTATCTGGACAGATACGGTTGTATTGTGCACAAGCGCTGAGTGTGCTCGCAACGAGTGATCTGTTCGTCAGCACCAGTGCTTCTCTAGATATCCAATACAGATTACAAAAGACTAATCAAGTGCGAGCGGCAGTGATGGTACCAGCCATCATTCGCACGTCATTCAGACTACCCCTCTCTGTTGAAGATCTATCCCAGCGCAAAATTGACTATGTAGAGGCCATGGCAGAATATAATATTTTCCAGCAAACCGGTTCCCAGCTCTGCCTTGCGAAGCTTGAGTGTGTATCCAGAGATAGCGCACACGCACTCTTGGCAAATACGGCTTATCTTTC
>JACCDO010458201.1_pt1 | contig 11321 bp, 12 predicted proteins | sample 7446101 | NCBI WGS metagenome assembly JACCDO01 (sample SAMN15323440, study PRJNA562643) | freshwater metagenome | isolation source: river surface water | place: USA:Blue River Watershed | collected 2017-08-16
GTTCTATGGTATTATGGGATAGTAGAACAATACATTGTGGATTAGAACCATTAAAAGGACGTAAAACACCAAATTTTAGATGTGTAGCATATTTATGTTATATGCCACGAGCATTAGCAAAAGAAAGTCAAATTATTAAGAAGATTAAAGCTTTTGAAGAGAAAAGAATGACAACTCATTGGCCTTGTAATATAAAATTATTTCCAAAAATACCTAGGACTTATGGAGCAGAACTACCTGAAATAACTGAATTACCTACACCTATTATTAATGAATTAGGAAGAAGATTAGTTGGTTATTCTAATATGTCAACAATTAAATCTAAAATAAAGGCTAAGAAAAATATTATTCTTGTGATTGAAGATGATGATAGTAAAGAATAATTTGTATAATTTGTATAACTGTATAACTGTATAATTTGTATAACTGTATAACTGTATAATTTGTATAAGTATAAAATTTAATTTAAGTTGTTTTTTTATTTAAGACCATTCGTATTCAGTGTCATCTTCTTTATCACTACATTCAGTATCTTCCCCTTCATTTTTTCTTTGTTCTAAAAGCAAATCAGTAAATATGCGAATGATATATTGATAATCCGGTTCCTCATCAAATTTTAATGTTCTAACATAATTAAATGCGGTTACAAGAAAACGCGGTATATTTGTTAGTTGTTCCTTCTTTAAAATAAGAATTTTGCCAGGATTTAAATTAGGACCAGGATTTAAATTAGGATTATCTAAATTTATTTCAGTAGAAAAGAATTTACCAAATAACATATATATCATTACATACAAACAAGATTCAAGATCATCGCGACGACTAGGTTCACAGCCTCTATGAACATTCAAACTAACAAAATTTGGTGTTCCAATTAAACTAGTTGTGCGTTTAAATTCAATATGAACACCATCATGATTATATCTTTTACAGAATCCAAAATCAATTAAGAATATTTTGTTAGTTCTATCGGAAATATTAATCATAAAATTATCTGGTTTTATATCTCTGTGAATCAAATAGTGATTATGTAGTATTTCTATTCGTTCTATCATTTGCTTGCCAAGTAGCAGTACAGTTTTTACTGATAGACGTCCATATTTTTGTATAAGTTTTGTTATTGAACATTCTAACAAATTTGTAACTAAATAGTTTACATTGTTAGTTGCTCCAAACCATTTTAGTTGTGGGAATCCATCAATACCTGCTAAGTATTGATATATACGGGCTTCCATTTTTAATGACTTTTGTTCCTTACTTTTAATCTCTGTTTTAATAGCGACAATTTCACCTGTGCGCATATTTTCGGCACGAAAAACCTTGCCAAAACTACCTTGACTTAGTTTTTCTAATAATCTATATTTATTTGCCAACATTTTGTTAGTTGTTAGTTATTATTATTATAAAATAAGATATGTTTAAATTTGTTAGTACATGAATAAAAATAATTTAAAATTGAAATAAATAAAACTACATAAATATAATCATATAAATTATATAGAATAACAAGTAAAGAAAATGGTTAAAATTTGCGACACTAACAATTATCCTTCTGAAAATGAAGAGAAATACAAAGAGCATTTTGAGAAATTTAAATATCCATTACATATATTTCAAAAATGGGCAATTGAAGCTATTGTAGAAGGACAACACGTTTTGGTTACGGCTCCTACTGGTAGTGGAAAATCACTGCCCGCAGAATTTTCAGTGGAGTATTTTTCGTCAATTAAAAAAAAAGTTATTTATTGTAGTCCAATCAAGTCGCTTTCAAATCAGAAATTTTATGACTTTTCACAAAAATATCCACACGTAAGTGTAGGCATCATTACAGGTGATATTCGTTGTAATCCGGACGCAACTGTTATTATAATGACAACTGAAATCCTATTAAACAAACTTTATCAACTTAAAAGTGGTTCTAAAATAGGAACTAATTCTTTTGAAATGGATATTGAAAATGAATTAGGTTGTGTTATATTTGACGAAATTCATATGATTAATGATCCTGGTAGAGGTCATGTATGGGAAAATAGTATTATGATGTTACCTAGACATGTTCAAATGGTTGGTCTATCAGCAACCCTAGATAATCCTGAAAAATTTGCTTCTTGGCTGGAGACACGAGGATCAAATGAAAATGAAAATGAAAACTTAAATAAAGTTGTATATCTTACTAAGAAATTTAACAGAGCGGTTCCCTTAACCCACTATAGTTTTATTACGGCAACAAATGGTATTAATAAGCACGTCAAGGACAAAGCATTACAAGCTGAAATAAAGCGTTTAACAGACACTACATATGTTATTCAAGATTCACAAGGAAATTTTAATGAACTTAACTACCGTAATATGGATAAAATGTTAAATCTATTTAATGCCAATGATATCCGTATAAAACGACAACATGTTTTAAATAAAGTATCCGAATTTATGGTTGAAAAAGAAATGTTACCAGCAATTTGTTATGTATTTTCTAGAAAGCAATTAGAAGTTTGTGCTCACGAAATAACGGCTAATTTATTAGAATTTGATAGTAAAATACCTTATACCATTGACTATGAGTGCGAACAGATTATCAGAAAGTTACCAAATTACAAGGAATATTTACAGTTACCAGAATATTTAGATATGGTTACATTATTGAGAAAAGGTGTTGCGATGCATCATAGTGGGCTAATGCCAGTTCTTAAAGAAATTGTAGAAATTCTATTTTCAAAAGGCTATATCAAATTACTATTTGCCACTGAATCAGTTGCTATTGGATTAAATTTGCCGGTTAAGACTTGTGTATTTACCGACATTTATAAGCACGATGGTTCTATGATGCGTGTATTACAAGCACATGAATATACTCAGGCAGCCGGCAGGGCGGGTAGATTAGGATTAGACACAGTTGGCCACGTTATACATCTTAACAATCTGTTTCGTGATACAAGTGCCACGGCATACAAGACAATGATGAATGGTAAGCCTCAAACACTTAGTTCTAAGTTTAAAATTTCATATAACTTGCTTCTAAATCTAATTGATATTGGTGATACTAATTTAGTCGGTTTTGCTAAGAAAAGTATGGTAATTGATGATCTAAATAGAGAAATATCTCACACTTCAACTGAAATTGAAAAGTGTAGTCAAGAAGTGGATAGATTAAATAGCTGTATTGAAACAATGCGAACACCTAAAGATGTTGTTGAACAATATAATAAACTACAAAGCAATAAAGAAAATTATGCTAATAAGAAACGCAAAGAAATGGAAAAAGATATACAGAAAATCAAAGACGAATATAAGTATATTGACCAAGACATGGCAACATTACAGAAAATTAGTCAGAAAAATACTCAGCTTGGTGAACTTATAAGACAGCACAAAGGACTAACAAATTATTTAGATAATGATGTTAATAAAGTATTACACGTGCTTACTAGAGACGGTTTTCTAAACAGTAATGTAGTAAATCAAGATACTTCTGAAAGTGTAAATGAAGATAGTGTTGGTCTAGATTTATTAGATGAAGAAATAATAAATGATGATACATTTGTAAGTAAATTACAATTAACAATAAAAGGCAAAATGGCTACACAATTGCGCGAAGTTCACTGCTTAGTATTTGCTCGTTTACTAGAAGATGATACAATTATTAATTTATCAGTAATTCAACTTATAGCATTATTCAGTTGTTTTACAAATATATCAGTTCAAGAAGGTGTCCAAGATTTTACTCCCCAAACAGATGATACAGTATTAAAACAAGTTATTTGCTCTATAAGCAAATTATATTCTGAATATGAAGAAAGAGAAACAATGCTTCGTATTAATACTGGATCCGATTATACTTTACACTATGACCTTCTAAATTATGTTGAAGACTGGACTGAATGCGAGTGTATAGAAGATTGTAGAGCTGTCTTATCCCGCCTAGGTGAAGAAAAAGAAATATTCTTAGGTGAATTTGTCAAAGCTCTTTTAAAAATTAATAATATTAGTTGCGAAATGGAGCAAATTGCTGAACAAATGGGCAATATGGAGTTCTTATCAAAACTAAAAAAGATTCCTGAGTTAACACTAAAATATGTAGTAACAAATCAGTCACTTTATGTTTAAAAAAACATATTTAAACATTATTTTATATATTATGTAATAAAATATAATGTTATTTTGTCTTAGCTCAAATACTGTTGTTGCTGAATATGTCTGGATTGGAGGAAAAGGAGAACTAAGAAGTAAATCACGCGTTTTAAATATACGTAAAGAAGCAATTGGATTAACAGATTTTCCTGATTGGGACTATGACGGCAGCTCAACAGAACAAGGCACTACTGAAAACTCTGAGCGCATTTTGAAGCCCTGTGCTCTTTATAAAGATCCTTTTAGGCAAGGAAATAACTTCTTGGTATTATGCTCCACTTTTTTCCCCGATGGTAATCCGTTTTTTAATAATCATAGACACAATGCCGAAAAAATATTCAAAGATTGCGATAAAGTAGAGGGGGAATATAATGAAGAAACAAAAACTATTGACTACATATATAGACCTGAACCTTGGTTTGGATTAGAGCAAGAATACTTTATTTATGGCAGTTACACAAAAGAACCACTTGGATTCAATAATGCCGTAAAACAGGGACAATACTATTGTTCAGTCGGAGGACAGAACGCATTTGGAAGAGCTATAGTAGAAGATCATTATAAAAAATGCCTTGAAATAGGTCTTGGAATAACTGGAGTAAATGCTGAGGTAGCTCCAGGCCAATGGGAGTTTCAAATATTTGGTAAAGGTATAGTTGCTGCTGATAATCTTGTTATTGCCAGATACATATTAGAACGCATTTCTGAAGATCATAATGCGTATATTGTTTGGCATCCAAAACCAATTCAAAATAGTATTGAAAAATGGAATGGTTCAGGTCTTCATACTAATTTTTCAACTAAGCAAATACGCGAGTCATATCACAAAAATCAGGATATAACTGAAATCTATAAAGCTATTAATAAGTTAGAAGCAAAACATAATGAACATATGGCAGTCTATGGTGAAGATAATGAAAAGAGATTAACTGGTAATTGTGAAACATCTAGTTTCTCAAATTTTAAACATAGTGAAAATAATGGTGATAGAACTGCGTCAATTCGTATAAGACATGGTTATTTGGAAGACCGTCGTCCAGCATCTAATGCGGATCCATATTTAGTTTGTTCAAAGATTTATGAAACTGTTTGTCTTCTATAAAGAGTTATTAAAAGGCTTATAAAAATAATAATCTGTCCTTTAATATAACAATAACAACAATGAATTTGGTTCAATCGTTTTATAGTTTATTTAAAACAATTATTGACATATTATACCAATCTCTAGTTTCTAATAGTTTATGTATATTATTTTTCGCATTTCTATATATTATAATTAATCTGTTAAAACCTATAAATTATGGAATTAATTACAAAGACAAACTATCAATAATAGATTCTAAACTAATATTTAGTGCCAAGAATCAGTTTTTATATGATGTTGAAGTGCCATATCATATTTCATTATTAGATGGGTTTGATCTAGAAGTATTTATTATATTAGCACAACAAGTGGCAGTTGTAATAATTCTTGTTTTTTACAAAATTAAATTTATCATTGAACTACATAGAAAATATCACGTTAAGTGGATTTAGAAATAGGATTATAAAATATTATTATATTATATAATGGATAATCAGTCATTAAACCAAATGCTAAATGAAAACACAAATTTAAATTCTGAAAAATCTATATCTATATCTACAAATACAAATATACCTATACCATTACAAATGATTATTCAAAATTATCAAACTATGCTTAATACTATAAATTCTCCTTCTAATCAATCTGGTGTTGTTCAAGCTAATGTAGTAAATAGAGTTGGAACATTATATAAATTATTTTTGGATTTTTTATTGCCAATTATTAGCGGATTAATAGATTTTATGAAAGCTTTTATTTCTAAATCAGAAGAACAAGATAAAAAAATAGATATACAAAAGAAAAATCTTGATATACAAGCTCGTAATCTTCGTGTTATAGGAGCTATAATAGATGATGTAAAAACTGATTTAAAAAATACAAAAATACAATTTGATTCATCTATGAAGGCATATCATGAAAATATAACCAAATTAGCTGAAAAACTAAAACAATTATACGGACAAAATATTAACAAACCTATGAGCGAAGCGGCAAAAGCAATGTTTGCTGGTAATAAAACAAAAAAACACAGAAAATATAGACGTAAAATTAGCAAGTAAACAAATTAGTTAAAAACAAGTTAAAAACATTATTATATATTTATAGATAATAATGTCAAAAACATTAGTATTATATGTATTTCATATATACAACCAAAGAGTAGCAAAATTTATTAAAAACTGTATTTTTTATAAAGATAATATTGATTTTATAGTTATATCAAATGGCGATAATACTTATTTAGATTTACCTGATTATGTAAAATTCTTTAAAAGAGAAAATATTGGATTTGATTTTGGTGGATGGAGTGATGCTTTATTAACAAATGATCTATATAAGAATTATAACAAATTTATATTTGTAAACTCATCTGTTTCTGGTCCATTTTTACCATCATACTATAAAGGAAAATGGACTGATGTTTATTTAGAAGAACTAAAATATAATAATATAAAGCTATTTGGTAGCACAATTAATACTATGGAAAATCCTAGAAATAAGGCTCATGTTCAGTCTTATATTTTTTCTCTAGAAAAGGAAGCATTAGAGTATTTAATTAAAAAAAATATATTTACTAAAGAAAAATATGTTGAGACTTTAACTGAAGCAATAGAAACTAGAGAAATAGCTATGTCTAGACTAATAATTGAAAATAACTGGAATATTGGTTGTTTATTACCAATATATAAAAATATTGACTTTACATTTAAAAATTCAAGTCCACAAGAATATAATATACCATATGAAGAAGATCTTATGTATGAACATTTTAGAAATATTTTATGGAGTGAATATCAATTAGTATTTATTAAAGGAAATAGAATGTCACATATAAAATTAATTAAATAAGTTAAAATAGTATTTAAAAATATATTTATATAAAATATATAATGAATATTACTAGTTATTTAAACAGTAAAGGTTTTCATGAGTTTGAAGGATATAGTCAGCAAGTGCCTCAGCAAGTTGCCGACTTAATTCATTTAACAAGCCAGCCAAATGTAAAAATAATGGAGATAGGTTTTAATGCTGGCCATTCTGCTGAAGTATTCCTAAAAAATAATCCTAGTGCAACACTTTTATCATTTGATTTAGGCGTTCATTCTTATATAGGTGAAGCCAAGAGATATATAGATTTTATGTATCCCCATAGACATAATCTAATTATTGGTGATAGCACACAAATGGTTCCCCATTTTACAGAAAATAATAAAGATGCTAAGTTTGATGTAATATTTATTGATGGTGGACACGAATATGAAATAGCAAAACAAGATATAAATAATTGTTCTAAGCTTGCGCATAAGGATACAATAGTTATTATTGATGATACTATGTTTGTAAAAGGATGGGAACAAGCATATACAATTGGACCTACCCAAACATGGTATGAACATTTACAAGAAAAGACAATTGTTAACTTAGAATCAAAAAATTATTCTCCTGGAAGAGGAATGTCTTGGGGCAAGTATATAATGTAAGATATAATATTAATAAACTGAAATATCAAGTATAATAAAATAGTTTAATACACTCATTATAAGTTAAACTATTTTTACCAAATAATAGCAATTCATAATCTAACAAATGTTTCATAAAGTTCTTGTTAGGACATATTTGATTACGTTTGCTTCTTACTGCTTTAAATGCTTGTTCCAAAGTTAGTCTATAATATTGCATTATATAAGCAATTACAATTGTTGAAGACCGACTTATACCTGCTGCACAATTAACCAATACTGTTCTTTCATTATTTATAATTTGACTAATTTCATCAAAATATTGTCCTATATTACAATCATAATCGTCAGCTAATTCATATTTATAAACTGTTATATTTGGATCTTTTATATTGATTTTTAGTCTTTCGGCCACGCAAATAATACAAGTAATATTGTTATTTTTAATTTCGGTTTCATTATTAGCATCAAACATGTCACCTAAGTAGAGTCTATTCTTAATAATTTCAGACATATAATATAGTAATTTAAAATATATTTAACTTATTTTTTTTATTTTTCTATTTTTGAAAAATGAAGAAAAGTGTATCCAAAAAGTAAAAAGGAAAATGGATTTTGGACATTTTTAAAAATGTCCAATTTTGAGAACCCAAAATATTTTTCAAAAAAGCCCATTTTTTCACGTTGTGACCTAAATGCTCTAAAATTCATTTTTGACTTTGAAAAAAATGTGACGATAATTTTTTGTAAAAAATGGCAAAATAAAATATTGTCAACTTATATAGATGTTTAGCAACTTAAAAAACCCCATTTTACCCCAAAAAATACCCAAAAAATTTGTATGCGAAAATTGTGACTTTATAACGTCTAACAAAAAAGATTATAATAGACATATTGAGACCATAAAACATAAACATAACTGTTGTCAACCAAATTCAAACAATTCTCAACTTTTACCCCCCATTTTATACCCCGAAAACCCCAAATTTAAATGCATATGTGGCAAAAACTATAAAGACAAGTCAGGCATTTGGCGCCACAAGAAAAAATGTCAGAGCATACTTAGTCAGACAAATTATCAAACAAATGAAGACAATTACGAAAGCGATGATGAAGAATATTCTGAGGAACATTCCACAAAAACAGCATCAATATCAGCATCAAAACCGCCAACAAATAATGAAATAATAGAAATACTGAAGGTTCAAATGCTTGAAAATCAAGAGCTAAGAAAGTTTATGATGGACCAACATAAACAAATGATGGAGCAACAATCGCAAATGATGGATATTGTATCAAAGTCAAATGTAACAAATAATATTCAGACAAATTCTAATTGTAACAATAATAACACATTTAATCTACAGTTTTTTCTAAATGAGAAGTGTAAAGATGCTTTAAATATTAATGAGTTTGTTGATTCTATTAAGATTCAAATGTCGGATCTAGAAAATTTTGCGCATATGGATTATGCCAATGGTATTTCAAAAATATTATTGAAAAACTTTAATAACTTAGATACATATTCAAGACCTATACATTGTAGCGATTCAAAACGTGAGATACTTTATATTAAAGAAAATAATTGCTGGACAAAGGAAGCTGATGATAAACCAATACTCAAGAAAGCAATTAAACAAGTCGCATTCAAAAATATCAAATTAATTAATGAGTGGGTCAAAGAGCATCCAGGGTGTCAAGATCCAACAACAAAACAAAATGTGAAATACAATAAGATTGTAATGAACTCAATGTCTGGTGGCACAGTTGAAGAACAACACGATAACTTGGAGCAAATTGTTAAGAATGTAACAAAAGCAGTTGTAATAGATAAATATGCTGTGAAATAAATATTTTTATAAAACACAAATAAGTATTATAAAAATAATAAATAGTTCAAATATCGGTGCTTAAGAAGCACGTCATTCCTTGAAACTAAATTATAAATGAATTTTAAACAGCGACCGAAGTCGCACACCCTCAGCCACCAATCATAAAACTAGGAAAAGGATTAGATGGCTTCTTTTCTAATGCGCCTCAGCCTCCTTTAAGCTTGCGACTACTAAGCTTGCGACTACTAAGCTTGCGACTACTAAGCTTGCGACTACTACTGCGTTTGAGTTTACGACTACTACTACGTTTACGACTACTGCCGCGTTTACGACTACGTCTTCTTCCTCCTTTAGGACCCATATATTGAAGCATATCTCTCTCAGTACCAGCTTCTAAATTAGGTCCATAAGGTATATTATTTTTTATCATATTACTTGCTAACATCATATTTGTTTTATTACTAGAATACCCTAATCTATTTTTCCAATCAGGTACAAGTTTTGTTAAGTTAGATTCATCTATATCAGATAAAATAGCTCCACCTTTAATAAGTGTTCCAATAATTTCAAAACAATTAGTCTGAACACTATTTGGTCGCCCTTGTCCTTGCGCTAAATTTAAATTATCTATTGCTTGTGTTATCACACGTTTTCTATCTTGATATTCCATATTTGGATTAAATTTATTTCTCAAATAATTTTCAATAGTAAAACGAGTTATTTTTGGTGGATCAGCCAACGCAATTTCAGGATTTTTCAATACTTCTAATAATTGATTATTACTAATTGTAGCTAATCGTGACATTTATATATTATATTAATATTTTATCCTGGCAAAATTTGCTTGTTAACTTTATAATCTATAATTTTATTACGAATAATATACATAGATGACAATGATAATAATGTAATTTCAATAGAACTTCTTACAATCATAGGTAAGTCATCAACTTTAATACTGTAATATATCCACATAGAAGAAGAACAAATGCTTAAAATACAGAAAATTAAAGATAAGCTATTCGTACTTTTATTACGGTATAGTAAAAACATAAAAATAAATCGCCCAACAACAGATAATGATGTTGCTGTATATGGTATTATTTTTAAGTCAGTGTCATTCATAATTCATAAATATATATAAAAAATAAACTTTAAACTTCTTATAATTTAATTTCTTATAAGTCGCTTTATATGTCGCTTAGAAGCTTATCCAAACATCTGTCGCATCTCAGAGTAAGTCATTTGTCGTCCAACCTGTCTCTCAAATTGTTTTGATCCTTCTTGTAATCTGGCAATTATTTCATCAGGTTTATTCAGCATTTTAAGTCCTTCTCCAGAAGTCTTGGGATTTATATTTGCGCTAATATTATTCATAATCTGACCCAAATTAGTTGTAGCAGATTCTGTACTAGTGTTATTATAAGTGTTATTAGAAGCATTAATGGCAATACTAGAAGTAGAAGTAACATTATTAGACATATTATATAAATATTTTATAATATCTTTAAGTTTATTTTCTACATCAGTTGTAGTCGTATTTTCTTCTTCATCTTATCTTCATTAGTAAATATAAACAGTTTATATTTCTTCTTATCATAGTTGTCTAAATTCTCACGCAGTGTAACCCGTGATGTAATTTTAAGCTCTGGTAAGAATACAATATATTGAAATAGTCCATCATTACGCTCTAATTTGTCAAAGCAATAACCGTCATAATGTGGTTCCAAAATATCTGGATTATTAAAGCATAAATTCAGCAAATTACAATCAATCTGGACTTTCCGAATCGCACGCATTGTCGTGTTAATA
>JACCDO010702703.1_pt1 | contig 11321 bp, 10 predicted proteins | sample 7446101 | NCBI WGS metagenome assembly JACCDO01 (sample SAMN15323440, study PRJNA562643) | freshwater metagenome | isolation source: river surface water | place: USA:Blue River Watershed | collected 2017-08-16
AGGAGAAATACTATGTGGAGAATATGGAAGTTATACGACCCATTACGTGCGATGGTTGCACAGGGCGTTTTTCTTTTTGCTTTGGCGGCCATGATTCATCTCATTTTATTGAGCACTGTTCAATACAAATGGTTGGATGGAATGAGTCAAGAGCAGTACAAAGCAGCAATCTCAGCAGCGAAGAAGTAATCAGATGTACAAACCGTAGACGAATTTCTAGTGATAGATATTCGTCTACGTACGATTAATTAGTGTTGAGAAATTTTTTTCTCATTATGTAAGGGGCGCTAAATGGCCATGCTCAACTTTGAAAAGAAATACCGCGTTCGCGGTGGAACCCTAATCGGCGGAGATCTATTTGATTTCTGGGTGGGTCCTTTCTACGTTGGATTTTTTGGCGTGACAACCATATTCTTTGCATTTTTAGGTACTGCAATGATTTTATGGGGCACATCTCAGATGGGGGTGTGGAATATTTGGCAAATTAATATTGCACCGCCAGACCTTAAATACGGACTAGGGGTAGCACCTCTAATGGAAGGCGGCTTGTGGCAGCTCATTACGATTTGCGCACTGGGCGCATTTGGTTCATGGGCAATGCGAGAGGTTGAGATCTCACGCAAGCTAGGAATGGGGCTACATGTTCCAGCCGCTTTTAGTATGGCGATCTTTGCTTATTTCACTCTAGTGGTAATTAGGCCACTGCTTATGGGTGCTTGGGGTTATGGATTCCCATATGGCATTTTGAGCCACTTAGATTGGGTGTCGAATACTGGATATCAGTATCTACACTTTCATTACAACCCTGCACATATGATTGCAGTGACTTTATTCTTTACCACCACCTTAGCGCTAGCATTGCATGGCGCATTGATTTTGTCTTCAACAAATCCTCAGCCTGGCCAGCCAGTAAAAACGCCAGAGCATGAAGATACATTCTTTAGAGATATTGTGGGCTACTCCGTTGGAACCCTCGGTATTCATCGTCTCGGTCTATTCCTTGCTTTAGCTGCAGTCTTTTGGAGTGCTGTATGTATCGTAATTAGCGGGCCGTTTTGGACGAAGGGATGGCCGGAGTGGTGGACATGGTGGTTGAATTTGCCAATCTGGGGATAGTTATATCTGAATTGAATATGCGGAGAGCATGATGGAATATCAAAATCTATTTACACAAACGCAAGTCACTGGTCCCGCTAGTCATGGCGTTCCAATTAACGCATACGATATGCGTGAGAGAACTAAGACGATTGGTTTTAGTCATCTTATGGGGCGCATCGGTAATGCGCAATTGGGCCCTGTATACCTTGGACGTCTTGGAGTCGCATCCTTGATATTTGGTATGACTGCCTTTTTTATTATTGGTATGAACATGCTGGCCCAAGTCAATTGGAACCCGCTGCAATTTGTCAGAAAATTATTCTGGTTATCGCTTGACGCACCGGCACCTAAATATGGACTCACATTCCCGCCATTAAATGAAGGGGGTTGGTGGTTAATTGTTGGATTATTTTCAACCATCTCCATTATGTTGTGGTGGCTGAGAACCTTTAGAAGGGCGCAAGCACTTGGAATGGGTACTCATGTACCTTGGGCATTTGCATCTGCTATTTGGCTATTTTTAGTGCTGGGCTTATTCCGTCCGGTATTGATGGGAAGCTGGAGTGAAGGAGTTCCCTTTGGAATCTTCTCTCATTTAGATTGGACATCTGCTTTATCCATTCGTTATGGCAATCTGTTTTACAACCCATTTCATATGCTCTCAATCGTGTTCCTCTACGGTTCGGTGCTCTTGTTTGCAATGCATGGCGCAACCATTCTGGCAGTTAGTCGTTTTGGTGGTGAAAGAGAGATTGAACAGATCGTAGATCGCGGAACTGCATCCGAAAGAGCTGCATTGTTCTGGAGATGGACCATGGGCTTTAATGCAACTATGGAATCTATCCACCGCTGGGCTTGGTGGTTTGCAGTCTTAACACCATTAACTGGTGGCATTGGAATCTTGTTAACTGGTACGGTAGTTGATAACTGGTATCAATGGGGGGTAAAACATAATATTGCCCCTGCATACCCAGCGATATATGGGACTGTAGCTGATCCAGCTTTATCAGCGCCATCTGCCCCAGTAGCTAAAGGGGACAAAAAATGAACAATTTGACTCAAAAAATTTCGATTGCATTGAGTATCTTTGCAATGGTGATGTTGACGGCCTGCGAGAGACCACCGGTAGAATCTAAGCAAACAGGCTATCGCGGAACTGGTATGGATCAGGTCAATAATCCACGCACTGATGCACAACTAGCCAAAATCAATGAGCTGCCAGCCATGCTTCCCTCTTCACCAGAGGGTCCAAAGGCAGGGGCAGTCTATAAGAACGTGAAGGTCTTGAATAATCTGAGTGCAGCTCAATTTAGCACCTTCATGGTGTCAATGACTGCTTGGGTTGCTCCTAATGAGGGTTGTGCTTATTGCCATAACGTTCAAAATTTTGCTGATGACTCTCTCTATACCAAAACGGTAGCGAGAAGAATGATTCAGATGAATCAGAGTATTAATGGTAATTGGGGTGATCACGTTAAGACAACGGGTGTTACTTGCTATACCTGCCATCGCGGTAATAACATTCCGCAAAATGTTTGGTTCAATCCGGTTGAAAAGAAGGGCGGCAATATGCTGGGTAATGCTAATGGCCAAAATGATCCATTGGCAACAAATGGCTACTCTTCATTACCAAATCAGCCGTTTGCCAGTTACTTTGTAGCAGGCGCTGGTCCAGCCCGCATTATTGGAGACACTGCATTGCCTACTGGCAACAAGGCTTCCTTGCAAAAAACCGAGAATGTGTACGGTGTGATGTCACATATGTCTCACTCTCTTGGAGTGAACTGTACCTACTGTCATAACAGTCGTGCATTCAATAGTTGGGAAGAAAGTACTCCGCAACGTGTGCAGGCTTGGCAGGGCATTCAGATGCTGAAGGATGTCAACACCACTTTTATCTCACCTTTGGCTGCTATATCGCCTGCCCATCGAAAAGGGCCTGATGGTGATGTTGGTAAAGCCAATTGCGCTACTTGCCATCAAGGTGTTAATAAGCCACTCTTAGGTAAAAGTATGTTGTCAGATTATCCATTCTTAGCTCCTTCAAGTGGTAAGCCCAAGGATGGAAATCAAATTGCCAAAAACTAATGACTACTTCTCCACTGATAGCTTCTATCAGTGGATGTTTGATTTGAAGGAAATCTGATGGACCAAAAGGTCGATCACTTTAAGATACCGGAGAAAGTAGCGTCTTATAGCTATGGTGATCACCCTGAGCGAGTGCTGGTAATTGGATCAGGATTTGGTGGTCTTGCAGTTGCTATTCGATTGGCAATTAAGGGTTACGAAGTTCAGATTCTAGAAAGATTGGGTAGTCCAGGTGGACGGGCTTTTGTTCATCATCGCAACGGCTTTACCTTTGATGCGGGTCCGACCATTATTACCGCCCCATTTTTGTTAGAAGAATTATGGGAGATGTGCGGTAAGAAGATGTCTGATGACGTCGACCTTCGGGCCATGGACCCTTTTTACCAAATTCGTTTTTCTGACGGGCGCATCTTTAATTACACGGGTGATTTAGAGCGAATGAAGGATGAGGTCGCCAGATTTAATCCTAAAGATTTACCGGGATATCTACGGTTTTTAGACGAGGCTGAAAATTGTTATAAGCTCGCTTTTGAAGATCTGGGCGATGTTGCATTTGATAGCATTAAAGATTTAGTTCAGGCGATGCCTAACCTCATTAAGATGAGGGCCTGGAATAATCTATATAGCCTAGTAGCGAAATATATTAAAGATCCACAATTAAGAGAGGTGATGAGCTTTCATCCCCTATTGATTGGTGGCAATCCATTTTCTGTCAGCTCTGCATATGCACTCATTAATTCTCTAGAGCGTAAATGGGGTGTGCACTCTGCTATGGGTGGCACAGGAGCCATTATTAAAGGTCTTGTTGGTTTATTGGATGGTTTAGGTGTATCTATACGCTATGCCAGTACGGTCAAGAAAATTAATATTGTTGACAATAAAGTAACGGGTGTGACTCTAGAGAATGGAGATGTTTTGTATTCCAATATGGTGGTATCAAATGCCGATACTGCATGGACTTACAAAAATCTGATCGCGCCAGAATATCGCAAAGTATGGACTGACAAAAAAATTGAAAATGGTCATTATTCAATGAGTCTATTTGTCTGGTATTTCGGAACCAAAAAGAAGTATCCGGAAGTGCCGCACCATATGATGCTGTTAGGTAAGCGCTATAAAGAATTGTTAGATGATATTTTTAAGCGTCATCATCTGGCAAAAGACTTTAGTTTGTATCTGCATCGCCCAACAGCTACTGATCCATCATTAGCGCCTGAGGGCTGCGATACCTTTTATGTTCTATCGCCAGTTCCTCATTTGGATAGTGGAACCGATTGGAGTGAGGTGGCGGAGTCTTATAGAAAATCGATTGCTAAGATGCTCAGTGAAACCGTTCTTCCTGATCTGGAAGAGAACTTAGTGGAATCTTTTGTTATGACGCCCCAAGATTTTCAGGATAGGTTGCTCTCTTATAAAGGGGCAGCATTTGGTCTTGAGCCTTTATTGACACAGAGTGCTTGGTTCAGGCCCCATAATCGTAGTGAAGATATTGAAGGCCTTTATATGGTTGGTGCAAGTACACACCCAGGCGCAGGTATACCTGGAGTGCTGTCTTCTGCTAAAGCCCTTGACTCCCTCGTAGAGCCAGCAAAAATGGTCACCAATCGTGCTTGATAGAGCTATCACTACAGAGTACGGCTTTCAGAGGGATTTGGGGTCCTGCGAGAATCTGATGCGGGATGGTTCTAAATCATTCTTTGCAGCTGCCAAAATACTCCCTACAAAAATTCGTGATTCAGCGATTGCCTTATATGCTTTCTGCAGATTGCTAGATGACATGGTGGATGATCAAAATGCTCCAGATGATGTCATTAAACAAATTGAGTATCGGTTAGATCGGATTTATGCACAAAACCCAGTAGATATACCGGCCGATAGGGCTCTTGCGATTGTTGTTGATCGCTTTTTGATCCCGCGCAATATATTAGAAGCGTTAGTTGAGGGCTTTAAGTGGGATCGCAATGGGCGCGAATATCAGACCATTGATGAACTTTGCGACTACGCAGCAAGGGTTGCATCGACTGTTGGCGCTATGATGACACTCATTATGGGTGTGCGTGATCGAAATATCTTAGAGCGTGCTTGTGAGTTAGGCTTAGCAATGCAGCTCACAAATATTGCTAGAGATGTTGGCGAAGATGCCAGAAATAAGCGTCTATATTTGCCAAGAGAGTGGCTGGAGGAGGAAGGTATTAATCCTGATGCCTGGTTGGCTAATCCTGTTTTTAACGAGAGCATATCTAAAGTCATTCAAAGACTCATTTCTCATGCGGATGAGATGTATGCCCGTGCCTCGTATGGAATATCTGGCTTACCCCGTAATTGTCGTTCTGCTATTGCGGCCGCAGGACTGATTTATTCAGAAATCAGTAGGCAAATTGAGCGTCAAGGACTAGATAGCATTAGTCAAAGAGCGGTAGTTTCAAAGCGGAAAAAAATATTACTGCTATTGAAGTCGCTTCAATCTACTATTTATAGTGCCAAAAAGAATGACAGCCTCAGTAAGATTCCATCGATTCAGTTTTTAGTTGATGCTGTTGAGCCCGAAGCGCCGTATTCTCACTATAGCGGCTCTGTAGAGGATCGGTTGATATGGGTTGTTGGTCTAATGGAAAAGATTGAGCGGAGAAAAGTACAATCTTATAATTCTTTAGCTCAACATTAAGCAAAGCCCAGCACTATTAAGTTAAAACAGCCGCGTAGGGTTTCTTGGCATTCTCCAGGGCAACATAAACTGGACAATCTTCGATTCCAAGCGCTTTACATTCAGCGTCTCATGCATTGAGATGACATCTTCACCGAGTAGTCTGGATTTCAGCATCGAGCGGGCATAAAAGGGAGTATCTTCAAAGGTATTGAGAAGGCTCACGGTGGGTATATTCCCAGCTTCTTCAGAACGCATATTGCGATGAATTCCCCAGCCCGTCTTGCGCAGCGGAACTCTTTCAGGTGGTGAGAAGGATTCAATGCTGCCATCGAGATTAAATTTGCTGGCAATAATACGTTCAAGCCCATTTTTCTGTCTAACGTCATAAATGACCGCAGTACTGCCATCTTTGAGGTGCGCTCGCGACCAATCCCACTCACTAAAGGGTTTGCTGATGGCTTCATCACCTTCATTGGAATCAAAGTACGCATTTCCAAACCATTTAAGGGAGGGATTGGTAAAGTTCACTTCTACTCTTGCTGAAGGTGCAATTGGTCCCCAACGATGTTTCCCTTGATCGTCAAGCGTGACAACTTGAGAGAAGAGTCGTTCTGGAGATACTTTAATACTTCCCTGAACTTTGTTTCCCAGCAAAGGTACGCGTTCATTAATCTGAATAGTCAGACTATTATTTTCCCAGCGCAAATGACTGGGCCCAACGGTGAATTGGTGAGCAGTCCGTTCAATGGCGTTTTGACCTCGTTCAGTCATCGTCCAATATTTTTTTGTAGGGGTGTAAAGCGCTACATTAATTGCGCAGTAATTATCTGCTGGCGCTAGTTTTCTTTGATTAGCCCAAGCGTAATAGGGGGAGAAGACACTTCCTACAAAGGCAATAATGCTAAATCCATACTGCCCATCATCACTCAGGCCATCGACGTACCACCAGAGGTAGTTACCGGGGTCTACTGCTTGATTAAATTGAGGCGTTCCATCAGCATGGCGGCCGCCAGTCGTCCGGACATAGCTGCCATCGGAATCCCTGGGCCCGGATGCGCGCTCCCCCCTGCCAGAAGTAGGTTGTTGATTTGAGACTGAGAGCCGAGCCGTTGAAAAGAGCTCATCCAACCGTGGGTTGCCTGACCATAGATTGCCCCACCCCGTCCCGGAAACAGTTTGGCAAATTCCCGTGGTGAGGTTCGGGTGATCTGAGCATCCTGAAGTTGAAGGCCATACTGGCGCATGAGTGAAAAAGCTTTTTGTTCGCATCGTTCTATTTCCTCATCGTCATCAGATTGAGTGTCGCCAGTTGCAGGTGCATTGACTAAGCAAAAAATACGTTCGTAGTCATTATTTTGTAGTGCCAAATCAGTTCTATCTTGGGCGCAAATATAGACAGTAGGATTTGATGGTAATTTTTTCTTCTCAAAGATATCAGAAAATTCACTTTGGTATGGCTGATTAAAAAAGACATTGTGTCTAACCAATGGAAAGCCTGATGCTTTCACGCGCATAGACCAAGTCAATGCAGAAAGTGAATCGGATTGCTTTAAGCTTTTCGGAATGGCTGATGCAGCCTTTGCGCCCAACAAGCCATGCTGTAGTGCGTTGATGTCACCATTAAAGATGAGGTAATCACATCCAATGACTTCACCTGACGCCAGTTGCACCCCGCTAACTTTTTCTCCGGAAAATTGTAGGGATTGGACCTCAGAGTCATATTGAATATGACAACCCTTCTTCTGAGCTAGGCGGGCAATGACTTCGGGGATTTTGGCCATACCCCCTTTAATCGACCATACCCCCTTCATTTCAACTTCAGCAATGAGCATGAGAGTTGCTGGGGCAAGATAAGGTGAAGAGCCACAGTAGGTCGCATAGCGCCCAAATAATTGGTGTAAACGGGGATCTGGAAAGTAAGGTTCAAGCGCGGACCAAAGCGTACTAAATGGACCGATATCCCAAAGGACTTTACTTTTTTGTACCCCTAAAGCAGACATCATGCCAAGCATATTTGGGCGCGGAGATTCTATAAATGGATCTTTTAGAGCCTCATATACTTTTTGGGCAGTTTTGCAAAACTCTAAAAATAGTTGTGCTTGCTTGGGTCCGCTAAATTGAGCAATAGCCTCTGCACTTTTATGTTTATCTGCATATAAATCCAATGGGCTCTCGCCCCAACTGTGACGAGCCAGAATATCTAGTGGTTCTAACTCAAACTCTGCCTCAAAGTCTTCATTGCACTCATTAAAGATCTGCTCAAATATCCAGCGCATGGTAAAGACGGTTGGGCCAGAATCAATCAGTGCATCGCCGACCTGGATTTGTCGAATCTTGCCGCCGGGAGCTGAGCCCTTTTCTAGGACCGTGACATCGAGTCCCTGATGGGATAGCTCGAGGGCGGCAGTAAGACCGCCAATACCTGCGCCAACAATGAGAATCTTAGGCGATTTGGACATGTTTACTTTGCCAAACTCCCTGAGCACTCATTACTCTAAAGCGAGTAAACATGGATTCAGAGAAGTAGGTTTGACCATAGGCGGCTTTAATTGCTGCTAGGTGAGCACCTTGCTGTGCGTATTGTTCGAGACAATGCGCGTTATCCCAAATCGTGAAGGTGGCTTGACGAAAGTAGGGTGCCTCACCCACTCCAGCAGTCAAAATTTTTCCTGATGCATGCGCAATCGCATCTTCAGCAGGCTTTGCTTTTTTCCAAAATTGAACTGCTTTGCTTGGCCTTATGGATGCTCTCGTCAAGGATGCGATGGGACCAGTGCTCGGCGGATTTGGATCTGTACAGGACATTGAGAATCCAGACCAAGATCCACGACTAGAGTAAGCCTGCAAAGTGGCAATAAAAAATTCATGGGCGTGAGCTTGATACGCCTTGAGAATGGGTGAGGATTCTTGAAAGCGAGCCGCATTATCGGCGGTATCAAAAACACAAAAGAAGCCTTGTTTAGTCAGACTTGGGGTAGTACTAAATCCGCCATTTAGGCCCGAGCCTAAGACTTTACAAAATTGCAGACCGGGAATGTGTTGAAAAGGGCGTTTACCTAGAATGTACCGAGAGAAACCCCATACCCTAGAATCGGAAGCAATATCGATTAAGACAAATACTGCTGTCTGATCATTCATTCGATCTTAGGCGTCTACATCATCGCTGACATTGCTATCAACAATGCCAAAACGTCTCATTTTGATATACAAACCTTGACGCGATAAGCCAAGTAGCTCTGCTGCCGAAGCTCTATTAGTCATAGTGAGGTCAAGTGCAGCCAAGATACATAACTTTTCAATGATGTCAGTAGTCTCAGTGACAATTTGTTTAAGCGGCACTTTGCCAACCAATTGCGTGAGCTCTTTAGCGTTCTTACCTAAGCTGTCGGGTTTATCTGCTGTCTGAGTTGACGCTTTAGAGATTTGATGAATACCTATGGCCACTAATGAGAGTTTGCTGCTGTTAAAGCCTACAGCAGATATTCGTACTTCGATAGGTGAACTACCATCATCTGCTGTGATGGTGCTTGCATAGTCCTTGATGGATCCATGCTCACGCACGGTACCTAAAATAATTTTGAGATCAACACTTGCTCTACCAAGCCATATCTCTAGCGATTTGCCTAGGATGCCCTCTTTTTGTGTTGATTGGGACATCGAAACAAATGTATTGTTGGTTGTGAGGATTACTCCATTTGAGCTGCAAACAATAAAGCCATCTTGAAAATCTTCCATGGCTTGAGAGAGAAGAGCGGATTGCTCATTCACGGTACCAAGATTTGCAGTTTGAGACTTTGGCTTAATAGATACTAAGCAGACGTTTTGGTTTCCTTCGCGCAAAATCGTGCTGGAAATTTCTACATTCTCTTTAAGATTTTCTAGCGTGGTCTGAATGGAGGATTGAAGTATTCCAGATTTAGACTCCAAGAGGTAACTCTGAATTGCCTCATGATCTTTTGCAGGAAATAGATTCACAAAAAGTTTACCTTGAACCTTTTTCAAATCACCTACTAAAAAACCAGCTGATTTATTGACTTCGACGATTTTTAAAGTCTGGCTATCAACAATTAAGTAAGCCTGATCAATGCTGTTGAAAAGTTGTAAATAACGATTCTGAATAGCGTGAAGATTAGCGTAGTCACGCTCAATCTCTTGTTGAGATTCAACTAATTTTTGCTGCAGTGAAGAGATGCCGCTGAGATCTTTGCCAATGGCAACTAACTTATTTTGTTTTGCAAAAAAGATGGTACTGAATTGAATTGGGAGTGAAGTAGACCCATCTACCTCTTGATTCACTTGACGCCACTTTTGTTCATCCTGGTCTTCACTTGTCCTGAGAAGCGCGTTTACTTTAGGTTGACTATCAATGGCAACGGTATCTAGCCATTTCTTTCCTACCAGGGCTGATGTATTACTGGAGACGGGCTTTGACCCATCAATGCACCTCTCGATGACACCGGATTGGTCAATGATTAATACCAAATCTACCGAGTAGGCGAGCAGCTCTGCTGCTAAATTTATATCTAAAGCATTCAGTTTTGAAGAATCTAAATTATAAATTTTGGTCACTATTTTTCTTTTACTTAATCATCTAAGTGTTTTTTCTAATTGGCTGAGATGTTGTTCAAGTTTCTGAACGGATTCTTCAGGAGTAAACGCTTTGATATTTGCCTGAATATGCTCAAATTCATCGGGCGCTTTATTATAAAGCGGTCCTCCTACAAGAACGATGATTTCTGGGTTCTTTGATTTTTCCCTGAGTAAATTAATCAACTTTGGGAGTTTTTCCAGCTGCTCATTGGTTGAAACTGAAATAGCAATTGCTTGAATTTCCTTAGAAGAAACCCCGTAAACAATAGAGTCAATATTTACTTGATGCGGGCGATGAACTTGCCAGCCCGAATAGATTAGAAAATTAGCAAAAATGAGGGTGCCTAAACTATGCTGCGAGCCTGGAAATCCCGAGATAAAAATCGATTTATTCTGCTGTCGATCAAGTTGATTAGCTTGAAATAGATAATCCAGCTTGTGAATAACTCGTTCTAGTTTATTTACACCTATAGATACATCAGCAAAACTAAGGCTGTCATCTTCCCATTGTTTTCCCAGCTGCCTCGCAATTGATGGGATGAGGTCTAGGACAATGTAGTCAATTGAGGCGCCATGTGTTTTTAATACAGTAATGGCAAGCTCAAATGAACCTTCTTCAGTATCCAGCAAAAGATTGGTGAGTTTATTTATCTCTTCTTCATCTAGCTTAATCCGATATTGATCTTGCTTGGCTTGAGTTGATTGAACCCAATTTTGATTCGAGGAGATCCTGGATGCTGAGACATCTACTTTGCGCTCAATCTCCCCAATTAAGTCCGGCAATTGAGTGCTGACTACTTCTCTGATGAGTTCTTTCTTAGCCAATGAATTCACTAAATAGCCCCTAGGGTAATATCTGCCTGATAAATGACAACTAAATGTAAAATAATTATTACAC
>JACCDO011060694.1_pt1 | contig 11320 bp, 20 predicted proteins | sample 7446101 | NCBI WGS metagenome assembly JACCDO01 (sample SAMN15323440, study PRJNA562643) | freshwater metagenome | isolation source: river surface water | place: USA:Blue River Watershed | collected 2017-08-16
CAAACAAAGAGAATCGAAACGAGTAGAGTATGGAGTCGGGCAGTGACCATCAATAAAGTAAGCATAAGGAATAACATCCCAAACAGTGGCATGAACCTTGCGTGCTTCATCGGTTTTGATAGTACCCTTGTTAGCTTTATTCAGAATACCATTACCAGTCTGACGATCGAGGATAATGCCTTTATCTTTCACTAGCAGTTCACCATCGAATACACAGTCGATGTCACCAGCCATCTTAGCAAATTCTTCTTCCAGATTACCCAACAGTTGGATCTCTTTGCCATTGCGTGAACGGAATTCTACTTTACCACTACGGACGATGGCATTGAAACGCATACCATCCATCTTGAGTTGAACCAGTGCAGGGAATTTAACTTTATCAACAAGTTTCTGCTCATAGCCAGAGCAGAGCATGACAGGATATTCTTTAATCAAGCCAGACCAAACTGCATTGGCAGTGGACACTTGCACACCACACTTAAGATCTTTCTGAATGACACGCTCAATAACTTTAGCGTCATCAGGTTCAAGTCCAGAAAGAATGGCACGTAGATGAGCAATTGCTGCATTGCCAGTCACCTCACGTGAAGAAAGGTAATACAAATTCTCAAGTGCCATCTCTAGGCTAGTCTGATGTTCAGAGTCTTCTCCAACAAAAGAATACTCTGGGATCTTACGAATGTAAAAGTTCGTAAATGGGTCGAGAGCCAAACGCACTACTTCTCGTAGGGTTTCGTTATCGCTGTTCGCTTGTAGTTGCTCGATTTTGAAATTACGAGAAGAGTTAGCTGCAAGACTCTCGAGAAACTTATTGATGTTCATTCTTCACCTGTTCAATGTGTTTACACTTACCATGATATTTAAAACCGACGCATGTGCATGTCATTCCATTACCAGTTTCCTCGACATAATACACGTGGTCTTTACTTCCAAGAATCTTCCAGCGTTTGTTCTTAGACTTGTCTTCATAACGCTGTAGGATTTTAAACTTACGATACCTTGTATCAAAACGTATAGGATTCTTAAACTTCTGAAACTCTTTGGGATTGTTCCACTTGAAGTAGCCGATGATTTTATCCATCGAGTCAGTCATCAAGTAGGTGTGGTTTGGTTGACGACCTTCCACATCCCACTTTGTGATTTCTTTAGCTAAGATCATGCTGCTTTCCTAAAGTAGCCATAAGGAATGTCCAGCAAATAACAGAGATACTCATCATCACCATTGGTATCATGTGCCTCATGCAACCAACGAATCGCAGTATCACGATTCTTTGCACCAGAATCAATGAGTGATTGAATGCGAGTCTCCAAATTCTGGATGTTGGAACTATGTCGTGTTTCTTCTTCAATGCGTTGAGCATCTGCCTCACGACCGAGTTGCTCGAGTTCTTGCTCAAGTTGTTCCTCAGTCATCGCATCATAGTTCATCCAACGAGGACGAATGCCATGAACATCTTTGTAAAAATCGTAGTGCGTTGCAGCTAACTGCTCTTTGCGACTTAATTCATTCCATGATTTCATAACATTCTCCATAATATAAGATTATTATACTCCAGCTTGCAATAAAAGACAAGTCTTTTATGCACCCACCGAACGACGAGGATAACCATTTGCAAAGCCACTGGTGCCAGAAACGAAACCCTTAGAAGACTTTGCAGACATTTTACTTTTCTTAGTGCGAGCAGGTTTACCCTCTTGAATAACCCCACCCCTCTTCAAAAACGCTTTCAACGCTTTCTCAGATTCAGCACGGATCTCTGCTTTGGATTGAACAGAACGATTATAAATCGTTGCAACGATAGCCATCTTTTCACTCTTTTTCATAATCAATTTCTCCATCAAAATTAAACAGACAGGTTCTGGATACGTGCATCAAATTCCATGAAAGAAACTTCCATCGGAACAAACACATTTTTACCAACACGACTCGAACGAACACCCTTGCGGAATTTACCATCAAAGAAGTCATTGATACATTCGATCTTGTATGCTTTGTAACCAGTTTCCTCAGTCACAGAAACAACTTTACCTTCAACGTAGCAGTCAGAACGACCATACATGGGCTTGAAGTCATAGGCACGGATAATGTCACCAACTTTAGCGATCTTTTCGAACTTCAACATTTTGTTTCCTTTCTTCATCATAATAGAGTTATTATGCCTCAAGTTGCAATTAAAGACAACAACTAAATTTAATAACCCTACAGGATGTAGGGGAATGTAAGACCCTGTAGATACAAGCAAAAAAGCCTTCCGAGAGGAAGGCTAGTAGAGGGTTTGGAGGGAGGTAAACCCCTCTAGGAGAGAGGGTTATAGCCCTGCTAGAGCACTAGCTGGGGCGATCTGGATGCCAGAGCCGAAGATTCTGTTGTACTCGTTGACCATTTTTTGGTCTGGTTCTGCATCAGATGCGATGGCTGTTCTATGCAGATTGACATTTCCAGTCGCATATGGCATGTAAGGCATCAACCCTACACCGACACCTTGTTGTGTTTGTTGAATGACGATTGTTGCTGGGGATTTTAGTTCAATAACTTTGTCAAAATTATTAAAGATTTCTGCAATAATTTCTTCACCATTGATAAGTTTAAATACACGGATACCTGTCATAATTATTCCTCAATTACTAGTTGTTCAATAAAGTCAGCTGCATGATGTTGATTGGTGAAGTATTTTACTATCACATTCTCCAATGCATAACAATTTTGTGCAATCACCATTATCTGTTTGTTTTTAAAAACAGATACTTTGAGAATCCACTCTCCTCGTTTCACGGGGACGAATGAGATCATGTTAGGTGATATTCTTGCTTTCATCATGATAGTATTTAGGGAGAGACGAATCTCTCCCTGCACTATCAAGACTTTGGCGGAGTAGGTGTTTTACCGTTAACCCAATCCCAATCTTCATCTGTCATTGGAACCCAGTTACACAGCATCTCTATCATCCTGTTCAGTTAGGTACTGCTTGTGACCTTTGGTCTTAACTGGAACTTTCTTTGGCTTCTTTTCTTCTGGAATCAAACGCTCCAAAGCGATCTTAAGCATACCATTGAATAGTTCTGCATCTTTAACTTCTACTTGGTCATTCAATGCGAATGTGCGAGTGAATGCACGAGTAGCAATACCCTTGAAAAGAAAATCTTCAGCTTCATTGGAATCTGAATTAACATTTCCTTTAACGACTAACTTACCACCATCAATCTCGATGTCAATCTCGTTCTGACCAAAGCCAGCAACTGCCATCTCGATAACGTAGTGAGTGTCATCTACTTTACGGATATTGTATGGGGGATAATTTGGGATATTCTTAGTGATGTCGTCATGCAGTTTCTGCATCTTTGCGAATTGCTCGTCAAAGCCAACAAAGAACTTGTCGAAGTCTTTGAATGAATCACCAAAAATGGTTGGAATGAATTTTGCGTTCATGTGTTTCTCCTATTAAGCGAGTTATAAAAAGCGACTACCCATTTGGCATAGTCAATCCTGCTTACTGTGATACAGGGACACCTTATCGTAGTGTCAGCCTTAGACGCTCCTAAGGTAGTAGAGTCTTTACGTTCCCATCCCGAGGGATGCTAATCTATTTAGGCAGCAGGTGCTTTTGCTGCTTCAGCATCAGCGAGGGCTTGAGCCTGTGGATCGCCTTGCTGTTTAATCTTGCTAATCAAAGCTACAACTTCATCGAATGGGTGCTTACCCAGTACACGAAGAATAGTATTTACTTCTGCAACAGTCAATTCAAGTTTAATCATTTTGTTTTCTTTCCTATGTTATATTTAGGTACAAGTTCCCACTGGTCTTTTTCTTTAAAAGAGACCACCTTAATTTGAGATAAGGATGCTTTCTGCTCAGCTTGATTAGCATGAAGGATCTTTAATAGTTCCCAGTCCTGCAACAAACCAGCGATCGCATTTCTTCTCTCAATATCTCCAGTCGTAATGTTCGACTCTTTGCCATCGAGTGCGAACAATTCTTTGAAGTGCACAATAAAGTATCTACCTTGCTTATGTAAGATGTGGCAAGATTGATACAGTTTATTTTCTTTTCTGGAAGCGATACCGATGCGAGTGAGCGTCTCTCGGACTTTTAGAAAGTTGTCTGGTTCGGGCAGACTCACTTCAAGCATCGACTCAGGTTTCCAGTCGTAGTAAATCATTTCTACAGTCATTATTTTCCACCTTTGTATAATTTTTCTTTTATCATAGTCAACTGTTCTTCTGATAAGATACTGAGGGCATCATTAGCCTTCTCAGAAGAATATCCGAAGTACTCTTTGACTAAAGATAAAGATTCAGTTTCGGCTTCTTTCTTATGCCATTTGCTGAATCTTTTCTTCTTCGGTATAGTATTTAGGAAAAAGAAAAATTGCCAGTCTTCTGGGATCCCAGAAAGGCGATTCATTTCGTTAGCATACAAAACTGTATCTGGAAAATACGACAAACCCCTATTAATAATAAAGGGGACATAATCTTTCTTTGCTAGTGGATCTTCGAATAGGTTTTTCTTCGTTAGGTTAATCGCATTAATAAAGTCGAACGGAGTCATGCTGCACCCAATACCCAATCCTCTGCGAAGTCTTCTGCATCATCGATGTTATCAAAAGACTCATAACCATTATAGTCATCCACAGAATCATAAACAATAACTGAAAACCTACCACTATTGTCTTTATAAACTTTAGCGTTTCGTGTTCCTTCTTGATAATCACTAATAATTGGTAGTACATTCATGATAAAAATCCCACTTCTTTTAAGTTTTCTTCAGTACAACCAAATCTTTTACCTGGAAGACGTTCAGCAAGACGTTTCTCTAATTCTTCTCTAGAGTTTCCTTGTGCGATAAATTGTCCATCTTCTAAGGCATATGCAAAAAGAATACCATCATGTTTCTCTAAAGTAATCTTAAAAAGATTTTCTTTTTGCTCTTGTTGATGTTCCTCGGCAAGTTCTTCTAAAAGTCGAGAAGTTTTTCTAATTGCAATAAACTCTCGAGAGTTCCAGCCCCACATAAATGAAATAATAGCAACACCGATTAGAATAAAGAATTCCATATGTTCCTCATTTAAATTTACACTGAGCCATAATCTCGGTCAGTGCAGCCATAATATTTAGTTCATGGTCGGCTACGAATGCTGCTTTATATTGGTAGTCGGCTAGGATTAGAACTAACTGAGGAATGCTATTGGCTTCTATATTCTGGAATGCGGTATCATACAACTGCCTAAACAGAGATGTAGTATCTACATCGGTCTGTTTAGCAACCCACTTACGCACCTCGCTAAAGTCTTTTTCTTTTAGAAGTTTAACCAAATTCCTGAAAGATTCTTCTGACATATTTACTAGGATGCCAGAATCAATCTTACCTGAAACAGAATAGCGTTGTAGTTCGTTAAGAATACGACGATAATCAGGGAAGTGTTTAGTGATGAGTTCGGCTACAACCTTTGGATCGAACTCGATGTTTTCTGCTTTAAGAATCTGAGATGCACGTTTAAAGAACTGTGCAGCAATGGACTGTTTGTCAGCTGTGTCGATCTTAAATTCTACAACAGTGCAACGACTGTGTAGTGGTTCAATTAGGCGATTCTTGTAGTTACATGTAAAGATGAAACGACAATTCTTGCTAAACTCTTCAATCATTGAACGCAAAGCTGGTTGAACAGTGTCAGCCTTCATATAGTCTGCTTCGTCTATGATGACAACCTTTTTAGCATCAGTCAACGATACAGTTGTGGCAAACCCAGTGATGGCGACACGTAGTGTTTCCATCAAACGACCTTCATCAGATCCATTGATCATGATATACTCTGCACCGATCTCGTTACAGAGTGCTTTAGCAATGGTAGTTTTACCTACACCTGCAGTTCCAGCAAACAAGAAATTAGGTAATTCTCCTTGTGCCACATACTCTTTAAATGTGTTCTTCAAAGACTCTGGTAACACACAATCATCAATTTTCTGTGGGCGATATTTCTCAACCCACAGAAACATATCATCACGACTTTCAATCATATAAATCTCCAAACATAACAAAGAATAGAGAGGGATTATACCCTCTCGTCATTTAGAATTCAAATGTAGAATCAGCTTCTACTGCAACATAGTAAACCAAGTCACTATTAGGAGATTTAAAACGAGAAATTTTCTTGCTGGAAATAGACACATCATAATCTCCAGGAAGCATCTTAAGATTCTCTACCTTAAGATTAACCTTAAATGTTTTGTCAGTGGTTCCGATTGCTTCGCTGAAAGAGTTTCCAGTAGCATTCTTTTTATCACCAACAACTGCAGTGATAGTGCTACCATCACCAACGATAGATACGTCAGCAGCACGTAGAACAGATGCAGTCTTATGAATCATGTTGAGCATTGCAGCTGAAACAGTGAAGTTAATTTCTGCTTCAGGGAATGTGATTGCTTTTTGTGGAGCAGTCAGAACAGATGGATCTGCAGCGAAGAATTTAATCTTCATGTTACCTTGACTGATGCTGACATACTTATCTTGGAAGGTGAGTTCGGGATCGTCAAACAACGACATCGCACCTAGGAATTCGTTTAGGTCATAGATGCCAAAGTCAGGGAATGTCTCGGACACAGTAGCATCTGCCATCACATTCTTCTGACCAGAGATCGTTGCGAGTTTGTTACCACTCTTCAAAAGAAGATTGCTATTAATACCTGCAAAATTCTTAAATAGGGCAACTGTTTCTTTACTTAGTTTCATACTTTCTCCTGTCAATTAAAACTACATTACTATGTATAATAGATTATGCCCCAAAAGGGGCATTTTTTTCAAATTTATTTTGGCATCATCAGTGCATTGAAGTTTGCAGGCACAACGATAGTTTGTACCTTACCATTCTTAATACCCTCAGAGATGTTCAGTGCAGCTTGGGCTTGCATATAAGCAATAGATGCTTGGCTCTGGTTTGCAAGAGCATTCATACGCTCTGCTTCTTTCTTAGCAGTTGCAACTTCGACTTCTTTCTGCTTGTACTCATTCTTTGCACGAACGAGAGCATTGGCAGATTCTACAACAGAGTCAGCAGGAACAACATTACGAATCATAACCTGAGTAATGGTTACAGAGCCATCCAGCTTTTCTTCAGCCATCTGTTTGCTCATTTCTTCACGAATGTATTGCTCCATTGCTTCACGATTGTCAGCCATATCAAGTGCTTCATACTTACGTGCAGCTTTGTAAATGGCATTACGAGCAGTTTGAACGATGTAGTTATACATCAGGTAAGTATCACCTTTGTGTTCAGCGTGGAAAGAACGATTCTTCTGGCTGTAGAGTTCAGCAACTTGCTGAGGGTTGATGTTATAAACGATAACAGCATCGAGGTCTTTCATAGTGCTGTTGTCTTTAGCAACTGGAGTCATATCGTTGATGGCTACGTTCACATCCTTAACAGGGAAAGTGATAACATCGCCAATCAAGACTTGGTTGAAAGATCCAGGAAGCAGTTCACCTTGCTTAACTTGTTTATCAAAACCAACACGCACACCGACTTCGCCAGTCTCGATACGAGTACAACCAGTAGCCAGAACAGCAGCAGCAACCAGAGCAGAGATTTTCAAAACGCTTTTCATAATCATTTCCTTTAAAATAGAATAACAAACAAAACCAAAAGACCGATACTCAAAACAGCACACGCTACACTAAACAAAATTAGTTTAGCGAGATCCCACTTCTTCTTTCCAGTTAGTTCTCTGTATTGTGGGATTCCAAAGTACAAAACAAAGAACACAATCAGGAAAGCCAAAAACATTTTAATCATTTCTTCTTAGCCTTCCAAACATTAAATTCCTTAACAAGTTCTTCATGCTTTGCAGCAGAGCAATGAAGCACCCACTCACGAACAACATCTTTATATGTCACACGCTGTTCATCACCTTCAGTATGCACAGCAGGTTCAGAAAGCATATAACCGATAATCGTAGTAGGGAAACCATTATTCCAATTTCTTTCTACAGAAAATGCTTTCATGGCATCCCAGTCGATACCGAATGACGCAGTATCAAAATCTTCATTCAGTCTTTTATTGTATGCGTCATTTAGTTCTTTGAGATGTTTATTTTCTCGTTTAAGGTCTTCAAGTTCAACCTTCAAATCAGACATTTTAATTTTATCAGCAATTCCAAAAATCATTTATCATCCTTAGAGTATTTCACATCATGCTCATACAAAAACATCAAGCAACACATTGCGTGTGCCAAGTGATGAACACCTGACTCTGGATCCATCACTTCACCTTGTTTCCATGCCCACAAATGTCGTTGTAATGCATCAAAGTATCTACGCTTAGAATCTGGAACAAACTTCCAATTGTCAGGTTCATATTTCTCTGCACCAAACGTGAGCACCTTTACAGTTTCAGCTAGTGCGAGAGGTGGAAGCAAACCATATTGCAGTTTACCACCATCGAATTTACGTCCACCAGTCGTAGCATTTTGACTGGCTTTTACTTCGTCTTTCTTTGCCATTACATCCTCCAATGAAACCAAATATGGATACTCCGAAGAATATCCATATGTAGTTCACTGATTAGGCACGAGTGAACAACTGTGAACCAGCAACAGCATTGGCAATTGCTACCATACGCTTGGTAGGACGACCGATGCGGTACTTAACAGTCTCAGTACCATCAGCCAACTTTGCCTTGTTGCTGTAAATGCAGTGACCTTGATTACGCAACTCATGAATAGCACCATGAGGGTTCTTCAAACCAAAAGAGCCAGAAATCTGGCGAGCAGTCACTTCAGCACCTGTAGAAAGGTAGTTCAGTAGTTTCGCTTGCTTTGACATATTATCTCCATAATTAAACCATCAAATAAAAACAATCGCAGGGAGACGATGGCGTATCTCCCTGCGACAAATAAAGTCTATCGTTTAGACTTCGATACCATTTTCTTTGAGGATCTGATTGAAGTCTTCGACATCGGTGTCAACTTCAATAGACTCATCGATAATCTTTTGCAGGCGAGAAGTCTCAATTGCTTCTTGCTTTTCTGCAACTGTATCTTGTTTTTTGACTTTCACAGTCTTGGCTTTCTGAAGTTTCGCAACTTTAGTCTTAGCCTTAGCGACAGCAGGAGTCTGCTTGTCAGCGAGTTCTTTCTGGAATGCAGTCATATCTGCTTCAGTCGGCAGAGGGAGCTGATATACACCACGCTCGACTTTGTTCTTGTTAAAGAGCCAGTTAGGATAACCGATCTTCTCACCCTTAGCACCAGTACGTTGGTCACGGAGAGTGTAATAGATTGCAGCACATTCTTTCAAAGTGATGCGACCATCCTTCTTGTACTGTTTGTCGTGGTCAAGAACAGCCACAACGAAACGCTTTTGAGACAGGGTCAGGTTTGCAAATTTCAACATAATAAAGTTCCTTTCAAGGGTTTTCAACGATAACAAATAATATTATACATCAACATGTAATAAAAGGCAAGTTCTTTCTGCAATAACCCTACAGAGTTGAGGGGATTCCCAACTCTGTAGGATACAGGGCTTTAGAACGGAATTTCCTCCGACTCGGGAGTCTTAGGTTGTTCTGCAACTACTACAGGTTCAGGCTGAGGGTTTGCAACTTTATCATAGAGGTCGATAAAGGCAGTCTTAGTTGCAGCATCGAAACGATTGCAACAGAGTTGTACTGCTTTCATACGATCTTTGAAAATCGCAAACGCACGGACGATGTGAATCATACGACGAGTTGTAATCGTCTCGTCCACACCACCATCCTCGAAAGTGCGACGGATTGCATCTGCCCACTTCACGAGTGTCTCTGCAAACTCTTCATCAACGCATGAATAAGTTTCCATGAGATTCTTAACAATCTTAACTTCGACTTTGGCAGAGGGATACTCTTGCTCAAAGGTCACAGCGAAACGCTCCAAGAATGCTTCGTTGAGGATGTTCGTACCAATGTAGCGACCATCGTCTGAACCCTTACCCTTAGTGTTCGCTGTCGCAATGACATTGAATCCAGGAGCAGGGACAATCATCTCATTCTTGAGTTTGAAATAGTAAGGTTTACCCTCGAGAATCGGTTGCAAGCAAAGCAGAGTGTTTGCAGAACCAGCATCAATCGCGTCAAGCAGTAGAGTCGTACCATTGCGCATAGCAATGAGCACTGGACCTTCGACAACAGTGACATTACCGTCTTCCAGAGTCTTAGAGCCGATGAGTTGTTCCTCATCAGTCATCATGTTAAGGTTAACACGGATGAGAGGTTTCTTGTGTTTTGCACAAATCTGTTCGACCATCGTGGACTTACCATTGCCAGTTGGACCAGAGATGTATGCAGGATAAAAGATTCCAGACTTGATGATGTTCTCCAAATCTGAGTAATTGCCAAAGGGCACAAAGTTTGGATCTTTCTTCGGAATCAGTGCTGAAGTGTTAGTATAATCGACCACAAAAGATTCTACAGGTTCAGGTTTAAGGGCAGTGTTACCGACGACAGGAGCAGGGTTGCTACCATTAATGGCATACAGACCACGACCAACTTTATCTTTCATCAGCCACAACGGATACTTCTCAGTCTTCAATGCTTGCATCACATCAAGCAGTTGAGGACGGGATACTACACCACTCGATTGAGTGTCAGGATACATTTCTGCAAGTTTGGACTCAAACTCAGCACGAAACATGCTATCAACTTTCGCCATCACAATTCTCCATAATCAAAGTTACACGTAATTATTACTCAAAACTCAATAAAAGACAAGCACTTTTTGTAAATAACCCTACGGAAAGTAGGGTTATTCTAGCCCTTATGCTACAAGGGTTACAAAGCGATTCAAAAGAATTCGGCTAGTCTTCTTCACGTTCAGATACTTACCAAAGTTTCTTGCAATGGCTTTAGCGTTTGCATCTGCATTAATGTCCAACTCACCCTCTTGAATCACAGTAGATGACTGAGGAATCAAGAACAGTTCGTCACGACCAGTGTTTGGGATAGATGAGAATCCATTTGCACGGAATTCTTTCCTCCATGTTTCAATGACACCAAAAGCATCTCCACGGAATCCAGGAATACTTGCATGCAAGAAGTTTCGCAAATCACTCTTACGATTCTGGCAGATATGGAAACCAATCAATGCAACATCAAAACGATCTTTGATCATTTCCAGAATAGTTTTCGTTTGAGAGTTAGAATCACGGAACAGTTCGTAAGTTTTCTGAGTCACCTCATCACGAATCAAGTTCTTGACTTTGATACGCTTATACTCATGACCAGTAATTTCAGTACGACTGTCTTCAATACGATTGCGACCGTAAGTAGAAAGTGCACCACCCACGCCATCAGTCAGC
>JACCDO010142649.1_pt1 | contig 11318 bp, 12 predicted proteins | sample 7446101 | NCBI WGS metagenome assembly JACCDO01 (sample SAMN15323440, study PRJNA562643) | freshwater metagenome | isolation source: river surface water | place: USA:Blue River Watershed | collected 2017-08-16
GGGAAACCAGCACCACCACGACCACGTAAACCAGAAGCCTTTACTTCGGCAATCACAGCTTCAGGAGTAATACCTTCGGTCAAGATCTTGCGCAACTGTGCGTATCCACCACGCGCTACGTAATCTTTTAAACTCCAATTGTCACCAGTTAAACCAGCCAAAATGAGTGGCTGAATATGGCGGTTATGCAAACTCGTCATACAGCACCCCCTTGTGCTTTAGCTTTTAATTCTTCAATCAAAGCATCTAACTTGTCATTACTCATGAAACTACACATTGTTTTGTTATTCACGATGGCAACTGGTGCATCACCGCATGCGCCCATACATTCACCTTCTTTAAGTGTGAAAGTACCGCATGGTGTTGTTTCGTTGTAATCAATACCTAATTTTTTCTTGAGATATTCACCAGCACGAGTACCGCCAGATAATTCACAAGGCAAGTTGGTGCAGACAGCTAGCTTAAATTTGCCAACTGGTTTGGTGTCATACATATTGTAGAAAGTAGCCACTTCTTGCACAGCAATAGGAGGCATTTCTAAAATAACAGCGATCTCTTCAATTGCTTCAGGCGTTACCCAACCATATTGGTCTTGGGCAACTACCAAAGCAGCCATTACAGCAGATTGCTTTTGATCAGCTGGGTACTTAGCAATATTGCGATCGATTTCAGCGCGGGCTTGTACAGACAACATGTCGCTCTTATCCTTTTAGCGGTCAATCTCGCCGAACACAATGTCCTGCGTACCAATAATAGTTACAGCATCAGCCAACATATGATCTTTTGCCATTTCATCTAAAGCTGATAGATGTACAAAACCTGGGGCACGAATCTTCAAGCGATAAGGCTTGTTGGCGCCATCAGAAATTGCATAAATACCAAACTCACCTTTTGGATGTTCTACAGCTGCATAAGCTTCACCTGCAGGTACGTGAATACCTTCAGAGAACAACTTAAAGTGGTGAATCAAGTCTTCCATGTTGGACTTCATGTCCTCACGTTTCGGAGTCGTTACTTTGTGGTTATCGCTCATGACAGAACCTGGGTTCGCACGTAACCACTTCACACACTGCTGAATGATCTTGTTCGATTGGCGCATCTCTTCAACACGAACTAAGTAACGGTCATAAGAGTCACCATTCACGCCAACTGGAATATCAAAATCAAGCTGGTCATAAACTTCATACGGCTGCTTCTTACGTAAGTCCCACTCGATACCTGAACCACGCAACATCGCGCCAGTAAATCCTAATTGCAATGCGCGCTCAGGAGTAACAACACCAATACCCACCAAACGCTGCTTCCAGATACGGTTATCTGTGAGCAATGTTTCATATTCATCAACATAAGCTGGGAAACGAGTTGTGAAGTCTTCAATGAAATCCAATAAAGAACCTTGGCGGTTTTCATTTAACTTCTTAACTGCTTTTTCACCACGAATCTTGTTAGCCAAGTACTGAGGCATCACTTCTGGCAAATCACGGTAAACACCACCTGGACGGTAGTAAGCAGCGTGCATACGAGCGCCCGACACAGCTTCGGACATATCAAACAAATCTTCACGTTCACGGAAGGCATACAAGAACACCGCCATCGCACCAACGTCTAAGCCGTGACAACCAATCCATAGCAAGTGATTCAATAAACGCGTGATTTCATCAAACATCACACGGATATATTGAGCACGAACTGGTACATCAATTTGTAATAACTTTTCAATGGCCATCACGTAAGCGTGCTCGTTAGCCATCATCGATACATAGTCCAAACGATCCATGTACGGAACGTTTTGAACCCAAGTACGAGTCTCTGCTAATTTTTCTGTAGCACGGTGCAACAAACCAATATGCGGATCTGAACGCTGAATAACCTCACCGTCCAACTCTAAAACTAAGCGCAAAACACCGTGAGCTGCCGGGTGCTGTGGGCCAAAGTTAAGTGTGTAATTTTTAATTTCTGCCATGACTTAAGCCCCGTAGTTTTCTTCACGAATTACTCGAGGAGTAACTTCGCGAGTCTCAACCGTCACGGGTTGATAAATAACGCGTTTTTGCTCTGGGTCATAACGCATCTCTACGTTGCCAGATACTGGGAAATCTTTACGGAATGGGTGACCGATGAAACCGTAGTCAGTCAAAATACGACGCAAATCATCATGACCTTCAAACAAAATACCGAAGAGGTCAAATGCTTCACGCTCAAACCAATTAGCTGAGTTCCAAATAGGCGTTACTGAAGCTACCAATGGGAAACTGTCTTCTGGAGCAAACACACGTAAACGTAAACGCCAGTTGTGTTTAACAGACAACAAGTGACTCACAACAGCAAAACGTGGGCCTTCCCAAGTTGCATTGTCGTAATCACTATAGTCAACACCACACAAATCCATTAATTGATCAAAGCCCAAAGTTGGCTCATCTCTAAGAGTTGTAGCTACATCTAGGTAATCTTCAGAGCGAACAACCAAAGTCAACTCGCCAAGAGCCTCATGTAAACGGGCTACTTTTTTACCAAGAACTTTTTCTAAACGCTCTTTTAGCACTGTTAGCACGTCTGACATATCAAGCCTTTCTCGCAATAGTGCTGGTGCGTTTGATCTTGGCTTGTAACTGAATAATGCCGTACATCAAAGCTTCAGCAGTTGGAGGACAGCCTGGAACGTAAACGTCAACAGGAACAATTCGATCGCAACCACGAACAACTGAATAAGAGTAATGGTAGTAACCACCACCGTTAGCACATGAACCCATTGAGATCACCCAACGTGGCTCTGGCATTTGGTCATAAACCTTGCGCAAGGCCGGAGCCATCTTGTTACACAAAGTACCAGCAACAATCATTAAGTCTGACTGACGTGGTGATGGTCTAAAAACCACACCGAAACGGTCTAAGTCATAACGTGAAGCGCCAGCATGCATCATCTCTACCGCGCAACAAGCCAAACCAAAAGTCATTGGCCACAATGAGCCTGTACGTGTCCAGTTAATCAGCTTGTCAGCTGATGTGGTCACAAAACCTTCTTTTAAGATACCTTCAAGAGCCATGTCCAGTCCTTACTCCCAGTTAAGGGCGCCTTTCTTCCAGATATAGGCAAAACCAACTACGAACTCCAATAAGAAGATCGCCATCGAAATGTAGCCAGGCCAACCAATCTCAGACAACGCCACACCCCAAGGGAAGAGGAATGCTGTTTCTAAGTCGAAAAGAATAAAAAGAATCGCTACTAAGTAGTAACGAACATCGAATTTCATACGTGCATCTTCGAATGCGTCAAAACCGCATTCATACGGGGAGATCTTTTCAGCGTCCGGTTTATTAGGACCTAAGATTTTTCCCAATGCCATGGGAACAAGACCTACGCCGATGCCGACGAGGATAAATAGTAGTACCGGAAGATAAGCTTCTAAGTTCAAGAGCGTTCCAATTCGTAACTAGAAAACAACACTTCTAATTTTCGCTAACCGGTCTTGCAGCTTTCTGACAGGCTGCAGACCCCCATTTTGGTGCCGTCGGCGAGACTCGAACTCGCACAGCTTTACGCCACTACCCCCTCAAGATAGCGTGTCTACCAATTCCACCACGACGGCCTACGGTAAAACCCTAAGATTTTAGCCCAATGAGGCTGCTTTTTTTAGGGTTTTTTGAGGTTTTTCCCGAATTATTTCGGGATATTTTGGCCGGCGCCGGCTGCTGCAGGAACTGGGTTAGCTTCGGCTGGTTTTGGTAACTCTGACTCAACTACGGGAGCTGGAGAGCTGGTGCCTGATAAAACACCTGAATTTTGAGACTTTGTTGAGCCCAAAAGCGTGATACCTAGGGTTGCCACAAAGAATACAGTTGCAAAAATAGCTGTCAAACGTGAAAGGAAGTTTGCTGATCCAGCAGAACCAAATAAGCCGCCTGAAGATCCGCCACCAAAGGCAGCACCCATATCAGCGCCCTTACCCTGCTGCACAAGCACCAAAATAATTACACCCACCGCAGCAACGATTTGCAACACGACCAATAAAGTCTTAAGCCATTCCATCTGATTCTCCAAAAACTAAATTAAATACTTGCTTGGCATAAAGCCAGAAACTCTTGTGCATGAAGGGATGCACCACCCACTAAACCACCATCAATATCTGGCATTGCCAATAAATCTTTAGCATTATCAGCCTTTAGGCTACCGCCGTACAAAATTGCTACTTTAGAGGCTGCTTCAGCATCAAAAGTAGCTAACTGCAATCTGAGTTCGCGGTGCACATCTTGAGCTTGAGCAGGCGTTGGCACTTTTCCAGTACCAATGGCCCAAACTGGCTCATAAGCAATGATGCAGGAGGCAATTTGGCCCTGTAATAGATCAATCACGGCTTGTAATTGGCGACGCACAACCACCAAGGTTTTGCCATCATCATGCTCTTGTTCTGTTTCGCCGACGCAAATAATTGGCGTCATTTTGGCTTGCAGGCTGGCCTTAGCTTTTCTAGCAACCAAGCCATCACCCTCTTGGTGATATTGACGTCTTTCAGAATGTCCAACAATCACATACTGACATCCAAACTCCTGCAACATCACAGCACTCACATCACCGGTATAAGCACCATTGGAATGATCAGATACGTCCTGAGCCCCCAAAGCTACTTTTGAATTTTTTAATAAATCGTGAGTTTGTGGCAAATACGGGTAAGGCACACAAAGACCCACACGAATCGGCAATTGATGAGAAAGAGTCTCGAAAGTCGCGGCACCTTGGCTGAGCAACTCTTCTAGTAGTTTTTGATTGGCAGCTAAGCTGCCGTTCATCTTCCAATTACCAATGATGGTTAGTGGTCTCATTGATCTCTCTTCTTGTTCAGTTGTCATTCATGGTTAATACAATTTTGCCAATGTGCTGACTCGACTCCATCAATTGATGAGCTTGTGCTGCAGCTTCCAAGGCAAAAACTTCATGTATTACCGGTTTAATCTTTTGTGACTCAATCAAAGGCCATACATAGGCTCTTAACGCTCTAGCAATGGCTCCTTTAAATTCTACTGGTCTTGCTCTTAATGTTGATCCCGTGATTGTCAAGCGACGACGTAAAACTTGACCAACATCTAATTCTGACATCCTGCCACCTTGATGCGCAATCACAACGATACGCCCATCATCTGCCAAACAGTTAATTTCTTTAGTCAAATAACTTCCAGCAACCATATCCAAAATAACATTAGCACCCACACCACCGGTATGCTCTTTAACTAACGCAACAAAATCTTGTTCTTTGTAATTAATGGCTAATTCAGCACCTAAATCTAAACAAGCTCTTGCTTTATCAGCATGCCCCACAGTAACGATAACTTGATGACCCATAGCTGTCGCAATTTGTATAGCTGCCACACCAATGCCACTACTGCCACCATGGACCAATAGCGTTTCTTGGCCTCGCCCATCCAAACCTAAACGAGCTCGATCAAAAACGTTGCTCCAAACAGTGAAATAGGTCTCCGGCAAACTGGCCGCTTCAACATCAGATAAACCTCTAGGCACTGGCAAGCATTGCGCCAGCGGCGCGATGCAATACTCAGCATAGCCACCACCTGCAACCAATGCGCAGACGCGATGTCCAACACCTAAACTAAAAAAATTATCTGAATGCGTTAAATCACCACCAACAATTTCTCCAGCAACTTCTAGGCCAGGCAAATCAGATGCACCTGGTGGCGCTGGATAGAAGCCTTGGCGCTGAAGAACGTCAGGTCGATTAACACCTGCAGCTCTTACACGAATCAAGACTTCACCAGAACCAAAAGCGGGCTCCACCAAATTTGGTCGAGTCACCGCTTTCAGGACATCAGAACTGCCGTGTTGGCTAATTTCAACAGCACGCATGCCGTTAATTAGATTACTGTTGCTGTTCTTGTTCTTGAGCAGGAGCTGCATCTGCTTGAGGAGCCGCACCATTCAATGGAGCAATGCTAGTTCCTTCATCAGCGCAAGCTGCTTTCAAAGACAAACGTAGACGACCACGCTCATCAGCTGCCAATAATTTCACACGAACAACCTGACCTTCTTGTAGGTAATCTTTCACATCTTTAACGCGCTCATTAGCGATCTCAGAAATGTGTAATAGACCATCTTTACCAGGAAGGATATTGATCAATGCGCCAAACTCAAGCAACTTCACAACTGGACCTTCGTAGATCTTACCTACTTCAGCTTCAGCAGTAATGCCTTCGATACGACGCTTAGCTTCTTCCATGCCTTCTGCACTTGTTGAAGCAATAGTCACTGTACCGTCATCTGTAATATCGATGCTTGTACCAGTCTCTTTAGTAAGAGCCTGAATCGTTGCGCCGCCTTTACCGATCACTTCACGAATCTTATCTGGGTGAATCTTGATAGTCACCATGCGTGGAGCGTGTGCTGACAATTCTGTACGAACGCCACCCATTGCTTCTTGCATTTTGCTCAAGATGTGCAAACGACCTTCTTTAGCTTGCGCTAAAGCAACTTGCATAATTTCTTTTGTAATACCTTGTACTTTGATATCCATCTGCAAAGCAGTAATACCGTTTGAAGTACCAGCAACCTTAAAGTCCATGTCGCCTAAGTGATCTTCATCACCCAAGATATCTGTCAAAACTGCAAAGCGATTGCCATCCAAAATCAAGCCCATCGCTACACCAGCTACGTGCGCTTTCAGTGGCACACCAGCGTCCATCATGGCTAAACAGCCGCCACAAACAGAAGCCATTGAAGATGAACCGTTTGATTCTGTAATTTCAGAAACAACGCGCAAGCTATAAGCAAACTCTTCTGCTGAAGGCAATACAGGAATCAATGCACGCTTAGCTAAACGACCGTGACCAATTTCACGACGCTTAGGGCTACCAACACGGCCTGTTTCGCCAGTGGCAAACGGAGGCATGTTGTAGTGGAACATGAAACGATCACGTTGCTCACCTTCTAATGCATCAATAATTTGCTCGTCACGTGCAGTACCCAAAGTTGTTACAACTAAACCTTGTGTTTCGCCGCGTGTGAACAATGCAGAACCGTGTGTACGTGGCAATACGCCTGTACGAATTTCGATTGGACGAACTGTACGTGTATCACGACCGTCAATACGTGGCTCGCCATTCAATACTTGACCGCGAACAATCTTCGCTTCGATTTCGAACATGATGTTGCCAACTTCAACTTCATCAAATTCACCTTCTGCAGTCAATTTAGCTAATACGTCTTTTGTTACTTCTTTCAACTTAGCTGAGCGAGCTTGCTTTTGACGAATCTGATACGCTTCGCGCAAACCAGCTTCAGCCAAAGCAGTCACCTTAGCAATCATTGGCTCATTCTTAGGAGCTGCCTGCCAATCCCACTCAGGCTTGCCACCTTCACGAACTAAATCGTTAATAGCATTGATCGCAGTTTGCATTTGCTCATGACCGTAAACAACAGCGCCCAACATGATCTCTTCAGATAATTGGTGAGCTTCAGATTCAACCATCAATACAGCAGCTTGAGTACCAGCAACGATCAAATCTAATTGGCTAGTAGCTTGCTCTGTACGTGTTGGGTTCAACATGTATTGGCCATCTTTGTAACCAACGCGAGCTGCGCCAACTGGGCCGTTAAATGGAATACCAGAAACAGCTAAAGCTGCAGAAGCACCAATCAAAGCAGGAATATCTGCTGGCACGTCTGGGTTAATCGATACAACATGAATCACCACTTGAACTTCGTTCAAGAAACCTTCTGGGAATAATGGACGTAGTGGACGATCGATCAAACTGGAGATCAATGTCTCGCCTTCTGATGGACGACCTTCACGACGGAAGAAACCGCCAGGGATCTTACCTGCAGCGTATGTCTTCTCTAAATAATCAACTGTTAATGGGAAGAAGTTTTGACCTGGTTTGGCATTCTTTGCACCAACCACTGTTGCCAAAATAACTGTGTCATCGACATCAACTAATACTGCACCACCTGCTTGACGGGCAATTTCACCTGTTTCCATGCGAACAGTATGTGAACCCCATTGAAAACTCTTTACTACTTTATTAAACATCGTCATTTATGTATATCTCCAATCAACATTTGCCATAGAAATGCAGCGCTATGGCAGCACTGGAGCATAGGGGGCTTTACGGAGAAAGGATGCCATTCCAAAGAAAGGCTAGAGAGGAAATTAACCTGTCTTTGGAATGACACGGTTCCTTACTGCGAACAGCCACCGACTGCTCTAAACGATAATGCCTGCCAAAGTCAGACTTAGGCAGGCATCGTCGGTATTACTTACGTAGACCGAGCTTCTCAATCAAAGCACGGTAACGATCTAAATCTTTACCCTTCAAATAGTCGAGTAGACGACGGCGACGGCTAACCATCTTCAACAAACCGCGACGGCTGTGATGATCTTTAGCATTTGCTTTGAAGTGAGGTGTTAAGTCATTGATACGTGCTGTCAATAAAGCTACTTGAACTTCAGGACTGCCTGTATCGTTTGCTGCGCGGGCATTCGCTTTAACGATTTCCGCTACTTTAGCTGTAACAATAGCCATTTTTAATACTCCATACTTGCGAACATTCGAGCTGGAACTGATTTTTAATCTGGTTCTTACCCAAGATGTCGTGCGAATTGTAGAAAACTGCTTCTTAAACTCTTTCTAGGCAAATACCTAGAAAGAGCCAAGATTATAGCCTAAACAGTCATTTGGGCGTTCAATTTGTGCTGACTAGGGTCATGAAGCTTATTTAAGGCAGCCAAATATGCTTTTGCCGAAGCAGCCACAATATCTGGGTCCGTACCAACGCCGTTGACGATTCTGCCGCCTTTTGAGAGTCGAACCGTGACTTCACCCTGGGATTCTGTCCCAGTTGTGATGGCATTCACTGAATACAAAAGCTGTTCTGCGCCACTTTTGACCTTAGATTCGATGGCATTTAAGGTCGCATCAACTGGGCCATTGCCTTCAGCCTCAGAAATGAACTCTTCTCCACCAGACTTGAAAACAACCTTAGAAAATGGTCGCTCGCCAGTCTCAGACCTTTGTGACATTGAGATAAAACGATAGTAGTCACTAGCTTCTTCAGCGTTATTACCAACAATTGCCGTGATATCTTCGTCAAAAATCTCTGCTTTTTGGTCCGCCAAAGTCTTAAATCTAGAGAAAGCGTCGTTCATGTCAGCCTCTGACTCCAACTCGATCCCCAATTCTTGCAAACGCTGTTTGAAAGCATTTCGACCAGACAACTTACCCAAAACAATCTTGTTAGCCGCCCAACCCACATCTTCGGCACGCATGATTTCGTAGGTGTCGCGAGCCTTTAAAACGCCATCTTGGTGAATACCTGATGCATGAGCAAAGGCATTTGCGCCAACCACTGCTTTATTGGGCTGAACCACAAAACCAGTAATCTGAGACACCATCTTAGAAGCTGGCACGATTTGAGTGGTATCAATACCAACAGACAAGTCGAAGTAGTCTTTGCGAGTTTTGATAGCCATCACAACTTCTTCCAAAGAAGTGTTGCCTGCGCGCTCACCTAAACCGTTGATGGTGCACTCAATTTGACGTGCGCCACCAATTTTGACGCCAGCCAAGGAGTTAGCAACACCCATACCCAAGTCGTTATGGCAATGCACAGACCAAACGGCTTTATCAGAGTTAGGAATACGCTCACGCAATGTTTTGATAAATTGACCATAAAGCTCAGGAACGGCATAACCAACCGTGTCAGGCACGTTGATGGTTGTAGCACCCTCAGCAATCACAGCCTCAATCACTCGACATAAGAAATCAACCTCAGATCGGTAACCGTCTTCTGGCGAGAACTCAATGTCATTGGTGTGATTGCGTGCAAAGCGAACCGCTGCCTTGGCCTGCTCAAAAACTTGATCAGGGGTCATGCGCAACTTCTTTTCCATATGCAATGGTGAAGTAGCAATAAACGTATGGATTCGTTTGGAGTTAGCTGACTTCAAAGCATCTGCAGCACGACCAATGTCACGCTCATTGGCTCTAGCTAGTGAGCAGACCGTTGAGTCTTTAATAACCTGAGCAATGGCTGAGATAGCAGCAAAGTCACCATCAGAGCTGGCTGCAAAGCCCGCTTCGATTACATCCACTCTTAAACGCTCTAGCTGACGAGCAATACGAACTTTCTCGTCCTTAGTCATAGAGGCACCAGGTGATTGCTCACCATCTCTCAAAGTGGAATCAAGAATGATTAACTTATCTGTCATATCAACTCCCCAACTTACATCATTTCAAAAATAAAAAACCCCAGCTCGACTGGGGTTCGTGTTGTTTTGCTTTTACTAAGTGTTTAAGCGTGCACTGACCCCAGGTTTTGACCTAGTTCTAGTAGTAATAGCAGTGACAAGCTGTAATTCATAAACTCCAATATACACAAAAATGCATCAGTTGTCAGAAAGCATATCTGAGGCTTTCTTCTTGCGCAAGAAAATCTTTTGCCATACCCAGAAAACATAGCCAGATAATGCATAAGCCACAAATAAGCCAAACAAAGCTACTGGAGGATCGCTAGAAATCAGCACAAATCCAAGAATCACCAAAATCATCACGCCAAATGGGGCGCGGTAACGCACATCTAAGGCTTTACCGCTGTAAAACAGGGCATTAGAAACCATGGTGATACCAGCATAAATAGTCAGAACAAACATGACCCAAGGCAGAGCTAACTCTTGAACCTGCAATTTGTTATCAACGGCCAACCAAACGAAACCAGCGATTAAAGATGCTGCTGCTGGACTAGGTAAACCTTGAAAGAAGCGTTTATCAACCACCCCAATATTGGTATTAAAGCGCGCCAAACGTAATGCGGCGCCCGCGCAGAATACAAATGCTGCCAACCAACCCCACTTACCAAGATCCTTAAGAACCCATTCATAAGCGATTAAAGCCGGAGCAACACCAAAAGAAACCATATCCGTTAAAGAGTCATACTGCTCGCCAAACGCACTTTGCGTATTAGTCATACGAGCCACACGACCATCCATACCATCCATAACCAAGGCAAAGAAAATCGCAATAGCGGCGATTTCAAAACGCTGGTTCATTGATTGAACGATGGCAAAGAAACCACAAAATAGATTTGCAGTTGTAAAAGCATTTGGCAAAAGATAGATGCCACGGTTACGTGGTCTCATCTGATCACTAGAGTCAGCCACCCAATCTGACTTGCGCAACGGTGTGACGTTGCTAGGCAAAGCCTTAGATGGTCTTAGTTTTCTACGTCTAAATGTACTCATAGACTAGTTTTTAGTCTAATCCTGGCAATTTGGCTAGTACTGTCGTTGTTGCAGATACTTTATCGCCAACACTGACCA
>JACCDO010167548.1_pt1 | contig 11318 bp, 9 predicted proteins | sample 7446101 | NCBI WGS metagenome assembly JACCDO01 (sample SAMN15323440, study PRJNA562643) | freshwater metagenome | isolation source: river surface water | place: USA:Blue River Watershed | collected 2017-08-16
CGCCAAGCCCTCGACAATGGCTGTTTTACCCACACCCGGTTCACCGATGAGCACCGGGTTGTTTTTGCTGCGGCGCTGCAACACTTGAATGGCGCGGCGAATTTCATCATCGCGCCCAATCACTGGATCGAGTTTGCCCATACGTGCACGCTCAGTTAAATCGACCGTATATTTTTTTAAGGCCTCACGCTGACCTTCTGCATCCGCACTATTCACTGATTCTCCTCCGCGCACCAAATCAATGGCCGCCTCTAATGATTTACGATTTAATCCATTTTCTCTAGCAACTTTGCCAAGCTCGCCCTTGTCATCAGCCACGACTAACAAAAATAATTCGCCTGCAATAAATTGATCGTTACGTTTATTGGCTTCTTTTTCACATAAATTTAACCAATTACTCAGATCGCGACCAACCTGTACTTCACCACTAGTCCCTTGCACTTCCGGCAAATTTGAAATGATTTTCTCCACACCTTTTTCAAGGCCTGGAACATTGACACCGGCACGAGTTAATAAACTCTTAGCGCCACCATCTGAATCACGCAACATAGCCAACAAAACGTGGGCTGGCTCGATATATTGGTTATCTTTTGCTAAAGCAATACTTTGGGCTTCACTTAAAGCCTGCTGAAATTTGGTTGTTAATTTATCTATTCTCATTTTTATGCCCCATTTATTTCTTGAATTCTAGTTATAGAATATAAGGGTAATATTGCCAATTTCAAGGCTTCCAATGCACTTTTTCTCCCAAAAAGACCTATTTTGAGCTGGCTTGTTTACCTTCTAGAATGCTCTGATGGCAGCTACTACGCGGGTATTACCAACCGCTTGGAGCATCGCATAGAAGCCCATAATTCGGGGTTGGGGGCGCGCTATACAAGATCACGACGGCCAGTGACACTATTGGCAACCCAAGCGCACCCTAATCGCTCAGAAGCATCGGTGGCCGAGGCAAAACTCAAGCGCCTTCCAAGATCGAAAAAACTCGAGTTTTTTAGCGACTAATTCCCAAGCAAATACAGAGTCACATTAAAAAGCGTTTTTCAAACGCTCCAATGCAAATATCTCTCTTAGGTGCAACATTTGGTAATCGACGCGTTCCTTCAGCAAACCAGTAATCGTTTCTTTATCAGTAGAAAAATAGCGCATCACATCTGATTTCAAGCTGTAAATTGGCCAATTTACTTGCCCAGCAACGTTTGGATTACCCGTTCTTGCAAAAGCAGCCCAGCTAGCAGACATCTTTTCTGACATTGCAATATCTTGCGGGTTATTTTTATCAGTAATGGGGTACCAATATTTTGACCATATTCCTTTTTGCTTCAGATCCACTATTGCTTTCTCGATGCGAGCGCACTGATCCGTTGCTGATTCAGGAGTTTTGGGGGCTTGTGGCATTAAGCCATAACTACCAAATACATAGCTAATTTCAAATGTGTGAGGTACGCCCGGATAGGCGGGTCGAATATTGTGCGTAAGGTAATCAAAGTAATAGGCATATCCCGGGGCAATGCCATTCATACTGTCTGCGAGTAACTTGGTGCTGCCGCGATAAAGCATGTCACCCAATGCATCTGAGGAGGCAATACATTGATCTTTTGTATTGCCATAGAGCTTGGCCAAAATTTCTGGGTTCTCATGAAGCATTTTAGAAAGATGAGCCATGGATGGCTGCCCGGGAACTAAAAAACTAGAGTCCCATGAATTGGTGCCAATCATAAATGGGACTTTTGCTTGCTTACCAGCAGCGAATAAAGGGATTGGATCTCCTTTAAGAATGTGGCCATCGATAAAAGGTCCACCAAACTCACCTTCCTCAAAATTAGCAGCCGTAAGTACTAACTTTTGGGTTGGCATACTTCTGAGCTCTTTTAAAGATTTTGCGCCAACCGCCTCCATGTATTTCGCATCTATTTCTGTTTCAGGCGCCATACCTAAACGTTTTTCAGTCATTCCTCGAAGAGGGCTTTGCTGTGCGCTTTCGGCAATCGCTTTATGAAATAAACCTCTTGCCGCATCCGAAACCATTAACCAAGTAACGCTTCTGCCGCCAGCAGATTCACCAAAAATAGTGACATTGTTTGGATCACCACCAAAAGCCGAAATATTATTTTTAACCCATTTCAGCGCAGCAATTTGATCCATAGTTCCGTAATTACCTACGGGCTCTCCCTTTGCTTTAGCCTCTTCAATTAACTCTTTGCTAGCAAAGTATCCAAACGTTCCCAAACGATAATCAAACGTCACCACAATGACGCCATTCTTGATCAGATTAATGGGGGTAAATTGCGCATCCCTTGCTCCATCAACAAGCAACCCTCCGCCATGTATCCACACCATGACAGGTAAATTTTTTCCTGCTTTTTTAGGCGCAAAAACATTTAGCTTCAAACAATCTTCATTGCCCGGCAATGAAAGACCGGTACTTAAATTCTTCACATAAGGCTGAGGACAAGAATCACCAAAGGCAGTGGCATCACGAATGCCTGACCATTTTGTTGCTGGCTGAGGCGGTCTCCAACGCAACTCGCCGACCGGCGGAGCAGCATAAGGGATGTTTTTAAACGCCTGCATGTTGTATTCATAAGCACCCTGCAACTGACCAGAATCAATATGAACGACAGGGGGAGCCTCTTTAGCAGCAATACCAAAGGCAGCAATACTCAGCAAGAGTGTGTAAATTTTCTTCATATTCATTTCTTAAAAAAGGAAAGCAACATCAAAATCAATGATTATTTTTTCCAGCGCTTCATTGCTTCATCATCGGTGATGCGGGCATCAACCCAGCGCGCACCCTCGGGGGTATCTTCTTTTTTCCAAAAAGGGGCTGCCGTTTTCAGGTAATCCATAATAAATTCGCAAGCTGCAAACGCCTCTCCGCGATGCGCACTAGTGACCGCAACTAAGACAATTTGATCTTCTGGCAATAGCGGACCAATCCGATGTATAACCAAAGCATTAAAGATATCCCAACGTGCTTTCGCTTGAGTAATGATTTCTTCTAGCGATTTTTCTGTCATCCCTGGGTAATGCTCTAAGACCATCTCTTTGACATGACTACCATCATTCATGTCTCTCACCGTACCTAGAAAGCTTGCTACTGCACCCACCCTGGGGTCGCCTTTGCGTAATGCAGCAATTTCAGCGCTGATATCAAAATCTGTTTCTTGAATTCGAATGGGCATATTAGCCACCAGTCACTGGGGGAAAGAAAGCGATTTCTGCACCCTCTTGCAATGCTGTATTAGGGTCAACGATATGATGATTCAATGCACAACGTACAGCCTTGCCTTGAGCCAACGTTTGGGACCATACATCTCCCCTTTGCGCTAGGTAAGATCTTAAATCCTCAATCGTTAAGACAGATGCTGGTACCTCAATAGTTTCCTGAGAAGTGCTTAGTGCTTCACGCAAAGAGGCAAAAAATCGTAATTCCAGTTTCATGCAGTCATCGTAAACCGATTAATGAAGAAGCGCATCAAATGGGATGTACTTCACCAAGTCACCCTTTTTAAAGGGTTGTCCTGGCGGACAATCTACTAGGCCATCACCCCAGGAAGCACTCGTCAGAACCCCTGAACTTTGATTGGGGAACAAATCTAAACCCCCTTGCGGATTCATTTTGACTCTTAAAAATTCATTGCGGCGATCCGCCTTTTGCCAATCAAAATCAGCACGCATGAGATAAGGTTGGAACGGCTTTGCTTCACGGCCTTGCAACTTCAATATAAATGGACGCACGAATAATAAAAAGGTGACAAAGCTTGACACTGGATTGCCAGGCAAACCAATAAACCATGCCTCACCATCTGATGTCTTATCAGATTTACGAACCGCCCCAAACGCCAAAGGCTTACCCGGTTTAATAGCGATTTGCCAAAGATCTAAACGACCTTCTGCAGTCACCGCTGGCTTAATATGATCTTCCTCGCCAACGGAAACTCCGCCCGAAGTAATAATCAAATCATGATCTCGGCTAGCGCTGCGTAATGCTTGGCGGGTTGCCTCTAAGCGATCCGGGACTATTCCCAAATCAGTAGTCTCACATCCCAACGATTTGAGACACGCCAATAAAGTATCGCGATTGGAGTTATAAATACCACCCGGTTTTAGTGGCTCACCTGGCAAAGCCAATTCATCGCCGGTGAAAAATGCAGCCACTTTCACACGACGCTTGACAGATAAATGCGTTAATCCCGAAGAAGCGGCTACACCCAATTCTTGAGGACGTAAAAATGTACCCACACTTAAGGCTACTTTACCGACAGTGAGATCTTCGCCACGACGACGAATCCACTGCCCTAATGTCGGGGCAATATTGACCTGAACTTGATCGGTAGAACCTTCGACAGCCACACAATCCTCTTGCATAACCACCGCATCCGCTCCAGGCGGAATAGGAGCGCCAGTGAAAATGCGTGCTGCTGTGCCTGGCTTTAGTTCGGTGCCAATAGATCCGGCAGGGATACGTTGCGCAATCTTCAAAATACTGCCAGAACTTTGGGTATCTGCTGTACGCACGGCATAACCGTCCATAGAAGTGTTATCCAACGGTGGGACGTCAACCAAACTACACACGTCATTAGCAAGAACGCGTCCAAGCGCTTCCTGTGTTTTTACTTCTTGCGTCTCTGAAACAGGCTTTGCATGTGAAAGCAAATGCTCTAAAGCCTGCTCTGCCGTCAACATAGGGGGCTTATTCATAGCCATAAGATATCACTGAAGAATTGACCGAGTTGGAGCGAAAGGTTTAACTAACGTGTTGTGTAATAAATTCTTTTACTTGGTTCACATCAGCATCAATATTAACAACACGTTGCGGTTTTGATTTGATATCTTTAAAAGCAGGTGGGCACTCCGCAGGACGGCCTAAGGCCTCTTCTATGGTTTCTTCAAACTTGATAGGCAAAGCAGTTTCTAAAATCAACATCGGAATGCCTGCCTGCAAATGCTCGCGCGCAACCTTAACGCCATCAGCAGTATGCGTATCTATCATAATGCCGTATTTTTTCTCAATATCCCGAATAGTTTCTAAGCGATTGGCGTGCGTGCTACGGCCCGACTGGAAACCATATTGACCAAGCTCTTGAAAGACTGCTTCCCCAGAAATATCAAAGCCGCCGGCGGTCTCGACTTGCTTGAACATTGCAGCTGTAGCGTCACCATTCTGCCCCATAAAGTCAAAGACAAAACGTTCAAAGTTGCTTGCTTTTGAAATATCCATCGACGGACTAGATGTATGCAGAGTCTCTGCCGACTTGCGAGCCCGATAAACACCTGTACGAAAAAACTCATCCAGCACATCGTTTTCATTAGTCGCAACCACTAAGCGCTCGATGGGTAAGCCCATCATGCGAGCAATATGACCAGCACAGACATTACCAAAGTTCCCAGAAGGTACTGTGAAAGACACTTTTTCAGAACTAGACTTCGTTGCCAATAAATATCCTTGGAAGTAGTAGACCACCTGCGCTACTACACGACCCCAGTTAATCGAATTAACGGTACCAATCTGATGTTTGGCTTTGAATGCATGATCATTACTGACTGCCTTGACAATATCCTGGCAATCATCGAATACACCTGCTACCGCCAAGTTAAAAATATTGGGGTCTTGTAACGAGTACATTTGCGCTGATTGAAACGCACTCATCTTGCCACGTGGAGACAACATAAAGACGCTGACACCTTCTTTGCCACGCATCGCATACTCTGCAGCGCTACCAGTATCCCCAGAGGTTGCGCCCAAAATATTGAGCTTTTGGCCGGCGCGCTTCAATGCATATTCAAACAAGTTGCCCAGCAGTTGCATTGCCATATCTTTGAAGGCCAACGTTGGGCCATTGGATAGGCTGAGCAAACCAATTCGTGCTCCATGCTCCTCGCCCAACCAATGTAAAGGAGTGATGTCCTTTGCATTATCTTGAGGGCGACCATTGCAGTAAACCTGCTCGGTATAGGTTTTACGCAATAACGCACGTAAATCACCCTCCGGAATATCGTCGCAATACAGACTCAGGATTTCATAGGCTAAATCTGCATACGAGAGGCCGCGCCACGAATCCAATTGTGCAGTTGTGATTTTTGGATACTGCACTGGTAAATACAGTCCGCCATCAGGGGCTAAACCACCCAACAATATTTCTAAAAACGATTGTTGTGGACTATTGCCACGAGTAGATTGGTAACGCATAGATTGTATTAAGAGAGGTTTTCTAAACGAATCTTCACTACTTCGCCCGCTACTGTTTTGAGATTTTGAATCTCTTTAATTGCTGCAAGCATATTTTTCTCTTTGGTTTCATGAGTTAGGGCAACCAAATCAGTTTGACTTTCACCTTCATCCGCTTCTTTTTGCAAGAGTGCATCAATTGAAACGCCGTGCGCAGCCAAAATTTTAGTAATGTCTGCCAATACACCCGCTTGGTCAGCCACACGCATACGCAAGTAATAACTCGTAGAGATTTCACCAATAGGTAGTACAGGGGTATCTTGGACAGCATCCGGCTGGAAAGCCAAATAAGGGACGCGATGTTCTGCATCAGCGCTTAACAAACGTGTGATATCAACTAGGTCTGCAATCACAGCAGATGCGGTCGGTTCGGAGCCTGCACCTTTACCGTAATACAGAGTGGTGCCAACTGCATCACCAAATACCTGTACTGCATTCATAGCGCCCTCAACGTTTGCGATGAGCCGTTTTGCAGGAATCAATGTCGGATGAATACGCAATTCAACGCCAGTTGGTGTTTTCTTCGCAATACCGAGTAACTTGATGCGATAACCCAACTGTTCTGCATAACGAATATCGATCGCAGCTAATTTAGTAATACCTTCAACGTGTGCTTTTTCAAATTGCATCGGAATACCAAATGCAATAGCACTCATAATCGTTGCTTTATGGGCAGCATCAATTCCTTCAATATCAAAGGTAGGATCTGCTTCTGCATAGCCTAAGCGTTGCGCCTCTTTGAGAACAGTCTCAAAGTCCAAACCCTTGTCACGCATCTCTGAAAGAATGAAATTGGTTGTGCCATTAATAATGCCAGCAATCCACTCGATGCGGTTGGCTGTTAGGCCCTCACGTAATGCCTTAATAATAGGAATGCCGCCAGCAACAGCAGCTTCAAATGCCACCATGACGCCCTTAGCTTGGGCCGCTTTGAAGATTTCATTGCCATGAACCGCAATTAAAGCTTTGTTGGCGGTAACCACATGCTTGCCCGCTGCAATAGCCTCTAAAACAAGGTCTTTTGCAATACCGTACCCGCCTATAAGCTCAACAACAATATCAATTTCGGGGTTATTAATGACGGCCCGTGCATCGCTCACAATCTGGGCGCGATCTTTCACAAGCTCTTTAGCACGTTCAACATTTAAATCGGCAACTGTATTAATCCGGATGCCCCGTCCAGCGCGACGAGTAATCTCATCTTGATTGCGCTCGAGAACAGTGAATACGCCACCACCAACGGTGCCAATACCTAATAGACCTACTTGAATCGGTTTCATGATGCCTTTACTGCAGTTGAAGAAGCCTGACGGCTATGTTTATTACGATATCTTTCTAAAAAACGTGCGAGACGGCCTATTGCCTCCCTCAGCACATCTTCATGCGGCAAGAACACCACCCGGAAATGATCAGGCTTACCCCAATTAAATCCCGAGCCTTGCACCAACAATACTTTTTCTTCCTTTAGAAGGTCTGCAACAAATTGCTGATCATCTTCAATAGGATAAATTTCTGAATCTAGCTTTGGAAACAAATACAAAGCAGATTTTGGTTTGACGCAAGTCACGCCTGGAATATCAGTAATGAGCTTCCAGGCAAGATCACGTTGTTTTGCAAGGCGTCCACCTTCATTTACCAAATCATTAATACTTTGGTAGCCACCTAATGCTGTTTGAATAGCGTATTGCCCTGGCACATTTGCACACAAGCGCATCGAGGCCAACATATTGAGCCCCTCGATGTAATCCTGAACCATGGCCTTATCCCCGGAAACCACCATCCAGCCAGCGCGGTAGCCACAGGAACGATAATTTTTAGAGAGGCCATTGAAAGTAATGACCACCACATCATTTGACAAAGAAGCCAATGAAATGTGCTTTTCACCGTCATACAACATCTTGTCGTAGATCTCATCAGCAAACAGAATCAAACCATGTTGACGAGCAATTTGGGTGAGCTCAAGCAATACTTCTTTGGAATAAATTGCACCAGTAGGATTATTAGGATTAATCACCACAATTGCTTTTGTACGAGGCGTTATTTTTTTACGTAAATCATTGAGATCAGGCGCCCACTCTTTTGCCTCATCACATAAATAGTGCACTGGAGTTCCGCCAGATAAACTTACCGCAGCTGTCCATAACGGATAGTCAGGGGTTGGCACCAACACCTCATCGCCATCATTGAGTAGAGCGTTCATTGAAAGCACGATAAGTTCAGATACACCGTTTCCGGTGTAGACGTCATCCAACGCAACGCCTTGTATGCCCTTTTCTTGGCAATACTGCATGATTGCTTTGCGAGCAGCAAAAATACCTTTGGAATCTGAATAAGCAGAGGCATTACTCAAATTACGAATCATGTCCAGCTGAATTTCTTCTGGAGGATCAAAACCAAATACCCCTACATTTCCAATGTTTAATTTAATAATCTTGTGGCCCTCTTCCTCCATGCGCTGAGCAAGCTCGAGCACGGGCCCACGAATGTCATAACAGACATGATTCAGTTTTTGGGACTTCAGTACGGGTTTCACGATCGATTAAATGGTAAGTTCTTGAAATCTTGGGAAAAACAGCTAGCTATAATCCTCATAATTATGACAGAGAGTCCACTTGAAGCTGCAATCTGACCCCCATTCAGGAGCCAATGCGATCACTGGCTATGGCAATGGCTATGTGGAGATCAACCAGATCCCGTATACCCATGCGGTCATATTGAAGTCTGATGGGGTAATTTCCGAGTGGCCAGTCAAATCATTTGAAGCACTTGAGGCTAACCATTTTGCACAAATGGTTGATTTGAAGCCTGAATTAGTCCTAATTGGTACTGGCGGTCGTCAGCGCTTTCCCAAGCCTGAACTACTCAAACCTTTGATCGCCGCCAAAATTGGCTTTGAAATCATGGATTCTCAAGCAGCCTGTCGAACTTACAACATCTTAGTAGGCGAAGGGCGCCAGGTGCTGTTAGCCCTGATCGTGGAGCCGAGTTAATGCAATTTGGGCAAAACCACCAAACTTCAGAGCTGCATACAACCAAAGGATGGCTATTCATCATCATCTTTGCCTTATTTTGGTTTGGAACCCTAAACTATCGACACCTCATTCCATCGGATGAGGGACGTTATGCAGAGATGGCCAGAGAAATGTTGCTCACTGGCGACTGGATTACTCCGCGCTACAACGGCTATAAATATTTTGAAAAGCCACCCCTGCAAATCTGGGCAACAGCTGCCACCTTCCAATTCTTTGGCGTTGGCGAATGGCAGGCTAGATTGTGGTCTGGCCTAACTGGATTTTTTACCATCTTGCTCATTGGATTTACGGGCTCACGTATTTATAACGCTCGAACCGGCTGGTTGGCAGCTATCGTTTTAGCATCAAGTCCCATGTGGATTATCAGCGGCCACTTTAATTCATTGGATATGGGGCTGTCTGCATTTTTAGTAGCTGCACTTTGCAGTCTATTGCTTGCGCAAACTGCTCACAACAAAAATCAATTACGAAATTGGATGTGGGCTTGCTGGGCCTTTATGGCGCTTGCAACACTCTCTAAAGGTTTGATTGGAGCAGCAATACCAGCGATGGTATTTGTAGCCTACTCTCTGAGTACCTGGGATTGGAAAATCTGGACACGATTAAAACTCATCAGCGGCATACTGATCTATCTAATCATCACGGCCCCATGGTTTGTAATGGTCGCACTTCGTAATTCTGAATTTCTAGAATTTTTCTTTATCCATGAACACCTACAACGCTTTACGCAGGATGCGCATAGCAGAACCGGCCCAATTTATTATTTTGTGCCACTACTTCTGATCGGCATCTTGCCTTGGGTATTTCAAATTCCCGGTGCGATTGCACAAGCATGGCAGGAGCGCCAGCGGGGATTCTCAAGCGGCTGGTTACTCGTGTGCTGGTTTGTCATTATTTTTGCGTTCTTTAGCGTTTCCCAATCTAAATTACCTGGCTATATCATCCCAATCTTTCCAGCCTTGGCTCTACTGATTGGCAAGCGCCTTGATCGTGTTTTAGGGAACAGTAATTCCCTCGCGCTATCTTGGAGATTGCAAACGCTAGGGTTTGTGGTTTTAGGTTGTAGCGGATTTTTCTTTTTATCTGAAATCAGCCAACAGGCTAGACCGGATGAAATTGAGGCCTACGCGCAATACACCTATTGGGTCATCAGTGCATTAATTGCATTAGTTGGCCTTAGCCTGCTTGCAACGCTGCAAGCAAAACGCAACGGGCTCGCTAGCATCCTCAGCTTTGCTAGTGGTTTTTTCTTGTGCGCCATCATTGCCGGCACAGGACATGAGACTCTGGGGCGCGCAGTATCTGGTATTGATTTAGCAAACCGGGTTAAAGCAATCATCCCGGCAAATGTGAATGTGTATTCAGTACGCTTACTGGATCACACGATGCCGTTTTATTTAGATAGAACCATGATCATGGTGGAAGACCCCGATGAATTGCGTTTTGGTGTTACTGCACAACCAGAGCTGTGGCTACCTACTTTGGATGCTTTCATTACCCGCTGGAATGAAGACTCATCTGCTTATGCCATGATGGTTCCCGAACAATTTGATGCATTACAGAAAATTCAATTTCCTATGCAAGAAGTCGACAGAGACTCGCGCAGAGTGATTGTGAAGCATCCCGAAACAGCAATCCTGAGGAAATAGAGATTCCAGTAATATTGGAAGTTATATGGCCAACACTACCCCCACCTTTATTCCCTTTACGCGCCCAAACTTTAATCAAGAAACGATTGATGCTGTCGCACAGGTTTTGCGGTCAGGCTGGGTAACATCGGGGCCAAAATTAGCAGAGTTTGAAGCAACCTTAAGCGAATATTTTGGTGGACGTCCAGTGCGCTGTTTTGCCAATGGCACCGCGACTATGAAAATTGCCCTACAAGTGGCAGGCATAGGCGAAGATGCTGAGGTAATAACCACTCCCATCTCTTGGGTAGCAACCTCAAATGTGATTTTGAGTGTGGGCGCTAAACCTGTGTTTGTGGATATTGATCCCATTACGAGAAACATTGATCTGAACAAAGTTGCTGCAGCCGTTACAGACAAAACACG
>JACCDO010177691.1_pt1 | contig 11318 bp, 9 predicted proteins | sample 7446101 | NCBI WGS metagenome assembly JACCDO01 (sample SAMN15323440, study PRJNA562643) | freshwater metagenome | isolation source: river surface water | place: USA:Blue River Watershed | collected 2017-08-16
CACCAGTATCTTTGTAACGAGGACAGGTAGAGGTGAACATGCGCGTGGCAGTGACCTGCGCGCGCAAAGGGTTTGGGCGCGAGGCGAAACAGGCGAAACGGTTCAACATTTCCGTGATTTTGATTGATTGTAGATAATTTTGTTGATTCTAGAAGCGCCACCTAAGTTACTGGATTCGCCGAAAAGGCCCTGGACCGGTGGGCCGGTTTAAATTGAAGTTTCTGTTTTTAATTTATTCTTGACGTAAGATCAGTTTTTATTGACGCTTGAACAGCATAAGTAAGCGGATATACGGTTCAGTGTCTCTTGGTTATACGGGTATACTCGAAGGCGACAAACGCTTGTAAAAATAGATGTAATCCTTTTACTTACATACGAATAAAAAGGAATAAAATTGTTTGTAGTGTTTAATTATTCTCTATAATTTTTCTACATGTATCAAATAGCTCTTCTCGAACATAACCATCGCTGTTAATGATATGATCCCGGAAAAATTTATTGTGTTGTGATTGTTTTCCTGCTGTACTCAAATGCATGGTAACTCCAATGTACGCTAATCCAAAGACACAACTTATAACGGCAAAGGTAAAGACATACGTATCGTCATTAACGAAGTTAAACGACGAAGATAGTATTAATGAAAATATTAGAAAAATTGTACCAACAAACATGCAGTGCTGCGCACAGTTAAATATATTATAGTTTTCAGTAATCGTTATGAGCCTATAAATTAACAAATGAAAATGAGAATGTTCTGTTGAGTAAGAAGTTGGAAGGATGAATACCTATCTTTATCATTATACGCTCGACTCATATTATCGACAAAAAATACTCCCAAAAATATACTTAACAAAAAAAATATCGTAGCAATAAATAATATATAACTATACCCTCGATAGTTATCCTCGTGCATTTCTTGATATGGAGGTGAAATAAAATTGGATCCTGAAATAGAAACCAATAGTGCAGATACCAACATCGTATTATTAATTCTACTAATTAAATCTTCATCAAAAAATGCGGGTCTCAATACAATATTAACTGCCCAATCTAATCTAGCCATCATTGGCATTTGGCTAAATCTGTCAACATATAGTGAATAAACTTTGTTATATTTCACAATAATATTGGCTACTTCTAAAGTTGATAAATCGTCAAAACCTTCTAAATACGCTTTAATAAGAGTAAGGTTGCTCTCAATGTCTTCACCATTATCTGTATTGTCTTTATTATTACTATTAGAGAATGGTTTCACATTACGAGCCATAGGATTCTCATATACTTCAATTGATTCCCCACCAGTCTTAACTGCTCCAGTTAACAACGAGGGGCGTTTTGGAGGTGGAGTAGGTACAACTTCGTCACTAAATACATCATTCTCCAACTTAGGCCGTATTGACTCACGTGCTCTTATTACTCTTGGTGCACTTGTTACTTGATTTTGATTACTATTACTACTTTCCTGAGGTATATCTTTCACTGGTTCATCGTCATCGCTGAACACATTGTTTTCCAGCTTTGGGCGCATCGATTCCCTCGCCCTCATTGTTGACATGGCCACGACAGCAAACTGCTGGAAGAATCTTCCAATAATTACACAATATTACACACTAAGTGTGCCACAATTGCCTTATTATCTTTTGATTGATCTTACTCCCTGCATACAACCAGTTCCGCATCTACACAGGAAACGAAGAACGTAGAAATGTAGGAAATAATCGAGAGTAGCAGCAAATCTCCTCACACAACTACTGATCAATATAATGATCGTATTGCGCAAGTGAAAATTATACATGAAGTAAGAATTGATTGATCAATGAGATATTTCGAGCTGCTACTAAACAAAGCGATTCTATATTGCCTTACGACTGAACCGTACTCTATTTTTAGCGCAACACTATTCTATGCATTGAATCCAACTAGATTATCAAAGAAGTACCGGTCCAACCGGTGCCGGCGGTTCGCCGAAGTGCCAGAATGATGTTTAACCGGATAGTTTCACCACGTTGATGACGGAGTAGTCGCGACTTGTGAGCCGCAGTAGAACCCGCGAGACGCGATGCCGCCCGCCAGGCGCAAGGAAAAGAAGAAGTTCGACTCGAAGGTTGACCGAAGCTTGGAGTATGTGAAGACAAAAATTCTTGCTATATTCTCCTTGTTTTCTATTTCCAATAGTGATAGCGGAACTCTTTTGGCTGCTATTGAGTCTGTTGATACTCACTTTAAGCAGCACGTAAATGTACACGCTTTTGCATTAAAGTTTATCCCTCAATTTTCTGATGTATTGGTTATTATTTGGGAAAAATATGCTGAACTACTAGGATTCCCTAAACCTGTTAATCATGTTGGACATGGAGCTCATCAGCCAACAAAACCAGCAGCCGCGAAAACGACAGAAGAAGCCGAATTGGGTCATAATTATTATAAAAATCCAGATTATTTTCACTTTATTGCATTTTTACTTCTGTTGAACCATTTACAAGACAAGGAATTGACCAAATTATTATATTACTTATTTTTTTACATTCCTAAAGTCAAAATAACCCGGGAAGAATTATGTAAATTTGTGCATACAATGTGGTTGTGTAACAAGGATGGAAATAGCGTTGAAGCATGGAGAGTTAAGAAAAGTCAAAAATACTATGGTTATATGCTCAAAGCACTAAAGTATACACTTGATTTTGACGAATTTAACGCTTTAAAATTTGGTATATATGACATGGCTTCATCCCGCGCATGGTCAAGACCTGTCGTTAACATGAGAGCAGAGTTACGTTGGAATATAGGTGGATTTTTTTACTGGGGTAGACTATCTAAACAAGTAAATATATTTCTCCGCTCAAACGATATCGATAAGATTCTAGAGAGTAAATTTGATGATTCGAAGCATGCTAAAAAGAAATTACACGTAGATTATTTCATAGAGCGAAAACATATTCGTAAAGAAACCAGGAAATATTTAAAAGTATTCAAACAATTTTTAGAAATGCCAATCGGAGAGAGGCATATAACTGACAAAAAAGGAATTTTTCACGCTATTGGATCTTTTGTTATCACAGTTGGAAAAAAAGCGGGTAAAATTATATCCGAAAAATACGCCAAAATAGGACCAAAGGAGGAGTTATTTTCCCAATTACAGAGTAGTTTTAAGTTGGAAAAACGAAAAGATTATAGCAAATTTGTGAAAGTAGAGAAGGTTTTAACCGAGGAAGAACGAGATGAAATGATTGTTCTACAAGATAAGTTGAATAAAAAAGCATTAAAATTAAGTGCTGAAGTACTCGCAAGTCGCGCTCAAACTATGAAAGAAATGACAAAAAATTTATTAGATTTGACGAAAGCGGAAGTAATCCCTATTGAAAGCATCATCCAACAAACCGATGCGCCATCTTTTATCGAAAGTAAAGATAACGGCGTTAACGATGATCTTGATAGTGTTTCGTCATCCGACAGTGAATCATCTTATTCATCGCGAGGTTCAGACCTCACTGAGGAATCCTTCTCATCCATAAATACTAAAAACAAATTATCCCCCATTCAGATCACATCAATCACCGAATAACATGCATATTTGTCTAATTGTATAATTAATTTTGCTTAACCCGATCCCATTTTTCGTCCGTTAAAAAAGACCAAAACATCGCCAAAAAATAAATAAATAGATAGATAGGTAGAAAAAAGTAACAAGAATGGAGAACTTATCGCCCAACTCCATGCGCCCCGACTGGTATCGACACGCTAACTCTGTACAGAAAGTAACCGGGTTGATCCGCGAGCAAAGAATTGACGACGCTGATATACTGAGTATAGCGTTGGCAACTTCTGTACAGAAACAAGATAAATGCAGTATTAATAATTGCCCCAGAAGTGTAAATAAGTACTCGGATGATGCCGACATTATTTCCGCTTCTTGTGGACAAGAGGTTACCAAACAATTATTCAGTGATGATCATCCAATGGAAGAGGAGTACTGTAACTCAGCGCAAGAATACAATGAACCTGTTGATGAAGAAGTATCTGCGCCTATTATTGATAAAAATAAATTAAAGATACAATTAAAAACTTCCGTTGCTACAGCAATCGACTATCAGTTAGTTAGTATACTTAACAAAGGATGTTATGAAGAATTAGTGCAACTTCGTGGAATAGGACCTATTCGAGCGACTAGAATCATATCAGAGAGACTGAACAAATCATTCAATACAACTCATGATTTGGAAAGTATTGGGATGAAAAGCAAAGAGATCCAAAAATTTATTAACGATAATGTCCAATATTTGTTACAATAAACTAATAATTATAACGCAGCCATTCCCTTCACAAGTTCCTCGTCCTCAGCATCGTCTACTTCTTGATCAAGCACGTCATCGATGTCATCATCACCTTCGTCGTCATTGTCCTCCATTTCAACTAGGATCTTGTGATGCTTCATGCATAGTGAAGTTAGTTCTTCCAAGCCACGTTCATTAATCATGTTCCCATCCATCTTAATACTTACTAAACTATTAATTCGGACTAATTTTTTGGTTAATACATATGCACCTGCTGCTGTAATTTCATTTGTACATAATGAAAACGATTCCAATTTCTGTAAAGTATCAATAGTATTGGCAAGTATCATGGCACCCTCCGTTCCTATCTCATTTTCATCCAAAGCAAATTCTTTTAGGGACGAAAATTGGGGTAGTAATGTACTTAGTACTGACACGATATCCACATCAATATCATTACCAGAAAGATCCAGTAATTGCAATTGGCTTATATACGGAGCAGCTTTAAACATATCGATCAACTGATTACTTCCGTCACTGCCAAGGCCACCGTCACGTAAATTCAAATGAACAAGCCCTGATTGTTGCGCTAACCCTTGTACTAGTACAGTTGCTGCTTCTTTTTTGAACATGTTATCCGACAAGTCCAAGCGGGTTAATGTGTTTAAACTCGCCAGAGACTCCGCTATATGAAGACAACCATTTTTCTGTGATCGTGTACCGGAAAAACGAAAATCTTGTAAATTTTTACAGGCTTTCACGATGACAGCGACAGCTATTGCACCTTGGTCGCCACTCATATTATTAAAGAAATGAAATGTTGTTAGTGGAGGAGCAGCACCTCCTTCTAATAATATTTGACAGATAAGTTCTGCGGTTTCACCAGCAAGACCATTATTACAAATGAATAATCGTTCTAATTTTTTACCGATTAAAACATTTTTACACGCGTAAACACCTTTCGAACCTAATGCATTGTCGCTGACATCGACCTCTTCAAGTATAGCGCCATTAAAACTGTCAGAAATATATTGCAATGTTTTTAATGCATCATCCTCTGGTCTACCAGCAATAATATCACTTATATCAGCAATAACAACATTCTATACAACAAATTAATAAATATGAGTATCCAATCTTATTATATGGGTACAGTAAATAAATAAACCTGATAAGTTTTGATTCTTTCGGCAAGAATAATCGCAGCGTCTGAACTGAAGGATTTGTTTGACAAGCGCACTGTGCGTGGATCCAATGTGGTGTCCACTTCCGCCAGCAGCACAGCGGCGCGTGCTGCTTCCACCATTTCCCTCCCAGGGGACAACTCGAACACCGATTCTGGCACGAACGAAGACATTTGCTTTCTTGGTAAATAATTTCTTTTGGGGGAAATAGAAAAAAATTAAAGGGATTACCTACTGTATTATGACATCAACATGTATACGCGTAGTATGTCACACGAGGCGAAGGAAAACAAACGGAACGATAATATTGTACTAGTTAATATACATAAGAAAAATCTCTCTATTGTTTATCCTTTTTAGATTTTTTTTTCTTCGATGACTCATCCTCATCGTCATCTCTATCACGTTTACTTTTTTTCTCCTTCTTGCTACTCTTTTCTTCAATAACAATATCCGACGAGTCGTTATATTTTGGTGGCGCTAATGCCTTAGCTGCACTTGAATCATATTTAGGTACTGAATGTGATGATTTAGATGCGGATAATGACATTTTTTGTCCACCTTCTAATTGACGAAGTCTTGCTTCTACTTTCATCTTACTTTCTAAAGCAATAGTAGGTCCAGCATTGTCTCCCATTGCATCAACTCTTATGGCCAATGCTGTTTTAGCGGCAAGTACACGAGATATTTTGCCTTTGTGTTTAGGTGCAGCTTGACCTATGAGTGACGCATGATATATAAGACCATACTTTGGAGTGTCATGTTTAGTTTTTAGTGCACGAAATAAGGCCTTTTCAGCACCCAAAATTTGGATAGTAGATGCTGGTTGTTTAGCTAAGTTTAGTAAACTACCGGCATGTGCAATAAGTCTTGCACCTACTAATTCACCAACCATAATAGTAAGATTAGGAGCTATAGCAGCCATGCGGTTCTTTAAATATTCAAATAATTGTAGTCGATATTCTGATAATGATACGACTTGTTCACATAATGACATGATATTGGCTAAATCAGATTCTGAAATTTCTGTACCCATTGAAGTTTCTGCTGTCTTTTTTAAAGTTTCCTCCATTGTTTCATCACCTAAAATATCAGAAAAATCACAATTTTTACAGTTAATTCTCATGCCCATTCGTTGCACACATTTAGCATAAAACATATTATCATTCATAATTTTTGCCATTTCAGGGAAATGCCAACCATACCATTCCCTGACTCTCATTGCATACATGTTAATCTCTTTGTCTAGATCATCTAATAATCCAATTGCTTGCACAATCATAATATCCACTTTATCTGCAGAAAATTTTAACTTATAACGCGATAAAGAGTGTGATAAACCTAATTGCATTGCTTTCATTGCACCAGCATCTGTATCAAAAAATGAATCTAATTGATTTCTGACGCCACGATATAATTCAAAGACACCATCATTACTAACACATTGAATATCCAATTTTTCTTTTATTAAACCACCTAATTTTACATCACAAACTAATAGGGATAACATCATAGTAAGTAATTTTGTTAGGATTTTGTGTATAGATAAAAATTTGTACCTGCAAGTTCATCCTTTATATCTTTATCAACAATGTTTTTGGATAAAAATTTCTTTAGTGATTTATCTAATTTACATTCAATTATCGAAGTAGCTGCAACGACAGCTTCAGTTGTATTCGCAAATGGTGCGAATGATTTTAACTTGACGACATTCGCCGCACCTTCTCTAGTCTCAAAAGACTCCCACAACTTGCTAGTATTGGAGATGAGGTCGGGCTTGAGCACCTTGAAGAGTGCATATCCCGCAGAGGTCTCTAGCAGCAACAACATGATTGGGCGAAAACTGTGATATTGTACCTATCGCCTCCAGTGAATACGGGGCCGTGGGTAAGGGTTTCGGGAATAGAGAATTATAAGTCAATCATGCATTCAAATACTACGAAGCATACAACATGCAAAGGAAACGATTTTAGAACGTTAGCATTATACAGAACAAAATTGTGTAAGTAATACAAAATACGGCAATTATATTTAAAATCATCCGTAATTCCCAAGTGAAGAAGAAACAATGGGTTAGGTAATGTATTTAAATAGTTACCGGGTGAATAATTGAAGTATTTTCTGTTGCATAAAGTAAAAAGTGAAATTAAATTATCGTAAAACAGGAACAACGAGAGGAGAAGGAAGAAAGTAAGAATTTCTCATTATTAGAAAAAGCACCGCAAGTGATTTAATCAAGTCAGTGAATGCACTGTAATAACTCATCACTTCTGTCCGCAGTAAAGAATATACATTAATTATTGGTTCCGCAGGATCCAGTGAGTCACATGTTGACTCACAAATATTAGCCCAGGGTAGTTTTATTTTAACACATGGGTTCTCAATTATCCTTCGAGCGCGTGACCAACGGGGCTCGCGACGCAGTTGGTCGCTTCACGCGCTTAACAGATAACAATATAATAGCATTAAATCTATCTATTTTTACCAAAGTCGCTACTTCGCTGGGTGTGTACATAATCTTCACTCATTTGAGGAAGCTGATTACGGAAGCCGGAGAAAAGCGTCCTGTCGATTATAAGCAAGACGGTCCCGAAGCGAGACGTATTGCAAGCGTTATTCCATATTATCCGTTTCACGGCGTCGATAGATTTTATGATATTACTGGTATGCTCAAAGATCCTGTCGCATTTCAACTATGTATTGATATTTTTGCTAAACGTTATGCTGATCTGAATGTTGATTGTATTGCTGGATTAGATGCGCGTGGATTTATTCTAGGCCCACCAATTGCATTAGCCTTAAAGAAGCCATTTATAATGATACGTAAACAAGGTAAGTTACCAAATGCCATTACTGGAAGTGAATATCACAAGGAGTATGCTGGTGCTAATAAATCCGGTGGAGATGAGTTGTGCATGTCAAAGACCGCAATACTTCCTGGACAAAGAGTTATGGTTATTGATGATTTAGTAGCAACTGGTGGTACCTTGATCGCAGCATGTGACTTATTAAAAAGTGCTGGAGCTACTATTGTAGAGTGTGCGTGTGTAGTAGAATTAAAATGTTTAGGAGGTTACAGCAAGCTACAAAATAAGCACCCTGGTACTGCTGTATGGAGTTTAATATCAGAAAATGTTTTAACTTTAGAGGGTAAAACGTAATTTTGTTAATTAATCACTATTATCTTCCACATCGACTTCTATTTCATCGCTATTAACAGTATCAGTATTTACATTAACTGACATTTTGGTATCAACAAATGGAGAGTTATACATATTATTAATTGACCTTGGTTGCTCCTCCTCAGGATAGGCACGATTACTATCAATAGTAGCATACTGAAAATCCGAGTAACTTTTTTGTGGTGATAGTGTTGCAACGCTTATATTATCATCAATTTCAAATATTTGTTCCATTTTCTTTTGAAATCGCTGCATATATTGTGTTGGATGCATTACCGAAAGGCCATCAGGATCTTTCCGTGTAACATATATCTTGAATGACCTCTCTAATACTTTCATCGTTGTCCAATCCTGTAAAAAGTCAACAATACCCAGGTAGTAAACAGCTGGTCCTACAAGTGATTTTGCATGGAAAGTTGAATTTATACCAATATTACTTGCCTTCTCACCACTATTTACTTCTGCGGTATCGACTTCAATATCCTGTACATCGTACTTCATCTTCCTCACGCCAATCAATAGGGAGTAGTCCAACACCCCGAACTTACCCAATAAATCACTATCAGATTTCAGTATTTGTCGCACTTTGATTGCATCCAAAGGATTCAATATAATTTTACTTCGTAAATCATTATCTTTCAACACAACATCAGCTTCATGTGCACCAACAATAACAGTACATTGTTCACTCGCGGTAGGCAAGAAATATGTATTGCAATGACGACACACAACCTTTTTTGATGCTCTACTAGGTTCTGCAGATCGTCCTACCCATGAACCTTTAATATCAAAGCGTTCATTAATTTTTGCTTTTGGGTTGAAACAGTTTTGCATGATGCAAAAATAGAATGTTTGTTCATACATCTCTAAACTGTAAGAACCAAGAAATCTGCAGAGTAACGAGTTGCTATGGTTACACAAATATTCATAGTACTCATCCAACATTTTATGAAGTACACGGGCTTCTCTAGCTCTTATTGTTTTCACAATGAATTCATTACCACCACAAAAAAACATAAATGCACCAGATGCACCTTCACTCAATCTTTCATTTGCCGGTTTGGATAATACATCAATAATTTTTGCATCATCAATACCTTCTAACTGACGAAGATTACGGAAGGTGTCGGGGGCGAAGCATTTGAATGGATACTCGTCATCAAGCAAAAAGTGAGAATATTTCATTCCTTCAATTAATGCGATATCTTTTTTCATTATTTGAGCTCTGTCTAACATTTTATCGATTAGTTTATCATCGCTCGTGGTAGTAGTGTAAGTGTTAATTGCGGTTATCACACCGCGAGTAACAAGAGATACAATATGTTTGCGTAAAGCCATATTCACTTGAGGTGACATGTCAGTTTCGTCTACATCTTGAATGGTAATATCGGCGATATCCGTAATAGTTTTAGTAAATTCATTTCTCATTTCCTTTCCTAATTCTTCAATCTTTGATAGCTTCAAATTATCAATTATAGAAGTAGACAACCGTTTATACTTACTATTGCTGCTTGGCTCGTCATCACCACTATCATCATTGTCATTATGTAATACTGCAGCTATTTCAGGATCGATTGTCTCAATTTTTTCACTCGATTTATCACCTGCAGCAGCTGTGGATAATGTAAAATCATGCAATTTAAACCATACTATAGCATCAACAGTGCCTCTATTAGCAATGATGTATAGAAGGAATAACGCTGTATTATGCGCACTAGTGCCAGGATTGGGACTACTTCGACCACTAACAATCGTAAAAAAGAATACTATAATTGTTAAATAGATGAAATAAATGAACAGACAAGTAAATGTTTCTTCGGCACACTTCTTTCTAACATCAAAGGTAGCCTCTAAGCCTTGTTGTAGTCTCATATATGAGAAAGATACCGCCCAAATTTGGTATACATACATACCAATAATCCAAACTAGAAAGTAACCCCATAAGCAAGGTGAAAATGATGACTCGACACCCATCCAACAGATCCCTTGATCAAACTCGCCTTGACAACCCGGATCAAGCGAAAATATAAGGCCTATAAATGACGACCAAATTGTTATAATTACTAAATATTTTCTTAAATTTGATTTGTAACTAATGAATGGATTAGTTAATGAAGTTACTAAATCATTTGCGATAGTGGTAAGCCACCCTTCACCAGCAAGTAAACACATCTCTGTTACAACAGCAAAATGTCTACATAACCCAACGCTTAATGTACTATTATTGGTTGCATTACCCAAAAGATTGATAGAGAAAGATAATGATGTTATTGCTCTGTACAATATCAACATCGATGGATGCTTCCGCCAAGGAACAATCATGATATAAGATGCACATACACCCAATGACCCAATTAATGACAGAACTGACCCCAATACAAGATGACCTTCGACATTATTCGCACTACCAAATGCAATTATCATAAATAATAAAAATAAAAATCCAATTAAGTAATTGTAATAAAACCGAAAGTATAACCAAAATTTTGGAAATCTATATAGCTTTGGCTTTTTACATAACTCACGTAAAAGCTCCTTATCAGGACCTATAACATGAATAAGTGACAACATAAAACTAATACTGCTTGCATTTGTTTAATGATTACCTTGCTTGAGTTTGTTGACGTAGTCCTTCAAGGCGATGACATACTCGTCGATAAGTGGCACGAGCTCCGAAGGCG
>JACCDO010496039.1_pt1 | contig 11318 bp, 12 predicted proteins | sample 7446101 | NCBI WGS metagenome assembly JACCDO01 (sample SAMN15323440, study PRJNA562643) | freshwater metagenome | isolation source: river surface water | place: USA:Blue River Watershed | collected 2017-08-16
ACAGCCTCAACAGCCTCAACAGCCTCAACAGCCTCAACAGCCTCAACAGCCTCCACAGGCTCTTCAATCTCGGCAACACTATTCTGTGATGCTTTCTTTCCACGTCTACGTCGTTTGGGTTTTTGTACTGACTGCGGAGGCTCCTGATGCACTATGTTGGGTGTCTTGATAGCCTCTTGTGCCTCTTGTGCTTCCCGCAGCTCGCGAATGAGTTCCGTCTCAAACTCCAGCAATGCCCCAGATGCCTCATATTCCTCCTGACTACGCTGTTCGCATCCACCAACAAGCCGAAAGGACCAAAGAGGAAATGGAAAGTCCTGTTGCTTCACAAGGTCCTCCATCTTTTGATTTGCTTCCGTGGCTGTTCCAAAGATTCCAACACATTCGCCATTCTCATAAATTGCCCACTTTCCAATATCCCTAGAAAGTGAGAACTGATCACAATGCTTTGCGTAATTATAGGCAAAATCCATATCCATCCATTTACGAAATCCGCGTGTAAAGAATCGGTCGCGCAGTGATTTAGTATATCTGAGGCGTTTGTTGGGAACGCGGGTTGCCTCGGATGCAAATGCATCACGTTTTTGTAGAAGAACTTTGTGTAGTGGAATTTCTACTGTTGGTTCTGTTGGTTGCTGCGGCTGCTGCGGCTGCTGCGGCTGCTGTGGTTGTTGCTGCGGCTGCTGCGGCTGCTGCGGCTCCTGCGGCTCCTGCATGATTTCAGACAACGTCAGAATTCCATTGTACTGCACATAATAACTTATTTCCTCGTAAATGTATTTTTTATCCAATGATGGAATAATTTGATTATAATCTATCATTGCGTCAATCACATCATCCAAGATCACTTTGCGATGTGCATGGATTCGATGCACATAATCAATTACATGTTGGATAATTTGATTTTCCTGTACATATGTATTAATCGTGGGCATTGGTGTTAGAGGGGAAGGAATGGAAGGACTTGCACAAACAATAGGAAGTGCTAGCGTTGCTGTTGCTGGTGCTGCTGTTGCTACCGGAGCAGCTGGTGCTGCTGTTGCTACCGGAGCAGCTGGTGCTGTTGCTACTGGCATTGCTTGAGCTACTGGCGCTACTGGTGTTGCTGTAGGCGCGGCAGTGAGTGCAGCAGTAGCTACGGGACCAGTAGGTGGTGATGTGCTACATGGTTGCGGATCGGTCGGTGAGTTTTGATTACCTGTTGCAGAAACCATAGCAAGTTTAGGACGTAAGAAGCTAGGTGTTGGAATTGTTGGTTGGTGCAAGGATTCACGCGAGGCTACCTTGTGTAAGGATTCATGCGAGGCTACCTTGTGCAAGGATTCATGGGATGCAACCTTGTGTAAGGATTCATGGGATGCAACCTTGTGTAAGGATTCACGAGATGCAACCTTGTGCAAGGATTCATGGGATGCAACCTTGGGAATAGGCTTCGCAGTCGGCTTTGCAGGCGTTGCACGTTTCGGCAGCGGCAAACTGGTGAGTTCACTCTTAAATCCACATGCTAGGTCGCCCCAACTCATAGTCTCATCCGCCATACTGGCTAGGGAGGGAAGGAACACGGGCCGTGGCTTCGCCACAGGCTTCCTCTTCAGTATTTCTGAATAGGTCGGCATCGGTTTAGTAATTGTGAACACGTATTGTACTTTTGCACTTTTCAAACATACAGACATCTCATTTTTTTGGGCCAACCAAACAGGAGAGATGTTTTACGAAGCAATTACCTTTGCATCGGAAATTATTCTTTCGTCCTACCCCATCTTAATCAAAAAGGTGCCCGCATCCCTCGCATCACAAACTACATTTCGTATGCTCACATTCACCATCCTCGCAGGAATTGCCGCAGCCCTCACAGGCTCCCCCCTGTTACAAGGCGCAACCCTGCCTACAGTTCTCGGCCCAGGACTTTTGAACCTCCTCCATGTTGGAAGCAGTTATACTGCATTTGAGGCCCTGCCTGCAGGCAATGCAATGGCCCTTTTCTATACCTATCCGGTGTGGAATATACTGGGTGCTGCCGCTGCATTCGGCGAGTCCATAGACCTCCGCATTCTTCCATGGATAGGCATGGCGCTCCTCGGTTCCGTACTTATTGCGGAACCTACCGCAACAAACTGGAATGCATGGGGCGTCGCGGCGGCACTTCTTGCCGCCATTACCGAAACCGGTATTTACCTTTGGTTCCGCAAAGAACCAGAACCAGAAAGCCAGCCCTGGACAACCATGTCGCGCATGTACGGCGGGTCCGCACTCCTTCTCATTCCCCTCTTTCTAATAGGATTCCTAGTATGGGGGAAGGTCGGTAGCGGCGCCATCTCTTCCATGCTCTTATTCAATACCTTTGTTGGATTCCTGGGATACGCCCTGCGATTTTACACAATTCCACACGTATCCACGGTCACATTTAGCGCGATTAGCTTCTTTGGAGTCATCGCAGCCTATCTTCTTGGCTGGGTATTCGTCGGTGAAATCCCCCATTTCCAACAAGGAATCGGCGCGGCGCTTATTATCCTCGCCAACCTGTTTTTACTCAAAAAGGACTAGGAGGCCGCTAAGAGGCCCCTAAAGAAAGGGAATCGAGGGAGGATGTAGGGAACTATGGGCCATCGCGGAGGTCTTTTAGAGTTAATCGCACGCGGGAAAAAGGACGCGTTTTTCCACGCGAATCCACAAGTCGCCTATTTTCATAGTGTGTATCGCAAATACGCTGCGACTGCAGAGGAACTCCATCTTACACCGCCGCGGAATCAACCAGAATGGGGCAAATGGGTCGAGTTTGACCTGGAACATCGCGGGGACCTGGTGCGTAAATTTCACCTACGTATCACACTTCCTACATGGCTACCTGCGAATATTGCCGCGGCCAATCGCAAGTCCGTGGTCACCGATGCTACGGGTGTTTCATTCGGATACTGTAATAACGTCGGCTATCAAATGATTGAGAAAATCCAGGTATATCAGGACCAAGTGCTACTACAGGAGTTGTATGGTGAGTATCTGGATTGGAAGGTCCGACAGGCAGTTCCTCTTACCACGGTGTTAGTAATGTCGGCAGCCGTAGGGTCCCGTGGAAATACGTCCTTGGATATTGGACGGTCCGCCACGCCTCCTACACTTCGCGTACCGATTCCAATTCTTGGATGGGAGAGTGTAGGAGATCCAGGATTTCCAACAGTTGCCTTGCGCCAGCAGCGGTTTCGCATTCGCATACTTTTGCGACCCCTGGAGGCTATTGTGACTGCGTCGGATGGGCGATTGGCGCCCAAGCCGTGGTTAGCACCCTCCCTTCGCATTCAACGGACTGCGGGGGGGGCACAGGAGACGTTTACGCCGCTGGCCTATGAAACCTGGGCGAAGGGCCTGACGATGATGTTGGAAACCACGCAAGTCTATGTATCCTGTGATGTGCAGGAGGTCATGAAGACGGGGCATTGGTTCATACCATACAGGAGTTCCCAACATCAGCCGTACACGATTCAGGATTATCAGATGAACGCGGCGACGACGGCTGTGGCCAATTTCTCGCTGTCGTTTCCGCTGGATTTCACGGGGGCGTGTTCGCGCGTCTTTGCGGCGTTCCAGCAGCGGGGCGCTATATTGGCGGGGCAACGTGGACAGTATTTGGCCGGTGTGGCGCGACAACTCCGCGTGAACGTCGCGAACTTGGACCGTATACAGCCGTGGAGTCCAGCGGTTTTCCGCGAAGTTACCGCCTACTGGAAAAATGTACGTGGTGCACAGGACCTTGTCGACCCTGAGAAGCCCCAGGAAGTCTTCACAATGGTCTTTGGAGGGAAAGAATCCCTGCAACCCGCAGGAACCCTGAATTTTACCAGGGCCGCCATACCCGAATTATGGGTTCTGTTTGGTCCCACGGCTATCGATGTGCGGACGCAATCCCGAGAACTCACTTTGCTGGTATACGTGGAGACATGGGAGGTGTTGGAAGTACAGGGAGGCAAAGGTCGTCGTTACATCCTAGAGTAAGTCCTTCATGCTCCTGCTATCTCTATGGTGCATCGTTGAATGCTCGGCGCATGTTTGATTAGGTCTTGTATATAGACTTTTCTACTATCGAGTGTATTTTCATAGTCGGTAACATGCAGCACTAAGAGACAATCATCCCTTTCATACTGTGCATCAAACTTGTTCAGAAGAACCGAGGAGCTTTTGGATTCAACGTGTTGGATTATGGAGTCCGCCGAGGAGAGTGGACACTGTATCAGTAGATTATAAGACGTCTTTTTGTAAAGTTGTTTAATGGCCTTGTGCCGCACAATTGAGTTCGATAAGGTAATAATCAGGGTTCCCAACATTCCGAATCCGACCATACCGCTACCACAAAGGGATCCTATAGCGGCGGAGCACCATAATGTAGCGGCGGAGTTTATACCGCGCACAGTCATGCCCTCTTTTGCTATCACACCGGCGCCTAGAAAGCCGATGCCTGAAACAATTTGCGAAGCTATACGGGCGGGACTGTTGGTATCCTGGAGCGCCATGCCCACAAAGATAAAGAGACAACTGCCGGAGGAAACCAGGACATTTGTATGAATTCCTGCGAGTCCTTTATTTATTTGTCGTTCGAGCCCAATTAGGAATCCGCATACTATGGCGATTCCTAATTGTTCCAAAAATGCCCATACTTCCAACATAATCATGATGTATTTTGTATCCTATGGGTATCGACGAGTATTCAAATTTTATGAAGGGCTGCTGCGGCTAGGACAGGAAAAGGTGATGGAAAAATTTGACCATCCGACCGTTTGTGTTGTTTTGTTGGGACATGTGTTTTACTCCTTTCCTTTTCATACAAGAACAATAAAATGTCCTATTGCCCTCCTTCTTCTTCCAAGTGGGCTCCTGCCGACCCATTTCGCAAGACCAAGCCTGCCGTAGATGCCGATGGGTGGCAGACGGTTGCCGCAAAGACTTCTTCTGCTGGTGCTGGTACTAGCGCTACTAGCACTACTGCAGTCAAAAACAAGTGGGGTGAGAGTGCTCTTAAGAAGCCGGCACCGAAGTTTGAGGATGAGTTTCCTACACTGGGTGGTTGTGGTGGTGGGAAGGCTGTTGCTGCGGTTGCTGCGGTGGCTGTTGGAGGTGCTGGTGCACCAGCAGCACCTGCAGCAATCGCAGCAGCTGCAACACCAAGACCCCCTGTTAGTTTCGCAGATCGTCTGAAGCACCGCATGGCTGAAGAGGAGGCAGACCGTCTCCGCCTTGCCGAAGAGGAGCGTATGAAGGCTGAGCGAGAGCAAGAGCAGTATGAAAAGAATCGCTACTCGGTAGGTGAAGTAATGCCGCTAACCTCATTTATGCGCAGTCGTATGGCGCGTAATTTCAAGGTCGAGCATGAAGATGAATATCATGACCCTGCTATGGATGCTGAGTATTACAACGAGTATCCCGACCACTATTATGAGGAACGGGCTGCACCCTATGATTATGCAGAGGATGTATATGAACATAACAGCAACAACCACAACAACAACAGCAACAGCAACGATGACTACGATGATGACTATGACCGCGACAACTACCGGTATTAAAGTCTAAGCAATGCAATTATTAACCTTTTTCAGTAGAATGACCCTAGTTCCACAACGCACGCAATATCCGTTTGCGGGTCTCACCAATGAACAACAAATGCGTTTGATAGGAATTAATCAACCCTTATCAAAACGTCTGCAAATCCAGGAACAATGGAATACATTTGAACGTATTGAAAATTACAATGATATAATTTATCAAAAATATCAAACTGGAAATCGCGGTGATATGTATTATCAATTCCTGCGAAACCAGGAATATAATGATTATAACGCAGGACAACTTCTTCATGTACTGGCGTATCCGAATTTACCAGTAAGTACATTTCAGCCCATACAGGACCGTCCTTTACCTGAAGTCCCCATAATTGGTAGTCTTCCAATTGAGACAAATGTGCCCCGTTTTACATTGAATCGTGCAGTCCCAACAGCATCTGAGCAGGCCGCGTTTCGAGCTGATATGGAAGTCTACGCCTATGTTTCTACATTCAATGCCTATCATACGCTCAAATATACTTTTGTGGACGATGTGGAGAAAAATGCATATGAACGCATAGAATTGTATATGAATGCAATTCCTACACGGCCGCCGCCTAACTAGACTGGTTTCCCTTTTCGGACTTTTTTAGCAGGAGGTAGTTCCTCGCCAGAACGGATTATTTTATCCAATTGCGCACACTGGTGTTTTGGAAGGACATATTGTTGTGTTACACATTCCCAGAGCCGAATGCGACGGGCCAGCAAAATACCATTCATAGTGTCCATTCTCAAGTCCAATCAAGTAAGTGCATGAATGTAGTCAAAAACGTTGGAATTGCATTCAATTTTGTGAACTAGGCGGCGACTTTGAGGGCACGTTCAGCAGCCATTACCTCACGAATATCTGGCCGGTAGCGAACACGGGCCGTCGCCATACACCCATTGGTTTTTGAAATTGTATGTTTATCCTCCTCTGGAATACGTTCCAGGTCTCCCACATATACAGGGCGTGTGGGATTGAAAGTGTAGACTTTGCCTGCAGTCGCATCTACTAGAAATACAATGCCTTGAACGGAAGCGCGCACGAGTGATACAGTCTCCATGTGTTTGGGGTGTTGGGGTTTGTTTCGTGTGCGATATGATGACCACTTGATGCATATGTTCAATTTTGGTTGCGGCTTTGCGACTTAGTGGGATGTGAGATTAGCCAGACGCATCCAACACTCTCCCTCAAATTCTGAGGCATCATAGTATTCACTCACAGAAAAGCTGGGTGAATAAGAACGCGTATAGATGCATTTTACATTTTCCGGTGGAATTCGATATACATCCATGTTGTATTCATGAACGACAGGTAAATCTTTACCAGCAAATGTAAGGATTTTGACTGTTATGCTTTCCGTGTAGGGGCGTCGCCCTTTATAACCAGGAACATATCCCATATCTGTATGTTCTTTGATACGAATGTCGTATATTGGTACTGTGTAGGAGGACAGGAACTTGATAAATAGAGTATATTTATCAAGTTCTTCAAGATAATACGCAAAATGGGACCCCTTTGTGGATCCACAGGTCTCCGAAAGAAGAGGAGAATCCTCCTCATGTTTGAGTGTAGGCCACTCCATCTCGACTGGCCGAGGATAGCCCCGCTTGTCTACAAGAGACGTGTAGTCGATTGTGGTTGTGTTTTTTGAAAGAGCAACCTTAAACTGTTCGACAGCTTTTATAATCGCCTCGGTCTTTTTGGCTTTCTCGAACATCCTACGCTCGAATGCCTTTTGGGCAGCTTTGGCTGCCTTCAGCTGATTTTTGGAAAGAACAGGTGTCCACTCCTCACTCATTTTAGAAAAGCAACAGAAAGGAAAGTAACAGAAAGTAACGGAAAGAAAGGAACGTAACGGAAAACACAACAAACAAACCTGCCGGCGTCATCTTTCAATTTTTTCAACCATGTTCCTGTTTCTATTTAACCAATAAGTCGCGGGGCCGCAAGTCGCGGCACAAATATGGAGGCCATGAATCCACCTTGCGCTTGGGCAGACGCGCCCCCACCACAGCTTGCCGTCTGCGCGATATACGCCGATACAAACAGCCCTATTAATAGCAAATAAGGAACCCATCCCAATATCTTATTGACCCATGTATCGGTAAAAGGAAACGCACCCGCCATTCTAGTTAGGAACTCGAAAAATGAGTCGTGGATGGAAGTATGTTGGAAGTCCAGGCATCCGCATTCCATTCCCCGTAAAATGAGCACTATACTTTCCGCCTGCATTGATTGGCTTGCCGATTGGACAGAAGACCTACCGCCTATTGTGGACGAGTATGACCTTTCAGCCTGGCTGGAAGAGGAGGGCTGTGAATCCCTGGAACTCCTGCTTTCCACGGCGTTTCGGAAATCCAAGACACGCCAAGAAGCTATTGAAATCCTTCGCGCACTTGTATGGGAATGGTATGTCTCCCAACGTAATACAGTTCTAGCGGAACTCCCTGCAGTCCCTGATGCCGTTCCGCGTCTACTGGCCCTTCCTCAAACACCGCAGAAGTCACCCGCATGGTACGCAGAAGCACGTGACCTTCTCACGGGCCATGAATTTGCCGGAGTTGTCTATGGAACACCTACCGCCTTCCAAACCGCCGTGGCCAAGAAATGTGCGCCTCCTATGGAACTCGTGGACGACCCAACACTCCCTACAGAATCCCGAACCGTATATTGCATGCCTCTCAATGCCTTTCAATGGGGTTGGCGCTTTGAACCTGTTATTCGCACATTGTACGAAGAAGAAGTTGCCGATGCACCCGTTTGTGATACGCTTGGACGTATCCGGCATCCTACCTTGCCCCGTCTTGCCGCAAGTCCAGACGGCCTCATTCTCGAGGGGGCAAAGGCGGGACACCTGTTGGAAATCAAGGCACCCGTAAGTCGCACATTGGTCGGCACAATTCCGCAAGATTATTACTGTCAGATGCAACTGCAGGCCGAGGTAGCCGATGTTCCCGCCGTGGAATACATTGAAGTGCGGTTTGATGCCCAGTCCGCCGAGGTATTCCTGGGGGATATGGGAGACGCCGTGGAATCGCGTAAGAAGTTCCTGACCCCTACGCAGTCCAAAGTCTCCCCACGGAAACCTGAACGCGTGGGGTCCATCCTCGTCATCGCACCGGTGCCCGATGCTGCACCAGAGACCTGGTCGTATGCTTATTCGCCCACATATGACCTTACAGAGGAAGGACTGGCGGAGGCACTGTGTTGGAAGCCCGGTAATCTTACAGATAACACAAATGCAGTCATCTTGGAACGCACTGTATGGCGCATCGCGGATTGGTGGACAACTACCGTGCCCCGTAATAAACGATGGTGGACCGAAGTGGGCCAGCCCGCCTATGAGGCATTCTGGGATGCGGTTGATATCGCACGTTCATCAGGACACTATTCTGCGACAACTGCTGCACCATCAAAATGCCTGATTGTGGATAGTAGTTCTGAGGGTTCTCTGTCGGATACAGAGAACGTAACCGCAACAACAGCAACAAAACACCCACAGGCCGCATGCATGATTGTTTCCTCTGACGAAGAGTAGAAACGAACCAAAATGAAACACCTGATTCCCTACATCCTCTTCCTCGCCCTTTTATGCTCCATCAGTCTTTTTGCATCGATGAAGGCAAAAGAGGGCTTCCAAAGTGCAGGCACACTTCTACAACTGGAAACATCACATGTTCCTACACGCGCCGAGCTTCGTGACCGCCAACACTGGCTCCGCGAACGCGTTGCCCAAGACCTCTATGACCTAACAGGTTCCAATTAACTCCGTCCCATATAAAGCACACATGGCCTCAATAGCCGCAGCAGCAACCCGTCGGTCCGCCAAAAGTATCCAACGACACTTTAACCCGAGGCTCATTATTCAGAACGACAATATTAATGTTCTACTCGCCTATAGGGGAATTGATGTTATGGACCTTTTTGATAGTGTTGGGGCTGCAGCAACCGCCATGAAAATCCCGCGACTTACTGTCCATCTAGGGGAAGGTGACCTGACTGGCGAACAATTCCTGGAAGAACTCATGAATACTGTCCATAAAAATCCCAATTTCTGCAATGGGATTCGCGGCAAATACATTAAAGAGTCCATTCGAAAATCCGACATGATTCTGTATATCAAAAACCAACAAGCTCCATACGATATTCTTGGTTTCGCAACTATGGATGTGATTGGCGCTGACCTGAAGGTGGACTTACTTTGCACAAATCAGAGATACTTTGGAGTTGGCCGGCATATGATTCGAAATGTCCTGGAACGTCTACAAAAAGCACTAGGCTGCAAACAAATTACGTTGTGCGCTACAGAGGCGGCTTATCCATTTTATACGCATGTTGGATTCGAGCAGGATACTAAGGACTCTTTTTATTGCATACCGCCATTGAAAAAAATGGTGCGACAAACACGGCGTACCGTACGGAAATCGGCAAAATCCACTATGATTTAGCTGCAGTGGCTGTCGCTGCAACAGCCGCCTTGCGAACAGCAAACATCGCCGCTACTTCGTCTTCCATCCGATTTACCTTGATAACTTGGAAGGACTTATTGTTGGGATGCAGGACTACCAAGGCAAGTTCGTCCACCTCTGCACCATACAACTCTTCCAACACAGTTCGGTAAATATTCAACTGAATCGAGTAGTGCCAGTAATTTGTGTCCGGCAAGTGACCCAATGGATCCTTGCCCGACTGATACGTATTCTCATATCGCATCTCCTTCGCCCGCTTCCAATCGTAAATCGCAAATTTCCCATCGGGCTTCTTATATACCATATCAATGGACCCCGCAAGTTTAATATCCTCTTTAAATACGAGCCACTCTGTGCGATACGGTGTAAACCCGCGTGGAATCCGCCATTTTCGTTCAAATGCCTGGAAATAGTCCCATTCCGCGGATGGATTGGGGGCGAATCCATCCGCCGCCATATTTCCAATAGGGTCCGCGTTATAATACTGTTCGATATCCAGGTGCATACGTGTGCCTGCGGTAGATGCCTCGTCTGCCGCGGCAGCCCACTGGGCTTTGATTTCCTCGGCAGTCATCCCATAATACTTGCTTTCGGACCATTTGCGCGACCCCATCATCTTCGCAATGACGGCGTCCGCATCAAAGTCCTCAAAGAACGTATGGATAAACCCCGTACAGGACGTCCATCCTTCCCGCGTACCGTCAATTGTATAGGTATGTGTCTCCTCCTCAAAGGAAATACGGGCATCTCGCGGGTGTGCATTCACACGGGCAAGACGCTGCCAGCTAAGTGCTCCATCTTCCACGGTCTGCGGCATTTCAAAAAGAGAGAGATTTGAGGATATGTTGGGAGTCCAGGTATTTCGAGGGCACATCAAGTTTTGCCGTTGCTGCCGTTGCTGCTGGTCTCGCCACCAGGCAGTAATCGAAGCTGGTCCAACAACCGGTCGCGCATTCTATGTAGGGAACGGAGGCCCAATACATGGCTTGGGTTGGATTGGCTGTAAGAAGAGGGCATATCGCGGAGTTCTGACTCCACTTTCGCCAGTTTTTCAAGAAGTAAGGTTCGTTGGTCCATTCTATTTACTATGTGCAGGCATATCTCCCATACACGGTAACTAGAACCCGTCAATTTTTCCACTCTAAAAGTAGATGGCCACGCGAGAAGAAGTTGCGCAAAAACATGTCCAAATGGCCGCCATAATTGGCCCGACTACAAAACAACCGACCATCGTAAATGAGGCGTCCCGTTTTGTCGTAGCTACTTACTGGTGGG
>JACCDO010486698.1_pt1 | contig 11317 bp, 8 predicted proteins | sample 7446101 | NCBI WGS metagenome assembly JACCDO01 (sample SAMN15323440, study PRJNA562643) | freshwater metagenome | isolation source: river surface water | place: USA:Blue River Watershed | collected 2017-08-16
ATCCACCGAAGGCGGAACTTCGATCAGAATCGCAAACCGGTCCCGAGTAATGGACGGATCGACGATCTTCTTCTTGGTGTTCGGAAGTCCGTTCAGGAAGAACATCGCGCCCACGGTCGAAAGAGCCGCAAACAACACGGTCAGTTCGAAAGTGATCGGAATGAAAGCAGGACCCGAGTGAAACGGCTTGCCACCCACGTTGATGGCCCAGCTCACTGCCGAGGTCCAGTATTGCAGCAGGTAGCCCAGGGTGCCCCCGGTCAAGCCTGCGACAAAAGTGACGTACGGCAAGGGCGAGCGTTTCAAGCCTTGTGCGTGCTCCAATCCGTGAACCGGATACGGAGTGAAAGTGTCCCACGATTGATAATTCCCATCGCGGACCTTCGCGGTAGCCTGAAGCAAAGTGCCTGGATCGTCGAAGAACCCGACCACACCCGCCAACTGCGGAGCAGTCTGAGAAGCATTACTCATGGTGACCTCCTTGCGGCATCACGCTCTTCACTTCCGCCATTGCAATGGTGGGCAACAAGCGGACAAAGAGCAGGAACAAGACAAAGAACAACCCGAATGCACCGATGGTCCAGCCCCAATCAAACCAAGTTGGGGTGTAGTAACCCCAGCTCGAGGGCAGGAAGTCGCGGTGAAGCGACGTGGCCACGATCACATAACGCTCGAACCACATCCCGATGTTCACGAACAAAGAGACAATGAACATCGCCGGAACCGAGCGTCGCATGCTGCGCCACCAGAAAACCTGCGGAATGAAGGCGTTGCAGATGGCCATGGTCCAGTAGGCCCACCAGTAGGGACCGAAAGCGCGGTTGATGAAGATGTACTTCTCGAACGCGCCCCCCGAGTACCAAGCGATGAAGAACTCGCAAGCGTAGGCGTAGCCGACCATCAGGCCGGTCGCCATGATGATCTTGTTCATCCGCTCCAAGTGATCCATCGTGATGTAGGCTTTCAGATTGAAAGCCTCACGCATGATGACCAACAAGGTCACGACCATCGCAAAGCCCGAGAAAATGGCGCCTGCGACGAAGTACGGCGGGAAGATCGTGGCGTGCCAGCCCGGAAGCTGAGCCACTGCGAAGTCGAACGACACGATGGTGTGCACCGAAAGAACCAGCGGAGTCGAAAGACCCGCCAGGATCATGTAAGCGCTTTCGTAGTGCGTCCAATTCTTGTTCGAACCGCGCCAGCCCATCGACAAGATGGTGAAGATGAGCTTGCGGATGTTGTTCTTCGCGCGGTCACGAATCGAGGCCAAGTCGGGGATCAAACCGACGAACCAGAACACTGCCGAAACCGTGAAGTAGGTTCCCACGGCGAACACGTCCCAGAGCAGCGGTGAACGGAAGTTCACCCAGAGCTGGCGCTGGTTCGGGTAAGGAAGCAGCCAATAAGCTGCCAACCACGGACGACCCGTGTGCAAGAGCGGGAAGGTCAGAGCCGTGATGACCGCGAAGATGGTCATGGCTTCTGCCGAACGGTTAATGGCCGTGCGCCATTTCTGGCGGAACAGGAACAAGATGGCCGAGATCAAAGTACCGGCGTGACCGATACCGACCCAGAACACGAAGTTCACGATGTCGATCCCCCAGCCGTTGGGCTGGTTCAGACCGAGGACACCCAGGCCGTTCATCACGAAGGTGGTGACGACCAAAGCGCCAATTCCGAGCGCCGCGAGAGCTACTGCGAAGCACGCCCACCAAGTCGAGGTGGGAAAGTTCTCCAAGGGTCGCGCCACCTCTTCGTTGACGTCGACCATGGTCTTGTTGCCGGCAACCAGCAACTCTTGGTGAACTGCCGTTGAATGCGTATCAGCCATGATGCTCACCCCCGTGGTGCTGGGCCGCGCCGCCAGCTTTGTTCCTGACTTTCGACAGGTACGAGATGGCCGGGCGGGTGTTCAGGATTTCGAGCGAGCGGAAAGCGCGGGCGTCGGCGTGGAGCTTGGACACGCGGCTTTCCGGATCGTTGATATTGCCGAAGACAATGGCGTCGGTCGGGCAAGTTTGCTGACAAGCGGTCTGGATGTCGCCATCCACGATCTTCTCGCCTTTGTTCTTGCGATCGAAACGCGCTTTCTGAACGCGTTGGATACAGAACGAGCACTTCTCCATGATCCCGCGGGAGCGAACCGTGACGTCCGGGTTCCACACCAGGTTCATGCTGCCTTCGTAGCTCTTCCAATGATCGAAGAAGTTGAAGCGACGCACTTTATACGGGCAGTTGTTCGAACAATAACGAGTGCCAACACAGCGGTTGTACACTTGGTTGTTCGTGCCTTCGTCGTCGTGAACGGTCGCCAAAACCGGGCAAACGGTCTCGCACGGAGCGTTCTCGCAGTGCTGGCACAGCATCGGCTGGAACACGACATCGGGACTCTCGGCCGAACCCGAGTAGTAACGATCGATGCGGATCCAGTGCATCTCGCGCGAGATGCGGACGTTGTTACGTCCCACCACCGGAATGTTGTTCTCGGCCTGACATCCGATCACGCAAGCACCGCAACCGGTGCAGGAGTTCAGATCGATCGCCATGCCCCAGCGATAGCCCTTGTACTCGTGCTTGGACCACATCGTCGGCACTTCTTCCAAGCGAAGGTGCGGATCGGTGTGATTGGCAGCTGCCGGATTCTTTTTGAACTCGGCCAAAGTGATGTCGTTGATGACCGGACGATTCTCGGTGACGTGGTGCCACTGAGTCTCGGCCAGCTTGTAGAACTTACCAGTCTTCGAGATCTGAGCCGACAAGCCCGAGAAAGCGAGCGAACCGCCCTCGATCTGAACGAGCGGGAACACATCGACACCGACTCCGGTACCGACTTTTCCAGCCACTTTGCGGCCGTAACCAACAGCAATCGCCAGGGCTTCGCTGTGCATGCCGGGTTGAATCTGGACCGGAATCTCCATCGAGACCGAGCCCACTTGAACCTTGGCGACGTCGTTAGCGCTGAAGCCCAATTTCTTGGCCAGTGCCGGACCGACTGCCACGAAGTTATCCCAGGTGACCGTCGAGATCGGGTCCGGAAGCTCTTGCAGCCAAGCGTTGTTGGAAGTCCGCCCGTCGGCTTGCGCCATCGAAGCGTACAGTGCCAACTTCACGCCGCTTTCAGCTTTGTACTTCGGAGTTTTTGCCAAAGCACCGGAGCGGAACGAGCGAGCCGAAGGACGCGCACCTGCGACACCCTTCTGGACGAAAACGCCGTCCCGAAGCGAAGTCTCCCAGAAAGCCTGGAACGATCCACCCGCCAGCGGGAATACCGTCTCTTTCCAATTGGCGACTACGTAATCGTGCCAAGTGTTCTCAGCAGAGTTCGCAATTCGCGATGCCAAGCCCGAAGCGCCAAGCTTGCCTTGACCAATCCAGGTCAACAGCGAGTCTTGGAAAGACCGCGTTGCGTAGATAGGAGCCAAAGTGGGCTGCTGCAAGCTGTACACGCCCTTGCGGATGCGAGCATCGCCCCAGTTTTCAAGCGCGTGGTGATCGGGAAGAACGATGTCCGAAAGGAGCGAAGTTTCATCCCACTGCTCAGTCACCTGAACGACGAGTCCAACTTTTTTGATCGCTTCAGCAAATCCAGCCGAGGCCGGAAGAGTGAAAGCGGGATTCGTCCGGTGAAGAACCAAGACCGCCACCGATCCTGCGTTCATCTCAGAGATCAGCTGCTGAACGCCTGCAAAACCGGCCGAAGGACGCGCCACCGGAGCGGCGTTGCCGTCCACAGTCTGGCCTTCGTTTTCGAGAGCCGAGTTCAACAGGTTCACGACGTTTTGCAGAGCCACTGCCGTCTTCGACTTCGACTCGGGACCGCCTGCTACCACCAAGCCTTTGCCGCGAGCAGCCCACAGGGCGTCGGCAGCTTGCGCCAAAACTGCGGCGTCAAAGCCAATCTCTTTGGCCACGGTTTCCGGCTTGTAGCTTTCGAGTGCTGCGCGAACCGCACCGTCACCCGCGAAACGCGAGCGGCCTTGCTGAAGGATCAATTGATTTGCCAGTGCGAGCGCCACTTTCAGCTCGTCACCCGGGCGGATCGGAGTGCGAACGTCCGAGTTCGCACCGGTCACCGTCATCAATGACTCAAAGGCGAAGGTTTTGGACATTTCTGCGGTCTTGGATTTTTTGGAATCCAGCTTCCGAAGTTTTGCCCAATCCGAAGCGTACTGAACGGCGTTCGGCCAAGTGCCCAAGAAATCTGCACCGATCGAAACGACTGCTTCAGCTGCGTCAAACCGGTAAACCGGAAGAACTGCCGCGCCGTAGCTTTCTTCTTGGCCCTGAACGATTTCATCCTGAGCCAAGGGCTCGAACTCGACCCAACGCGAACCCGCGCCAAAGGCCGACAAGAACTCACCGACCAAGCGACGATTTGAATCAGAAACCGAAGCGCCCGAGAGAACTCGGACTTTGCCGTTACCGGCAGCTTTCAACTGAGCCACCACGCGAGCATCGACATCGGCCCAAGTCGCGACTGACTTTTTACCCGAAGCACGGTCGACGGTTTGCGGATCTTGCAAACGCTCCGGATCGTACAGATCCAAGATCGCCGATTGCTGGCGTGCCGAGAGCTTTCCGCGGTTCACCGGGTGATCCGGATTGCCCTCGAGCTTCACAGGACGCCCTTCGCGCACTTTCACCAAAAGACCGGCACCGGTCTCGGGATCGCTCGAAGCGTAGTAGTTCGCGATGCCAGGAGTTACTTCGTCGGGCTTCACGACGTAAGGGATGATCTTGTGCACCGGACGACGAGCGCAGGCAAAACCCGCCATCGCCATGGATGCGCCCATGATGGTCAAAAACTCGCGACGAGCCAGACCCTTGGTGTCGAGCTTATCGATCAGCGCAATCGCTTCCACGGGCTTGTCGTGGAATTCCTGGCCGCGTTTTTCGACATTTTTCGAATCGGCCCAGTACGAGGAAGTCAGTTCCTCCGGAGCGATCCAGTGACGAGGTGCAGAGAAGCTTTGGGGAGTTTGATTTTCCATTTTCGTCTCGTTGAAGCTCATCAATAGTGACAGGTGGTGCAGTTCACCGAAGCGACCGCGTGACCTTTCGGGTCCTTCAGGTCGGGGTGATAAGCCCGCAGCACGTTCGCAGGAGTCGTGTCACCGCGGTGACAATTCATGCACCAGCCCATGTTCAAGGCCGAATACTGATAGACGCGATCCATCGTTTCGATCGGACCGTGGCAGGTCTGGCAAGAGACGCCTGCCTTAATGTGGCGACTGTGCACGAAGTGCGCATGGTCCGGCAGCTCGTGGATCCGCACCCATTCAATGGGGCGACCTTCGTTGTAGGCCTGGGTCAACTGCTGAATCCACGGAGAATCGGTCTTCACCACTTTGTGGCAGTTCATGCACACGTTCGTGGAAGGAACACCGGCGTGGGCCGATTTTTCGGCAGTGCCGTGGCAGTACAAGCAGTCGATCTTGTATTGACCCGCGTGCAGCTTATGGCTGAACGGAATGGGCTGTTCGGGCGCGTACCCTTGGTTCGACACCGTCGGGAAAGCACTCACCCCGGCAACGCCAAGGATAATGACCGCAGCCACAGCGACCAAAACGGCCAGCTGCTTTTTGAAAGTATTTTTGGACGGACTTTGGGTGGAGCCACCTGGAGATGACATTCAGCGCACCTAGTTGAGGGTTTTAGACGTTCGCCATTTCTAACCGCAGACGAAGCCACATTCCAGAGTCTTTTCAGGGCGCTGGGCAACTTTCTTTGCCGACCTCAGGAGTCGGATTGAGTCATTTTTTGATATAAAAAATGGTCCTCTCCCTACCGCAAAGACCTGTTCAAAGATTGAACAGGCGTCGCCCCCGAAGCCCAAGGTGGGGCGCTTATTCGGGTAAAACCCACTTTTTCGAAGGTCTGAGCCGCTTCCAGTCCGGGCCCAGGATTTGCTGCAGAGTGACTTCGATGCCTTGGTTGAAAAATTCTTTTTGGTCCCTCTTCGTTTTCACTTTTTGCACTTCTGCGAACGCCCAAATCATTCCAAACCGATTGAGCTGCGACGATGCAGAGCTGACTCGGACCCTAGAGAAGCTCCGCCGGCACGACGCCAAGTTACTCAATCGCCAGGGAAGAATTCTGGCCAAAGCGCGAATGATCGACCCAAGCTTGGAGTGGCAGCAGCACCTGCAGTTTTTGGAGTCGAGCCTCCAGAAAATCAGCGTTGCCCCCTCTGCGCCTTCTCACTCACACCCGCGCGTACAGGCCGTCATCCTCTCGAACCGCGAGTCGCTGGCTCTTCAGCAGATGAAGACTCACGCGGCTCAATTGAAGTGGGCCCTCGCGCGCCAAGTACGCGAGCACGTACGTCACCGTCGTGACCTTCAGAACTCGGAAATGCCACTGAATCTGCAGGTCTTGGAGACATTCACGAGCTACCAGACCGAGCGAGAAGAAGTCCGCCAGGTCGCCAAACGCTTCCAGAGCAGCTGCCTTCAGGCAGGAGCCCTGAAAGCCAGCCTCGAGCGAAAAATGGCCTCGGTCCCACAGACCAAAAGCAGCTCCCCGAGCGGCTTTTAACGCTTCCGAGCCACTAGGCTGACGAGAGGATCCGAAGTTCCGGTGGCCTCTCGATCCACCAAAATTTCGAATTCTGCAAAATGAGACCTAAGCTCACCTGGGCGAAATCCTTGGGCGCCGCGGGGGTCCAGGCGAGCCTCGAAAATCACCACGCCCCCTGACCTGAGACCGCGTTTGATTTTGGGAATGATCGAGCGGAGCACGAAGTTGATATTCACAATGGCGTCGTAACTGTCTGGTCGAATCGAAAATTGATTCAAATCGGCGTTGATCGACTGAATCGCAACACCCTGAGAGCGCGCCAAGCGCTCAGCTTTCCGAATCGCTTCGCTCGAAAAATCGACTCCTTCGACTCGAAACCCCCGTTTGGCCAGATAGACCGCATTTCTCCCCTCGCCCATCGCGATGTCGAGGGCGCGGCCCACTGGCAATCGGCCGATTTGCTCTTTCAAAAAGGAAGCGGGCTCGGTTCCGTACAGGTACCCTTTGTTTTGCCGAAAAATCCGGTCCCAGCCCTCACGGGCCTCTTCCTCGTCCTGCCCGGTCACTCGCAGGTAAGTGCTCGCTGCATTCGGAGTGATTTCATCGGCAAAAACCGCTCGGGACAGTCCCAAAGCAGCCGTCAGAACGACAAGTCCCTGAATTGACAGCCCGCGCAGTGCCCGGTATACCCAAGCTCCTATGTTTGGAATTTCCGGCGAACACCTGCTCATCCTGGCCATCGTGCTTCTCATTTTCGGCCCACGCCGTCTACCCGAGCTGGGAAATACGCTTGGGAAGGCGATGAAGAATTTCAAAGATGCTCTTTCGGGCGTGGAAGAGGCGAAGTACCGCCGGATCGACGAAGAAAAAGCCGCAGGCTCCGGGCCGGCTACCGCACACGCGGAAAAGACCGAAGCTAAGACCGAAACCCAAAGCTAACCCAGGCTGAGTACCCGCCATGTTGATCGATGACCGGAACTTCGAGAAGTACCTTCCCCGCGAAGAAATCGAGGCGACCGTTCGCCAGCTCGCGGAACGAATCAATCGAGACTACGAAGGAAAGACGATCCTTCTCGTTTGCGTTTTGAAAGGCGCGATCATTTTCACGGCCGATCTGGCCCGCCATCTGACGGTCGACCACGAGATCGAGTTTGTGCGCTTGTCGAGTTACGGCAATGAGCGCCAATCGTCCGGTACGGTCACCATCCTGAAGGACATCGGAATCGACATCCGCGGAAAGCACGTGCTGATCGTCGAGGAAATCATCGACAGCGGTCGCACCTTGCGCTTCCTGGAGGACCGCCTCCAGGCTTCCGAGCCGGCTTCGATCGAAATCGTGACTTTGCTGGACAAGCCCGCACGTCGCGTCGTCGACATCGAAGTGAAGTACATCGGCCGCACCGTCGAAGATCAATTCCTGATCGGCTACGGGCTCGATCTAGAAGAGAAGTGCCGGAACCTTCCGGACATCTATTATCTCAAGTACCCGAACTGATTCGCCCCATCAGGCAGATCAGCTCTCGTACAAAGCGTTCACCGAAGCGCGCGTCATGAGCTGATGGAGCGCTTCTTTGGCCGTGCATTGGCCTTGGATCACCCGATAAACCCCTTCGGTGATCGGCATATAGATGCCGCGTTTTTCAGCGAATGCCCAGACGCTCATGCAGGTCTGCACGCCTTCCGCAGTCGAGCCGAGCTCTTCGAGCGCTTGTTTGAGCGTCTTACCCGAAGCGAGCGATTGACCCACACGGTAGTTCCGCGAAAGTGAACTCGAACACGTCGCGAGCAAATCGCCGACTCCCGCAAGTCCTAGGAAAGTTTCCTGACGGGCGCCGAAGTACTCACTGAAGCGAACCATTTCGGCCAAGCCCCGCGAGATCAAAGCGCTCCGGGCATTCGCCCCCAAATTCAGCGCATCTAAAGAACCCGCCGCAATCGCGAGCACGTTTTTCAAAACGCCTGCCCACTCCACCCCGACTACGTCCGTATTTCCGTAGACGCGGAATCGATCGGTCGTCAAAAGAGTCCGCCCCGCTTCGATCACTTCCAAGTAAGCCGAAGCGACAACCGTTGCTGCGGGCTCGCCGCGCGCCACTTCGTCAGCCAGGTTCGGACCGCTGATCACGCCAATTCTCGGAGCCGGGAGTTCCTCGCGCAGGACCTCGGTCATCCGCTTCAGGGTGCCCTCTTCGATTCCCTTCGTCGCATGGATGACCATCTCGTCGCCTTGAAAGTGACGCGAGAAATCGCGCGCTGCTTGGCGAAGCACTTTGCTGGGTAAAGCCCAGATCACGGCTTGAACGCCGCCCTCAAAAACACGGTCCGGATCACTCAGGGCGCGGACGTTTCCGCCAAAGTGAAGGCCTTGAGCATAACGGGGATTGTTCCGAGTGGCGTTGAACGCGCGAGCATCTTCGTCGTCACGCGTCCAGATTCGCACTTCCGAGCAATTGCCCGAAAGCAAATGCGCCAGTACCGTGCCCCAGCTTCCGCCGCCGATTACCGCTACCGTGGCCTTACGCCAAAAATCCTTTTCGGTCATATCCCTCACCCTTTAACGACAAGCCGTAGCCGGCCAATCGATTGCGGTAATAGTAGAGCAAGCTCAAGTCCTCAGTCAGAATCGTGTCCTTGTCGACTTTCACGACAGCAGCATCGTGCAAAAGCCCCAGGTTCCGAATTCCATCGTCCACCCAGCGACGGAAAGAGCCCACTTTGAATTCTGGAGCCAGATGCAGGCGACCGCGATCGGACATTTCATGCAATCGCTGATGAAGCGCCTCGGCTTCCTGCAGAAAAACCTCGAAGGGCAAAGTGCGTTGCGACAACGAGAGCCGCAAGAAGCGGAACAAATCAAAACCTCGGTAGTGCTTCCGCAAGCACTCAAAGAGGGCGAATGCTACGGCATGCGAACTCAGAACCGTATTGTCTAAATGGAAGCGCTCAGAAACCCGAAGTCCAAGTTCACGCGTGTATTCCCGGTCACGAGCCGCATCCGGTCGCACTTCGCCACGCGTGGTCAGCCATTTCAGAGGCTGAATCTGAGTTCCGTTCGGGCCCAAGCTTTGCCCCGCCTCGTCGACCAGATTTCCAAAAACGTCCATGGGCCGGCCGATTCGAACGGTGACGCTGGATTCCGACTTGAAGAACTTCCAGAAGAAGTTGGCCACTTTGGCGAGCTGCCAGGAATCATCGCCGCGCAGGATGAAGCGATGTTTTCCCTGCTCGATCAAGTAATCTTCGATCAATGACGCGGCCTCGAGCACGAAGTGATAGCTGGTGACCATCGGCACGACGTAGACGTTGGGATTGGGCCGCCCTTCGCGCAGGTTCATGATCTGCGCTTCCAATCCCGTCCCCAAAAGCCCGAGCTTCAGCTTCGACTCAATGGCGCCAGAGCGGGAACGTCCGCCGCCGGGGAAGAAAATGGAATGCACGCCCTGGCGTAGAATTCGCGTCGAGTAATTCTTTAGAGCGCGTTTATAAATGGTGTCGTTCTTCTGCCGATCGACCGTGTAAGCCCCCAATCGACTCATGAAGAAGCTCAGAACGGGGTTCGAGAAAAGGTTGAGTCCCGCGCCGTATGAAAAAGGCGGCAAACCCATCAGGTAAATCAGGTAGCCGATCATCACCGAGTCAATGTTCGACTGGTGAGTCGGCACCAGGAGAATGGTGCCGCGAGCGGAGAGCTTCTTCAGATGCTCCACTTCCCCCACAATGTTCAGACGTCCTTGGACCTGCTCCTTTTGCTTCCAAGGCAGCAAAATCCCCGCACTCGCTGCATTTAGGAGCCAGTTAAACCCGATCGGCAGCGCATGAGTGGCGAAGCGATAGACTTTGGGATCGAAGTGTCCACCGATCTCGTCCGTGTAATGCTCGAGTACGCGACGAAGGACCTGACTGCGATCAACCTCACCCGGGCGCTTCAGCATTCGGGTGTAGACGCCGCCCCAGAACAGAGAGTCGCGCTTTCTGCGCTCGCGAGTGAACCAGTTGGTGCGAGTCCGTCGAATGCGCTGCCGCTCGGCAAAGAGCGCTTCCTGCAGCACGCCCTCAAGCGGCGTCTCGCTCTCTTCAGCCAGGATTTCCTGGTAAGAGCGCTCGACGACGTCGGAAAGCACTTGAGAGCGCAGCTCTTCAAACTTCCAGAGCTGAGCCTCCTGGATCAGAGAGGGAACCTGGGACATGTCCATTAGGGAGCAGTCTAAGCGAGCTTGGACGGAATCACCACAACGACGCGGCCCTGCTCGACCTGAATGGAAGCACCGAAGTCGCTTTCGACTCGGTTACTGAGCCCCCGCGATCCGGGCGGGAGTTTGAAATTTTCCAGCGAATAACGAGCCCCGCTCAAGGAAACCCGAACGTCCTCGGCCATCGGAAATACCGAAAAGACCCGCCCCTGGGGTGCAGCGAAGGCCCAAGGCGCTGCGCCTTCAGAAAGGAAGACATACTGCGCCAATTCATCCCAAGCACGCACTCGGCCAGCTCCTTTCCCTTCGGACCAAAGGGAAAGCTCTTGAAGCGTGGCCAGATGATGATCGGGCCTGCCACCCGTGACGCCAAAACAGAGCCAGTCTTCGACTCCGAAACGCAAAGTCTCCTGCAGTGCCGCTCGAAGATCGCTTTGATCTTTCTCTACCGAAAGATTCACCCGGTCCGGCACTCCCTGAAGCGCCTGCTCGTTGTTCTCCAAGCTATCCCAGTCGCCGACCGCAAGCTCGGGCACGAGCTGCAAAGAGCGCCAGCTGGCCACCCCGCCGTCTATGCCCACTCGCAAAGGCGCTTGCGCTTCCTTCCA
>JACCDO011543391.1_pt1 | contig 11317 bp, 8 predicted proteins | sample 7446101 | NCBI WGS metagenome assembly JACCDO01 (sample SAMN15323440, study PRJNA562643) | freshwater metagenome | isolation source: river surface water | place: USA:Blue River Watershed | collected 2017-08-16
CCTGGCTCGAGGCCAGCGTTGATTGCGATCTGCTTTAGCGGAGCCGAGATTGCGACGCGAACGATGTTTGCGCCAGTTGCTTCGTCTCCGGTTAGGTTCAGCGACTCGAAGGCCTTCTTGCCTGCCTGAAGTAGCGCAACGCCACCACCGGCAACGATGCCCTCTTCGACGGCAGCCTTCGCGTTGCGAACGGCGTCCTCGATGCGGTGCTTGCGCTCCTTGAGCTCAACCTCGGTTGCAGCACCTGCCTTGATTACCGCTACACCGCCGGCTAGCTTAGCCAGACGCTCCTGCAGCTTCTCTTTGTCGTAGTCGCTGTCGCTTGCTTCGAGCTCGCGGCGGATCTGGTCAACGCGACCAGCGATAGCCGAAGCCTCGCCGGCACCCTCAACGATGGTGGTCTCGTCCTTGGTGATTACCACTTTGCGAGCACGACCGAGTAGGTCGAGGGTTGCGGTCTCTAGACGCAGGCCGATTTCTTCCGCAATAACCTGGCCACCGGTCAGGATCGCGATGTCCTGCAGCATTGCCTTGCGGCGGTCACCGAAACCTGGAGCCTTGACGGCTACCGACTTGAAGATTCCGCGGATCTTGTTCAGGACAAGGGTGGTAAGCGCTTCGCCGTCAACGTCTTCTGCGATGAGAAGAAGTGGCTTGCCGGTCTGGATTACCTTCTCGATGATCGGAAGGAGGTCCTTCATGGCCGAAACCTTGCTGTTCACGATCAGAACGTATGCGTCCTCGAGAACGGCTTCCTGGCGCTCAGGGTCGGTAACCATGTAGCCCGAGATGTAACCCTTGTCGAAACGCATACCCTCGGTTAGCTGGAGCTCGATTCCGAAGGTGTTCGACTCTTCGACGGTTACAACACCCTCGCGACCAACACGGTCGATTGCCTCGGCGATTAGCTCACCGATTTGGGTGTCGCCGGCCGAAATCGAAGCGGTAGCAGCAATCTGCTCCTTGCCGTCAACTGGCTTAGCGTCCTTGATTAGCTGCTCGATAACGGCTGCGGTTGCTTTCTCGATGCCGCGCTTCAGGCTGATCGGGTCGGCTCCGGCTGCAACGTTGCGCAGACCTTCGCGAACCAGCGCCTGGGCAAGCACGGTAGCGGTGGTGGTTCCGTCGCCAGCGACGTCGTCGGTCTTCTTAGCGACTTCCTTGACCAGCTCTGCGCCAATGCGCTCGAACGGGTCTTCTAGTTCGATCTCCTTGGCAATCGAGACACCATCGTTTGTGATGGTAGGGGCGCCCCACTTCTTCTCGAGAACCACGTTGCGGCCGCGTGGGCCGAGGGTGACCTTTACGGTGTCGGCGAGAATGTTCAAACCGCGCTCTAGGCCACGGCGAGCTTCCTCGTTGAAAGTAATGATTTTTGCCATTTGAGGTATCTCCCAAAAAGTAGTTTTTGGCACTCAGGTCTTTAGAGTGCTAACTCTATTTTGGCACTCTAACCCCGAGAGTGCAAACAAAAAACGCCACCCCTGTGGGATGGCGTTTCTCGCAGTTAAGTCTTTACTTAGCCAACAACGCTTACGTTGTCTGCCTGTGGGCCTTTGTCGCCACTCATAACGTCGAACTCAACGCGCTGGTTCTCTTTGAGTTCCTTGTAGCGATCGCCTGCGATAGCCGAGAAGTGCACGAATACGTCTGCACCGCCGTCCTGAGTGATGAAGCCGAAGCCCTTCTCAGAGTTGAACCACTTTACGGTTCCTGTTGCCATTACTTACTCCTGTTACCTATGTTTTCTGCTCGATCAACCGAGCATGAGCCGCATAGCAACGTGTAGTAACTATGGTCACCTAGGGAAATCCTTGGGTGGCACTACGACCTATTAGCCACGCTATCCCATTTATCAAAAAGTAAATAGTGCGTTTGGTAAATAATTCGCACCTTTATAGAGCCGTTACTTTTAGGAATTCGGACCCAAAACGACAGTTAGCGGATCAGTTTGTTCAATCGAAAGCTCGAGTTTGAAATTTCCGACCACCTTGGCGAGTTCCACCGCGGCTGCTCGGTAGTCAACGTTGGAGTAGTAAATCACGCTGGCATCAACGTTTTCGTCGGTGTTGGCGGCGGTGACCACGGTCCAACCGGCATCGAGAACCTTGTGCGCCACCGACCCGGCGCGCCCATCTTCGTCGGTTGAATCTAGAACCGTAACCGGCAAACTCTTGATCGGGTCGGCAGTCGAAGTGACGACAGGAACCGATCCGCTGAAGATGTTACCGCTGTCAGCCCAGGTCAAAGCAAAGAAGCCTGCACCAGCGAGGACTGTGGCCATGGCTGTGTAGCGAACAAATTCCCGAACGCGATCGACGGCCGTGCGTCTAATTCGATGACGCCCACCGTGGTCGGGCAGTTGGTCGAATTCGTCCAACGGGAACTTTTTTGACATGAATCCTCTTAGAAGAAGGTGGTACCTAATATTAGGTCTTACGAGAGAGGGAACCCTGTGAGTTTCGAAGTAGAGAAAACCGAAGAGCAATGGCGCGCAGAACTTAGCGAATTCGAGTATCACGTGCTTCGCGAAAAAGGAACCGAACGAGCACACACCGGCGAACTGCTCAACGAGAACAGGGTGGGCACTTTCTCATGCCGCGGTTGTGGCGCTGAGCTTTTTAAGAGCGAGACGAAGTTTGACGCACACTGCGGTTGGCCAAGCTTCTACGAGCCCAAGGAAGATCACGCGGTCAAGCTAATCGAGGACCGCTCTCACGGGATGATCCGCACCGAAGTCGTTTGCGCTAAGTGCGGCAGCCACCTCGGCCACGTCTTTGAGGACGCACCACAGACTCCAACCGGCGAGCGCTTCTGCATTAACTCGGTTAGCATCACTTTTAGCAGTGACGAGTAAACGAAAAGGATTCGCAAATGTCTGAAGGCAAAGAGAAGAACATCAACATCGCAAGCGGTAGCGCCGGCGGTCTTTACTTCATGGGTTTTGTTGGCGCGGCCATTTACTACGTATCGAACGCAACTGACTTTTGGGTCGGAGTTCTCGGAGTTATCAAGTCACTGGTTTGGCCAGCATTCTTGGTTTACGAGGCGCTCACCGCGCTGGGTGCCTAACAGCACAAATCTCTGAGCCGACTATGGGACTCGAACCCACAACCCCCGCTTTACAAGAGCGGTGCGCTACCAATTGCGCCAAGTCGGCAAACGTTGAACTAACAGGTAAATAATACCCGCTTGACCGAACCGCTTTGGGTTGCCTTTTCTAGCCCTTTAGGGCGTATCCTGAACCTATAAATGTGTCGGGGGGCATGATGTCTAAGTTTTCTAAGTTTTTCCTAGCTGCACTAGCGGCAACTATCGTCGCGGTTGGGCCACTTCAGGCTGGGACGGCCTACGCTGCCGACCTTCCCGACTGCACAATCACGATGACTTCGGCTAGCGAAACCTACTCCGGCACCGAAGGCGCCGACGTGATCTGCACCGGTGGTGGCAATGACGTCATCAACGCTCTCGGTGGCGACGACATCATCATCGTTGAAGGCGGGGGCACAGTTCGCGCCAATCTCGGCCTGGGCGATGACGAGTTTTACGGTGGGGTTGGGCTGACCGAATACCACGCGGTCGTTTTTGGTGGCGAAGGTGACGACGTAATCTACGGAACCCCCGGACCAGATGACATTTCGGCCGGTGACGGTGACGACACCGTTTACGGCGGCGAAGGCAACGACTCGATCGCCGGTGGCCACGGAAACGACAACATCGATGGCGACCGAGGCGACGACAAGCTCATGGGCGAGGCCGGCGACGACGACCTAAACGGCGGCTGGGGCGCCGACACCCTTCAGGGACTAACCGGAAACGACTCCCTTCTCGGCGGTTTTGGTAACGACAACCTTTACGGTGGCGAAGGTCTCTACGACTTCCTGCAGGGAGACACCGGCGATGACAACATCTACGGTGAGAGCGGAACCGACACTCTACTCGGTGGCGAAGGCGACGACATCATCGCCGGTGGCGATGGCACAGATGAACTAGAGGGCGGTTGGGGCCTAAACCTTTGCGACTACTCAACAGGTGAAATCAAGGGCGAAACCTGTCGCTACGATGACGCTGCTCCGGCTCTAGTTTCGGCAACCTGGGATAGAGCGTCTTACGCAACAGGCGCTGGCTCGGTAACCGTTGGCCTCGATGTTCACATCACCGACGAGGTTGCGGTTCGCTTCATCAGAGTTGACTGCAACATCATGAGCGGCAACACCCTAACTATGACGAACAGCTGGTCGGGGTTCCAAAAGGATGTTTCTGCGAAGCTCACTTACACACTGCCTCAGGGGCAAAAGCCCGGTATCTACGAATGCTACGCAACCGGCTACGACCAGGTGAATAACCACTTCTGGCAGAAGATTGCCTCTTTGCAACTGACTCGTTCGGTTGGCGACTGGGACGATGAGCCACCGATGGTGATCGATGCCACTTGGAACCCGGCAAGTTACGACGTCAGTGCCTACGCGCAAACAGGCTTGCTGAACCTACACATCACCGACCGCACCGGAATCACCAACATCAGCCTGCAGTGCGATGACCTCTGGGCTTGGGCGTACAACCTCGACGTAAACATCAACAACCCTTCGCTGGCTTCGTACTCGGGGACCATCAAAGACTTCCACGGTGTGTTGAAGTTAGAGATCCCCCAGGGCCACAAGCCGGGCATCTTCCCTTGCAACATTTGGGTTTACGACAAGAAGAACAACTTCCGCTACCAATCGGTGGACCCGCTAATCATTACCCGTGACTTCGGAACATGGGATGAACAGGCACCTGTCGTTGAATACGGCGTTTGGAACCAGGAGAAGTTTGACGCCGGCCAAGCCGCGCAGACTGCTTTGCTGAACCTGCACATCACCGATGCAACCGGAATCAAGCACTTGTATGTGAGCTGCGGCAGCGTTGTTTACACGCCGCTTTACAACCTCAACATCGACCAGCTGCTCGCGAACCCCGCTATCGCATCGGTTCAGGGTGACCGCAAGGATCTCTACATAACCTTTGAGAACACAATTTTGCTTGGGCAATACCCAGGCAAGTATCCGTGTTACGCGTGGGGTGTAGATGACTTCAACAACAGCTTCTGGGCGAACATCGACCCGCTAACCGTTTGGCGCACCCCACCGGGCATGCCGAACGAGCCAACTGATTTTGCCTACGAAGTGACGAATGCGTCATCGGGCGTCCTAACTTGGACTCCCCCGAGCTTCCTCGGAACGCCGGCGCTCAAGGATTACGTGATTCAGTATTCGCTAAACGGCGGTGAGGCGTGGACGACCATCAAGGATGGCTACTCGACTACCCCTCGCCTTCCGATATCGAACCTTAGGGACGACACTGACTACCGCTTCAGGATCCGTGGCGAAAACGGCGGTGGCATAGACGAGTACACCAGCAACTTCATGGAGTTGGCTTGGACTTACCTCGACATTCACACCCCGGCAGCAGTCGTGCCCGAGGCTCCGACCGACCTGGTTGTCTCAAATGTCTCAAAGTCGGGCTTCATGCTGAAGTGGACGACGCCAGCAAACGATGGCGGCGCTGACATCAGTGACTTCCGTGTGGAACTATCGCGAAACAACGGTGCGACTTGGACTTCGGCCAAGGCTGGCGAATCAACTTCACAGCAGCTGACCGTATCGGGTGCTGCACCGGGAACCACGTACCTGGTTCGCATCGCCGGCGTGAACAAGGTTGGCGTTGGCGAATACCTAACCGGTTCGGCAACAACACTGGTGAGCAACGCCAGCAAGCCACAGAACCTACAGGTTTATTCGCAGGAGTCTGGCCGCGCTGTCCTCGCGTGGGATCTACCGGCAACTAACGGTGGAGCGGGAATCACCGACTACAAAGTTGAGGTAACCAGCGGAACCACTTGGACCGCGATCAATCACGCTCCTTCTAATGCCCTGAGCTTTACGGTCACGGGCCTCGCCAAAGGTAAGACCTACAGGGTCAGAGTCACCGCGGTTACCTCTGTCGGTCTTGGCGAAGTTTCTGACGTCTTGACGTTTGTGGCACAAACCACTGCCCCGGCAACCCCAACCGGATTAGCAGTGAGCGGAGTTACCAAGTCAACCGCAGTACTTAACTGGCTGACACCTGGCGACACAGGCGGATTGGCGGTGAGCGACTACGTGGTTGAACTGAGCACCGACAACGGTGGCACTTGGCTCGCAGTCCCACACACGGCTTCGAACTCGACGAAGATGACTCTGACGAAGTTGGCTGGCAACACGACCTACCTGGTCCGGGTTGCCGCGAAGAACGCCACGGGTATCGGCGAGGCGGTTTACGATAGCTTCACCACACCGAGCGGAACACCGAGCGCGCCTGGCTCGCTAAGCGCCAATGTTGCGATGCCAAACCTGAATCTCAGCTGGCTTGCCCCGCTACACGAAAACGGCTCGGCAGTTACCGACTACCAAATCGAGGTTTCAAGCGATGGCGGAACCCGCTGGGTAGCAATCAACCACACCGCCTTCGTTGGCAACGGCTTCTTGGTTACCGGGTTGAAGTCGGGCACCGCGTACAAGTTCCGGGTTAGCGCGGTCAATGGTTTCGGCGCTGGGGAACTCTCGAACGTTGTCTCAGTGGTGACACCTGGTAATGCGCCAACAGCGCCAACGGGACTCAAAGCAACGACCAAGACGACCACCACTGTCACCCTGTCGTGGCTAGCGGCCAAGGTTTACGGTGGATCTGCCGTTCGTGAGTACATCGTCGAATACTCCAAGAACAAGGGAACTACCTGGACGCGGGTTAGCGCTCCATCGTTCAAGAGCCTGAGCATCACGGTGAAGGGATTCAAATCGAAGACCTCCTACCTGTTTAGGGTTTCGGCAAAGAACGACGTCGGAGTCTCGGCTGCAACCAGGCCGATCGCAATAGCGACCAGATAGTCAAGGCAAAAGAAAACGCCCCCGAAGTTCGGGGGCGTTTTCTTTTTGACTGTTTAGCTGCGCGGAGCCGTGGTCTGAACCCACTGCGCAAACTCTGCAGGGTTGGTCCAGTTGCCCTGGAAGTGCTGTCCGTTTAGAACGATGAACGGGGTACCGTTCACACGAAGCGTCGTACCTGGGATGTCGCGAGCGAAGACGGTGTCTTGGGTGTAGCTCAAGACGTAGTCCTGGTAGGTCGAGTTCTTGATGCAGTCGAGAACCGGGGTGTTGTTTACGCCGACGGTCTTTGCGCGCTCGGCAAGCTCATTGTTGCTCGGCCCCATGGTGCCCTCTTCAGGCTGGTTGTCGAACAGTGCCGAGTTGAAGTCAAGGAACTTGTTTGGGTCGCCGTTGGCAACGCAAACCAGCGCGCTCGCTGCACGGCTCGAGTACTCGTTGGGAGTGCCGCGACCGTCTAGGAACGAGATCGGGTGAATCTGAAGCGTGTACTTGCCGGTGTTTACCCAGTCGCGAAGCTGCGCGTTGTTCGGTACTTCGAAATCGCGGCAGTTCGGGCACTGCATGTCCTGGTAAACGATGATGGTTGGCACGTCTGCCTGATCGGTCTTATCGGTGATGACCTGGAGTCCCTTGCCGAACTTGATTCCGCCGTCGAAGTCCATGTTGGCTGGCTTTGCAGCGGTTGGCACCGGGTTGTTCACCTCGTTGGTGACAGTCAGAACGATTGTCGTTACGAAAATTGCAACGGCCGCAACGATGGAAGAGATGATGATTACCTTCTTGCGGCTCGCGTTACGCTTCTGAGCCTCGCGCATGGCGCGGGCCTTGGCGCGGGCGGCTTCACGCTGTTCGTTGCGGGTGAGTCTTGGAGTGTTTGACATGTGTTTCCTTTTATCACGATTGGGTGACTAAGCAGGGTTTCTAGTCTAAGTCAGGCAACTCGGCTGGCATAATGTAGTTACCCCCGACCGACCGGTCTGGGGCTCATCACAACGGATCGTCCGGCACGTACCTGCCGGTGAGGAGAAAAAATGGCATCAGTAACATTCAAAAAGGCGACTCGTCTCTACCCAGGCGGAACCCGCCCAGCTGTAGACGGCATCGACCTAACCATCGCAGACGGCGAGTTCCTAGTTCTCGTCGGCCCTTCGGGTTGCGGTAAGTCAACCACCCTGCGCATGCTCGCTGGACTGGAAGAAGTCAACGACGGTCAGATCCTGATCGGTGACCGCGACGTAACCGACATCCCACCAAAGGACCGCGACATCGCGATGGTCTTCCAGAACTACGCTCTCTACCCACACATGACCGTGGCAGAGAACATGGGCTTCGCCCTGAAGATCGCTGGCGTTTCGAAGGAAGAGCGTGCAGAGCGCGTCCTTGAGGCAGCCAAGCTTCTAGACCTCGAAGAGTACCTAGGTCGCAAGCCAAAGGCCCTTTCGGGTGGTCAGCGTCAGCGTGTAGCCATGGGTCGTGCAATCGTTCGTAAGCCTCAGGTGTTCCTCATGGACGAGCCGCTTTCGAACCTCGACGCAAAGCTTCGTGTTCAGACCCGCACCCAGATCGCATCGCTTCAGCGTCGCCTAGGTGTAACCACCGTTTACGTAACCCACGACCAGGTCGAAGCTATGACCATGGGTGACCGCGTAGCAGTACTAAAGGACGGTGTTCTTCAGCAGGTTGACACCCCTCGCGCACTTTACGAGAAGCCAGCAAACGTCTTCGTTGCCGGCTTCATCGGCTCGCCTGCCATGAACCTTCTGCAGCTGCAGATCGTTGAGGGTGGCGTTCAGTTCGGCGACAAGGTTCTACCTGTTGACAAGTCGATCCTGGCTAAGACCAAGGCAAAGACCGTAACCGTTGGTCTGCGACCAGAGGACCTAGTCATCTCGAAGCAGGGTCTAACCGTGAGCATCGACGTAGTCGAGGAGCTCGGTGCAGACGCTTACCTATACGGAAACGCAAAGGTCGGTGACGGCGTTGCCGAAATCGTTGCTCGCGTTGACGCAGTCAACCACCCGAAGGCCGGTGCAAGCGTTACCTTGGCACCTGAGGGCGGCGTGACTCACCTGTTCGACGTTGAGTCGGGCCTACGCCTCAACTAATTCATTGTCTCTAGACATAACAACTGCCGCGGTAGAGCCAGAACTTCTGGATCTACCGTGGCAGTTGCCTTTAGAGGCCTGGCCTTCTGAAAACATCGCTGCTCTACCCAAGGGCTTGAGCCGTCACACCGTGCGTTTCGCGCACCTGAACGACCACGTTATTGCTATCAAAGAGACGTTGCCAGAACTAGCTCGCCGCGAGTACGACATGCTCAAGCGTCTTCAGGCGCTCGACGTGCCGTGCGTTGAACCGTTCGCAATCATCAACAACCGAACCACTTCCGAGGGCGAAGAGCTCCTCTCTGTCTTGATTACGAGACACCTAAAGTTCTCGCTCCCCTACAGAGCAATGTGGTCGCAGGGCTTGCGCCCCGAGACAGCGACCAGACTGGTCGACGCTCTCGCAGTTTTGCTGGTCAGGCTGCACATCGCCGGATTCTTCTGGGGTGACGTCTCGCTCTCCAACACTCTGTTCCGTCGTGACGCTGGCGCTTTCGCCGCCTACCTCGTTGATGCCGAAACCGGTCAACTCTACGAGGGAGGGCTCTCCAACGGTCAGCGAGAGAATGATCTTGAAATCGCCCGTGTGAACATCGCTGGCGAACTCCTAGACCTAATCGCTTCGGGCAATGCCGCTCCGGGAGTCGATGCGAATGAAACCAGCGATCGCATCATGCTGAAGTACCGCGAACTGTGGACTGAGCTCACTGGAGTCGAATCGTTTGAGACGTCTGAGCGTTGGAAGATTCGCAAGCGCGTCTCACGCCTCAACGACCTTGGCTTCGACATCGAAGAAATGACAATCAAGACCGATGGAACAGGTAGCAAGGTCAAGATTCAGCCGAAGGTGGTTGACGCCGGTCACCACTCCCGCCGTCTTTTGCGGCTTACAGGTTTGGATGTCGAAGAGAATCAGGCGAGGCGCTTGTTGAACGACCTGGATCAGTACCGCGTCGACAACCCTAGAGCTGGAGCCGATGAAGAGGTTTTGGCTCACGAGTGGCTTAGCCACGCGTTTGAGCCTGTTGTTACCGCCATTCCGAAGGATCTGGCGGGCAAACTGGAGCCTGCCGAGATCTACCACCAGGTGCTCGAGCACCGCTGGTACCGCAGTGAAAACGAGAAACGCGACGTGCCGATTGCAGAGGCTGTTTCGAGCTACATCTCGACGGTTCTGGTCCATCGGCGCGATGAGGCAGCGCTCATTCAACTGCCAACAGACTCAATCACAATGCCCAACCCGATTCCGTCCGGAACAATCTCGGTTGAAAACGAAGACGGCGACGTCGACTGGCGCGACCTCGTCTAATTAGGCGCGGCGGCGAGCTACTTCGTAGAGAGCCACGCTCGCAGCTATACCTGCGTTGAGTGACTCGGTGTGGCCGGTGATTGGAATCGAGAGGATTGCGTCGCAGTTCTCCTGAACCAGACGGCTCAAACCTTTGCCCTCTGAGCCAATGACCAAGATCAGCGGCTCGGTTCCGAGGTCGAAGTTTGGAAGGCTGATGTCGCCATCGCCATCAAGTCCGACCACGAAGAGTCCGCGCTTCTTGAACTCCTTGAGAGTGTTGTTCAGGTTTGCTGCTAGAGCTACAGGGATTCGGGCGGCTGCGCCGGCAGAAGTCTTCCAAGCCGAGGCCGTTACACCGGTCGAGCGACGCTGCGGCAAAATTACGCCCTGCCCGCCGAATGCGGCTACGGAACGAATAATCGCACCGAGGTTTCTAGGGTCGGTGATTCCATCGAGAGCAACGAACAAAGGTTTCTGCCCCCTGGCGATTACCTTGTCGAGGAGGTCCATCGGGTGCAAGTAGTTGTATGGCGGAACAGCCAGCGCGATGCCTTGGTGAACCGAGTCGAAACCGGTTAGACGGTCGATTTCTGGGCGAGTGACTTCGCTCACCGGAATCTGTCGAGCGTTAGCTAGTTGAATAGCCTCTTTTACTCGGTCATCGATCTCGATGCGGTTGGCAAGGTACAGAGTGGTGGCGGGCACCTTCGCGCGCAGAGCCTCGACTACCGAGTTACGACCAGACAGCACCTCGTTAGCGTCGGCAGCCTTCGCAACCGGCTTTGAATTGCTCCTCGAAGCTCCGGCCACGCCTGCGGTACGAGCCGAAGGAGCCAAGAACTCGCCCTTGCCGGCAGCGGTCCTGCGCTCTTCAGCACGCTTGCCCTTGAAAGCCTTGTGACCTTTGCGGTCTTCTGCCTTAGGAGTTGGACCGCGACCCTCGAGGCGGGCTTTACCGTGACCACCCGTTCCTACGGTTGGTCCCTTTTTACCCTTTGCGGTGCCTGGTCTTTTGC
>JACCDO011954361.1_pt1 | contig 11317 bp, 11 predicted proteins | sample 7446101 | NCBI WGS metagenome assembly JACCDO01 (sample SAMN15323440, study PRJNA562643) | freshwater metagenome | isolation source: river surface water | place: USA:Blue River Watershed | collected 2017-08-16
AGGCGCGGGTTCGCATGGGGCCCCATGCGCTCGTTCACCACTTCCGCCGAGCGTTCGGCTTCGAAGAACCCTGCAGCTCGTCTTGGCAGTGTCATGTATTTCTCCCGAGCTCGGGGACAGGCGGTTCGCCAGACCAGGCGTGTGCAATCAATTCACGAAGCGGCCCGGCTTCCAGTGGGCGAGGATTCCAGTACGGGTTCGCGATGGCCCGGGAAACAGCGTCGTCGATACCGGTGGCTGGCATGCCCAGCGCACGCAGACTGCGCGGAGCGCCGACTTCCTTGCCGAGTCGAAAAAGCGCTTCGACGGGCTGCGGACCCAGTGCGCTCTCGAGTCGCGCCATGACATCCGGAATGGCGGGCGCGTTGTATGCGAGCGCATGTGGCAGCAACACCGCGTGGGTCTCGGCGTGCGGCAGGTCGAAAGCGCCGCCCAGAACATGGCAGAGCTTGTGATGCAGCGCCATGCCGACTGCGCCGAGACAGGCCCCACACAGCCAAGCGCCATAAAGTGCGCCAGTTCGCGCCGGCACGCTCGCCGGGTCGCGGGCTATGCTGGGCAAAGCGGCAGCCAGTGCGGTGATCCCTTCCAGCGCCATCAGCGAGACGATGGGGTTGCGGTCTCTTGCGTACAGGGCCTCGATGGCATGTGCCATCGCGTTCAGACCACTGGTGCCCGACAAGGCCGCCGACAATGTCATGGTCAGTTCGACATCGTAGAGCACCAATTCGGGAAGAATTGCCGCATTGGATTGCGTGGTTTTTACGCCATTGCGGGTTTCGCCGAGAATGGGGGTCATCTCGGACCCCGCATAGGTGGTCGGCAGAACAATCTGCGGCAGGTCCGTGCGCAGCGCGATGGCTTTGGAGAGGCCGATGGTAGAGCCGCCTCCGATGGCAACCAGGCCATCGATGTTCATGTCCCGCACGACCCTCATCGCGGGTTCGGTGACTTCGATTGGCGTATGCATTGCCGCGTGCGCATGGACTACCGCGGTGCGCGGACCCAGCAAGTCGGCAATTTCCAACGCGCTGGCTTTTTGCTGGGGAGTGGAGATGACCATTACCCGCTTCAACTGAAGCCGTTCAGCTTCGGTCGGGAGTTGCTTCATCGTCCCGTTGCCGAATATCACGCGGCCAGGGTGAGCAACGTAGGTGAATGGCTCGATCATGGCGAGCGTCAGCCTGCGAGGGATGCCGTCGAGGAGGCCGGGATGAAGGACGAAGTCTCCAGTCCCAGGCCGAAGAGTCGGTTGGCATTGTCGCGACCGATCTTCACGCGGTCAGCCTCGCTGATGGTGGCGTTGTCGAACCAGTTCGCGGCATGGTCGACGTTCTCGAACGGCCAGTCGACGGAAAAGAGAATCCGGTCCGAACCCAGTTCCAGCATCGAGTCAATCAACGACTGCGTACGGAAATTGCCGGAGGTGGTGATGTAGAAGTTGTTGTGGAAGTAGTGCGCAATGGGGTGCTTGGCTGGGTGTTTCTTCGGAGCGGTAACCCAGGCATTGCGATGATCGACGCGCCACATCGAAATGGGCAGGCCTTCGCCCATGTGACCGAGTACAATCGTGAGGTTCGGGTGATCATCGAACAGCCCGGAACCCATCAAGCGCAGCGCATGCACAGCCGTTTCCTGGCCGAAGGCCCAGGTAGGCCCCATCAGCCACTCATGGCCGGCATAGATTTTTGCGTGCTGTGGCAGCGGATTTCGCGGGTGGAGGTAAAACGGCACGCCCAGACGCTCCACCTGTGCCCAGAAGGGGCGGAACATTGGCAGGTCGTAGTAGAGCATCTCGCTGTCATCGCCGGCCTGCGAGAAACCGTTGACCAGTGCGCCCTTGAAACCCAACTCGGTAATGCAGCGCGTCAACTCGCGAGCCGCAGCATCCGGGTCCTGCAGGGGCAGGGCCGCGAAGGCCTGAAAGCGGTCCGGGCGCTTGGCAACCTCTGCTGCAAGGTAGTCGTTCGCGCGCTGCGCGATTTCGACGGCGTGTCGCCGGTCCGGAATGGCCTGGACCGCTGGTGCGTTGAGCGACAGCAGCATCATCTCGATGCCGTGCCGGTCCATCTCCCGCAGTCTGCGGTTCTGAATGTCCAGGAGGCGCGCCGAAAGCTCCGTCCAGTAGCTGCCTGGAACGAAGCCAGCGGAATCCTGAAGGGTTTCCGGGATGGCGAAGTGTTCTTCGAGGGCAATCTTGCCTTTCATCTGCGACTCCGCGCGTAGTGCCGGAAGCGACGCGGGAACCGCATCCCGCGTCAATGGCTCAACAATGGGGGCGTTTACACGATGGGCGTGGACAGAACCCCCAGTGGGCCGACCTCCATGCGAACGACGTCGCCGGCCTTCAGGTACTCGCTCTTGCCGTGACCGGTCCCGGCAGGGGTTCCGGTCGCGATGATGTCGCCCGGGTACAGCGTCATGATCGAAGAGATGTGCTCGATGATGGCGGCAACCCCGAACACCATTTCGGCCGTGTTCGAGTTCTGCTTCACCACGTCATTCACGGTGAGCTTGATGGGTAGTGTCTGCGGGTCCGGGATGAAGCGGGCCGGAACCACATAGGGTCCGATGGGGGCGAAGCCGTCGAACGCCTTGTGCTGGACCCAGTCGATGCCTACGGGCGGTCGGTTGCCTAGCCAGTCACGCGCGGAAAGGTCGTTGAAGTTCACGTAGCCGGCGACGACATCGAAAGCGTTAGCAGCGGAGACATCCGCGCAAGTCTTGCCGATGACGACGCCCAGTTCCGCTTCCCAGTCCATCAGCTTGGCCTTTTTCGGCACGGCGACCGGATCGCCAGGGCCGCGAAGCGTGTTGTTCACGGGCTTCATGAAGGAGTAGGGATAGGTGGGAACCATCGGAATCGCCATTTCGGCGATGTGGTCGTGATAGTTCGAACCGATGCACACGAACTTGCCGGGAGCAGCAATGGGCGCCAGAAAGCGTGCCTCGGAGGCGGGCTGCCCGCCAGCGAAGGCGGCTGGGTTTTCCTGCGCGAAGTTGGCGATCAGCGCGTCGCAACTGTCCCAATGCTCAAGGATGGGCTGGAGATCGCTGCAGTCGCTGCCACCCACGAGTGCCACCAGTCCAGGAATGTCCTGGGCTGGCAGGAGACGCCCACCGAGTTCGACGACAGCCTGGCTGCCGCCGTTGTTCTGGACTACCGCCAGTCGGTAAATGGAATTGCTCATGGGGTGCCCTTGTCGATTTCGGCTTTGGTGGTGGTTCCAATGCCCCAGTGCTCCGGTGAGACCTCCGACAGCACGACGCGGACAGACTGTTCGGAAACTCCCAGGGTTCTGACGGCTGCTGCTGCCAGTTCCTGCATCAATTTGCGCTTGAGTTCCGGTGGTCTGCCGCTCAGCAGTTGGACGGAGATGATCGGCATGTGGGGTCTTGGCTCCCGCTGGGTGGACTTGGCGACATGACCAGAAAGCGCCAGAAAAACTGGCCCGTTTCTGCGTTCTCGGGGTCGCCGTGAAGTCCGGTTGTCAGGGTGAGTCGCTGCGTGGGGTTGTACCCACTATGACGAATCAGTTTTATAAAAGTGGATACAATTATTTTCATGCGTCGATGCTCGTGTCAAGCGTCGCCTCGTGAGTGCCTGCGTGTTGGCGCTGCACTGGGGTCGTGCGCCGAGGGGTTTCCGGTGCGTGGCCGTGGGAGATGTGTGTGGCTTGATGGCTTCGGTTTTGGTTCCACCTCGTGAGTTGCTTTGCTTTCGGTTGTGCGGCTGCGCAAAAATTACTGGATAAATACGAAAAAAATGCGGATTTTTGCGGTGGGGAAGTGGGTGTCCCAGTGCGTGGATCCACCAATTTCCCGTCGGTACGTGGTGGCATCGGCGTTGGCGCCATTGGCGCTGGGCCAGTTCTGCAGTCCGAGCTGCTGTATCCCTGGCTGCCGCTCGGGCTGAGTGGATGTCCCTGAAACTGTTTTTTGACACGCAGATATTTTTCTGAAAGAGTATACACTTCGAGGTGCAAAAGCGGCCGAAGCCGCGATGCCGTGTACGAACTTCAGGCACATGCGTGGGACCGCACGCGCGGTGCGAATCTCTAGGGGGAATCTCGTCGTGAAGACTTCAGCCAAGATTGGTTTGCTCAACGTTGGCGCTATTGCGCTCCTTGCTTCCGCTGCTGTGCATGCCGAAGAGGCCGCCACCCCGCAGGGTCGCGCTCCGGCGCGCGCCGACGGCGCCAGCTCCGGTATCGAAGAAGTGGTGGTGACCGCTCAGAAGCAGTCCGAAAACCTGCAGAAGACGGCTGCGGCCGTTACCGCCATGAGCGGCGACCTTCTCGTGCAGACGGGCACCACTGACCTGCGTGCCGTGCAGAATCTCGTGCCCGCCGCTCGCTTCCAGCAGGAAGGCGCTACTACCCAGGTCGTGTTGCGTGGCGTGGGTTCGAACCTGGACTTCGGCAACGTCGAGCCGGTCGTCGCCTTCAACCTGAACGGCATGTACACGCCCCGCGAAGGCACGAGCCAGCCGCTGTTCGACCTCGAAAGCATCGAGGTGTTGCCCGGACCTCAGGGCACGCTCTACGGTCGTAACGCCCTCGGCGGTACCATCAATGTCACGTTCAAGCGCCCGACTCGCGAAAACGAAACCAGCGGTACGGTTGAGGCCGGCAACTACGGATTGATCCACACTACTTTGGTCCAGAACGTGGCCGTATCCGAGAATCTCGCTATCCGCGGCGCCCTGGACTACACCAAGCACGACGGCTACATGGAGTCCGGAGCCTATTCGAAGGATGACATTGCCGGTCGCATCGGCGTGCTTTACGCCCCGAGCGAAGACGTGAGTTTGTATGTCTGGGGTACCGTCGTCACCAAGGATGGCTCCCCTGCAAACCTCGTGAACAAGGGCACGGACCCAAGTACGTTCACCTTCAGCGAAAACGCATTCCTCCGTTCCAACCCGTACGCAGACCTGCGTCCAGGCGCTCTGGCGGGTACGGCCATCTTCGGGCAGCCCATTGCCGAGAAGCAGAAGTACGACCTCGTGACGGTCGGTGGACAGTTCGATATCGGTGTCGGCGATGGAATGACCCTGTCGTACATCCCCGGGTATCTGAGTCTCGACTCGAACTCGCGTTATTGGCTGGGCGTTCTGCCCGCCGAGAAGGCAGACAACTACCGCTTGACGACACACGAACTACGCTTGTCCGGAAACTCCGCCAATCTCGAGTGGTTGGCTGGTCTGTACGGATACTCGCAGAAGACAGACGGTTACTTTTATGTAGGCCGTCCGACCGGGCCCTTCGGCTTCGTCGGTAGCAGTGTGCTGAACAGCCGCCTCACGGGCATTGCGGCCTTCGGGCAGGCGACGTACAGCTTCACCGACACTGTCCGGCTTACTGTCGGCGGACGTGCGAGCTTCGACGATCGAAAGGCCAACGGCATTTCGCCAGACAACTACAGCCTCGCGCCTTACTCGTTCAAGAAGTCGTTCAGCAAGTTCGACTACAAGATCGGTGTGGAGAAGGACTTGGCCGACGCCGTTATGGGTTACCTGACCTTCCAGACGGGCTATCAGCCCGGCACCTTCAATGAAGTGCCGAATACGCCGACCCAGTCGAACCTGATCAATCCGCCCAGCCTGTCCGCGTTCACGGGCGGCTTCAAGACTCGCTTCCTCGAAAATCGCATGCAGGTGAACGTCGAGGCCTTCTATTACTCCTACAAAGACCTGTTGGTCCAGGCGTACGACGCCAGCAAGCCGTACAACAAGATCTTCAATGCCGAAGCAACGAGCTATGGTGTTCAACTGGACTCCATCTACCAGCCCACGGATGATGACCGTTTGAGTCTGTCGCTGAGCTGGCTGCATGCGCGCAATGACAAGTTTGCGCAGCCAGGCTTGACTGCCTATGAAGGTTTCTCGTTGCCATATGCCGCCGATAAGACGATCAATGTCGGCTACCACCACGACTTCCATCTGGCCGGGGGCTATCTGCGTGCTCAGGCCGATGCACGCTTCGAGTCTGAGTACTATGCCGACTTCGTCCACACCCCGGGTGTACGCCAAGCCCCGACGTGGCGTGAAAATGCGTCGTTGACTTACTACGCCGAGAGTCAGAAATGGACTGCTGGCCTCTGGATCAAGAATCTGTCGAACAAGGCCGTGATCGCGGCAACGGCAGCTGCAGGCATTCCCGGTCCTGCGACGGCTTACCTTGAAGAGCCGCGCACCTACGGTGCCCGTGTAACGTTCAAGTTCTGATCCGCCGATTTATCTGGAGGGTGCCGACATGAGCGACATGCTAAAGGGAAAATCGGTCCTGATTACCGGGGCGGGTGGCGGAATCGGTTCCGCCACTGCGCTGGTCCTTGCGAGCCATGGTGCTCGCCTGGTTCTCACCGACATCAATGAAGCAGCCGGCGAGGTTGCGACGCAGGCGGTGGTTGCCGCGGGCGGCGAAGCCTACTTTGTCCCTGCGGATCTTGGGTCAGAAGAAGCCATCGCGGGCCTCGTGAAGGCGACGGTGGCCAAACTCGGCCGAATCGATGGTGCTTTGAACAATGCCGCCGTCGAGCAGAGCAACAAGCCGCTCGACACACTCAGTGCCGCGGAGTGGGACCGGGTAATCCGAATCAATCTCACTGCCGTGTTCCACTGCATGAAGTATGAAATCAAGGCCATGTTGGCGCAGGGAGGCGGCTCCATCGTGAATACCTCCTCTTCCCTCGGGCAGGTGGGTCTGGCTGGCGCTGCTGACTACAGCGCCGCCAAACATGGCGTCATCGGCCTGACACGTTCAGCGGGAGCGGATTACGGTACGCAGGGAATTCGCGTCAACGCCATCCTCCCGGGCATCACCAACACCCCAATGATCAAGCGCCTGAGTGAAGACCCGCAGCTGAGTGAGGTCTTCGGGCGTCTTCGCTCGCGTCACTCCATGGGTCGCTTCGGTGAACCGAACGAAATCGGTGAGTCGGTCGCTTGGTTGCTGTCACCCTACGCCTCGTTCATGAACGGCGCGGCGCTGGCAGTGGATGGCGGGTATCTTTCGATCTGAGTCGAACCAACAAGGAAACTGGAGACCGGCTATGGCAAATGAATGGGTCAGTGCCTTTTTTCGTGATGTGGACGCCTTCCAGATCGAAAAGCTGGATGCATGGTTTGCCGAGGACATCGACTTGCGGTTCGCCAACAACCCGGTCATCACCGACAAGCGGACGGCACTCGCGGCGCTTGGCGGGTTCTACAGCACCATCGCTGGCTTGCGTCACGACGCCGAAGCCCAGGTTGGCTCTGGGGATTCCGTAGCCCAGCAGTCCATCGTTACCTATACCCGCCAGGACGGCCGATTGGTACCCCTGCCGGTCTGCAGTTATCTGCGGCGCAACGCCGAAGGCAAGCTCAATCGTCTCTGGATCTACATCGATATCGCGCCGCTTTACGCGGAAGTGGGTGGCTGATGTTGTCGCGCTTCACGGGGAAAACCTGCATCGTCACCGGATCCGGCGGCAGCATCGGGCGCGCTACGGCGCTGCGTTTTGCAGCTGAAGGTGCGAACGTGGTCGGCTGCGACATCGCAGCAGCCAGTGCCGAAGAAACGGTTCGTCTCGTTAGGGAGGCCGGTGGCACCATGATTTCGGTGCACCCGTGCGACCTGACGAAGAAGGCGGATTGCGAGCGTCTGGTATCGGAAGCTGTCCAGCAGTTCGGCGGCATCGACGTCCTGTTCAACAACGGCGCAATGGCCTACTTCGCCTGGATCCAGGACATGTCCGATGAGACGTGGAACAACACGATCAATCAGGAACTGGACTTGGTGTTCTTGTTGACCCGCGCCGTGTGGCCGGAATTGGTCAAGTCCAAAGGCGCTATCGTCAATGTCGCTTCGCTGTCCGCATGGGCCGGCATCGAATTGCTCCCCGGGCTCGCCCATGCTGCGGCAAAGGGTGGCGTTCTATCCATGACTCGACACCTCGCAATGGAAGGCCGCCTGCATGGGATTCGTGCGAACTCGGTGTCGCCGGGTACCATCGAGACCAACCAGACGCGTTTCATTCTGGAGAACCCGGAGTGGTGCAAGGTGCAGCTGGGCCGAGCCATGATGAATCGCATGGGGCAACCGGAGGAAGTGGCTGCCGCCGTTGCTTTCCTCGCCAGCAGCGACGCTTCTTACGTCACGGGTGCCGATATCCGCGTGGACGGAGGCGTGCTCGCCTGGTAAGCACCGAGGCCTGCCTTCGAGGCCTCGAATTTCCTTCAAACTCATTCAGGAGAATTTCATGGCTACCGCAGGTCGAATTCTGATCGGGTTGTTCTATGTGCTCATGGGATTGGGTCTGATCAAGGATTTTCAGCCGGTCACTGGCTTGATGTCCTCCAAGGGCCTCCCGATGCCCGCCGTGCTCCTGATAACTACCATTGCGGTTTGGTTCGTCGGAGGCGGTGCGCTGCTCGCCAATTACCACGTTCGCTCCGCGGCCCTGATGCTGTTGGCGCTGACGGTGTTGGCCTCGCTGGTGATCCATAATTTCTGGGCGGCCTCGCCGGAAATGTTTGCCAATGAAATGCAGCATTTCCTGAAGAATGCCGCCATTTGCGGCGCCTTGCTGGTGCTTGCCGCCGCCTGACCAGGCGGCCAACCCTCTGGAGGGGTGTTTTTGTGTCCGCTGACAATCCGATCGTCGATGGACAGAGAAACACCCGCAGGGCGTTCTACGACGACATCAGCCAGAAAAACCTCACCCCGCTCTGGGAGGTCTTGGCTAGTCTGGTGACGCCGGTGCCCCGCTCACCCCTGCGGCCATGGCTTTGGCGTTACGCCGATATCGGTCCGGATGTACTTCGAGCAGGGCAACTCATCTCTGCGGAAGAGGCCGAACGACGAGTGCTCATTCTCGAGAACCCGGCGCTGCGGGGGCAGTCTTGCATTACACAGACCCTCTATGCCGGGTTGCAGCTGGTCATGCCGGGGGAAGTAGCGCGGGCTCATCGACATACGCAGTCGGCATTGCGTTTGGTGGTGGATGGTGAGGGCGCATACACGGCGGTCGATGGCGAACGCCGGACGATGCGTCGTGGCGATTTCATACTGACGCCGCGCTGGACCTGGCATGACCATGGCAATCTAGGCGACCAGCCGGTGATCTGGCTGGACGGCCTCGATATTCCGCTGGTGCGTACTCTTGATGCGTCTTTCGCGGAACATGGACAGATTGAGTCCCAGATCGAGACTCGGTCGGAAGGCGACAGCTTGCACCGGTTCGGGCGCAACATGGTGCCAGTGGATTACAGTTCCGCAGCCACCGATGCTGCGCCCCTGTTTGTCTATCCGTATGCCGATACGAGGACGTCCTTAACGGCTATGGCAAGTGCTGCGCCAGATTCCCATCTTGGCTACAAATTGCGATTCATCAATCCGACGACTGGTCTTTCGCCCATGCCGACCATGGGGGCTTACGCACAACTGCTGCCGGCGGGGATGCAGACTGCCGGCTACCAGAGCACGGACAGCACCATATACCTCTGTCTTGAGGGCGAAGGGACTGCCGAGATTGGTGGTGAGGAATTCCCCTTTTCCAGAAACGATATTTTCGTCGTTCCCTCCTGGGCTTTGCTGCGGCTGCATGCTCGCCGTGAGACTGTCCTGTTCAGCTACTCGGACAGACCGGTTCAGCAGGTGCTGGGCCTGTGGCGAGAGCTACGCTCCAATTAAGCCTCCTGGCTTGAGGAAGTTTCATGTCCGTTCACTACGTTTTTCCGCCCGTGGCCACGAAAAGCCTGGCGGTTGTTGACAGCGAGGCACGGTTTCCCATCAACCGCATCTTTTGCGTCGGGCGCAACTATGCGGCCCATGCCAGGGAAATGGGGAAGGACCCGGAGCGCGAAGCGCCGTTCTTTTTCATGAAGCCGGCAGGGGCGGCAGTGGATGCTGCCGAAGGCGAGGTGGCCATTCCCTACCCACCGATGACAGCGAACTTCCACCACGAGATAGAACTCGTCGTCGCTATCGGGAAGGGCGGCGCCAACATCACCCGGGAGCAAGCCTTGGACTACGTCTTTGGCTACGCGGTTGGGCTCGACATGACGCGTCGCGACTTGCAATTGGATGCCCGTGACAAAGGGCGCCCCTGGGAGTTCGGCAAGTCGTTTGCCCATTCAGCACCCATTGGGGCTCTTCGACCGGTGGCCGATGTCGGGGTTCTCGACAAAGCAGGAATTTCGCTCACCGTCGATGGCGCCATTCGTCAGTCCTCGGACATTGCCAAACTTATCTGGTCGATACCGGAGTGCATTGCCTACCTTTCGCAGTACGAGTGTTTGCAAGCGGGCGATCTCATCATGACTGGCACTCCCGAAGGGGTGGGTGCGGTGGTGGTAGGGAATTTGATGCATGGGCGTGTTGCTGGCGTCGGCGAAATTCGGGTTCGAGTCATCGAGCAGGCCCAGTAAGGGTTGGCGACCATACAGGGCACAGACATGGGCGACCCAAAAAGCACCTTTCCCGAGAACATCGCTTGGAGTAATGAGTACTCCAGCAGAATCCCGTTCAAGATATATACCGACACCGCTACTCATCAGCGCGAACTGGATGCCTTCTTCTATCACGGCCATTGGTGCTATGTCGGCTTGGAGGTAGAAATCCCCAACGCCGGTGATTTCATTCGTACTGTGGTGGGCGAGCGTTCCGTCATCGTCAATCGGGACGCAGATGGCTCCGTCAACGTCGTCGAGAATGTCTGCGCGCATCGTGGCGTCAGGTTTTGCCGGCTTCGGCGCGGAAATTCTCCGGACCTGACCTGCCCCTACCATCAATGGAATTACGACCTCAAAGGCAATCTGCAGGGCGTTCCCTACCGTCGTGGCGTCAAGCAGGACGGAAAAGTGAACGGCGGCATGCCAAAAGAGTTCAAGACCGAGGAAGCAGGGCTGACGAAGCTCAAGGTGGCGGTGCGTGGTGGCGTCATCTTTGCTTCGTTCGACCACGGCGTGGAGTCGTTTGAAGACTATCTGGGGCCCACTATCCTCGGGTACTTCGATCGCGTGTTCGATGGTCGAAAGTTGCACTTGCTGGGCTATCGACGCCAGCGTATCCCCGGTAACTGGAAACTGATGCAGGAGAACATAAAAGATCCGTATCACCCCGGTTTGCTGCATACCTGGTTCAGCACGTTTGGCCTGTGGCGTGCCGATAACCGCTCGCAACTGAAGATGGATTCGTACTGCCGACACGCTGCGATGATTTCCACTCGAAGTGCTGGCTCTCAGGCTAGCGCCGACATCGTGGATGGGGTTGGCAGTTACCGCGCGGGGATGCAGGTGAACGACCCCCGGCTTCTGGATATCGTCAAG
>JACCDO010137830.1_pt1 | contig 11316 bp, 31 predicted proteins | sample 7446101 | NCBI WGS metagenome assembly JACCDO01 (sample SAMN15323440, study PRJNA562643) | freshwater metagenome | isolation source: river surface water | place: USA:Blue River Watershed | collected 2017-08-16
ATGATAGTAGCACCGTTGTCTAATTTAACTCTAAATTTGGTATCGGGTAGTACTTCCATTACTTTACCGTCCATCTTTATACCTTCTTCTTTTGCCATTTTGGTTTCACTTCTCCTTTAATTGTAGTTAGGCAACGATTGTGCCTGTAGTTTGATCCACATGAATCTTTTCATTAATTCTTCGTTCTTAGTGACATACCCGTACACATTTGTTATGGATTGTCTATCTTTGATTATCTTTATTCCGCCCTTAGGGCCCTGTACCCATACTCTGTCACTGTATGAAATACATCGTCTTATCTTAGTGGTGTATTCTCTTTTCCAAGGTATGGCGGTGACACCTTTAGAGAACTCAGGAGTATAATTCCCTGCAATCTCGCAGTAGTAAATTGTTTCTCTAGCCACGGCGCATCCTAGAGATATCTACGGCTTGCTCGTCACTAAAGACAGGAACAGCATTTGACTTGTGCATTGTTGCAATGCCAAGAATCTTGTCGCCTGTATAGACCTTGTGTACAGGGGCAGTAGAACCACCCTCAGTCACACGACTAGGAATATTAGTTGATGTAGTACGACCTGGCGGGGCAGATAACTTGTATGATAATGAAGGGGCAGATAACGCACGTTTGCGCTTTTTCTCCTCAGCCTCAACACCCCACTTTTGTTGTAGTTCTTTCCAAGAGGCATCGAGTTCACGGGCTTTGCGAGCCTCGTCAGCATTGCGAAACTTTACTTTACCTTTACGCTTACCGCCCATTGATAGTGCGGGGTGTGCTAAGTGCATGGTCATAGGAACTTGTTCATAGTTGAATATAGCTTATTATAGTGGATTATAGAGATATTGTCAAGTACTACTTTTTCAGTATATCCCACATCTTCTCTTTTTCTATGATTTCGGCTTCAAGTTCCATATACAACTTACGCAATCCACGCAAGTTTTCCCATTTTTCTTCTAGTTCTTCGTTTGGGCGCAATATAGCTAATCGTTCTTCGATTCTATCAAGTGAATCCTTGAGACTTTTGCCCTGAAGTTTTAAATCACCTTTGAACTCAGCATCACCGTTGACTTGTAATGATGCAGGTTTAAGGTCAGTTGCAGCCGATACTGAAATTGTAGCGGAAGCTACAGGATCTACCCAATTATATCCTGTTCCGTTTGTAGTTAAGTATGCACCTGAAACACTTGTTGTTACAGTGCTACTAGCCATTGTTGGAGTATTTACATAGTATGCCATTAGTTTACTTTAGTTAAGACATATCGACCTTGATTATCCACTTGAAAATCAAGTGTGTCACCCTCTTTCCACCCTAACTTGGTTAAAAGTTCAGGTGGTAGGGGCAATATTAAGTCCCCGTTTTCATCCTCTTGGGTGATGACTTCGTATCTAGTTCCGTCAGCTTTTTTAGTCGATTTTGCCATGTGTTATTGTAAAACTTTCATAGTATATAGTCAATATTTTCGGTCACATATTTATTTACCCATTTTTTAGCTAAATACTAATAAGAATAATTATAACCAAAATAGGGGAGTCAAAGTGGATCCGTTAACGCTGTTCGCTTTAGCTAATGGTGCGGTTTCGGCAGTAAAAGCTGGATGTAAGCTGTACAAAGATATTAAGGGCGCCGCCGGTGAGGTGAAGGAAGTCCTTAAAGACATGGATGAGCAGTTCAAGAAATTGCACCCTCCAGATAAACCTGCCTCCCCAGAAGCCAAGAGACAGTTCATAGAAGAAAAAGAACGAGTTAAAGAACTTAACCGAAAAGCCAATTCAGATGAACACACCGGAATCTACACTGAGATTGGTGAGAAGCTAGGAGAGTACTACGACAACTTCTACAAGTGCTTGGCTATCATGGAAGAAGAAGAACGTAGGGCAGAAAATGAAGTTTATACCGGTGATGCGTCATTGGGTAAACGAGCCCTACAACGTGTTCTAATGCGCAAACAACTAGAACAAATGTCCGTTGATTTACGTGAACTAATGGTCTATCAAAGTCCCCCTGAGCTTGGTGCTTTATACACAGAAGTTGAAGCAATGATGCAGCATATGGGTGAAACTCAACGCCAACTAATACAAAAACAGATGAAAGCGGAAGCAGCAAGACAGCGCAGGCACAAAAAATACCGTGATATGTTATGGCAAGAAGGTGCTTGGGGTGTGGGAGCTATCCTATTAGCCGCAACGATTGGAATAAGTCTAGCTTTGGTAGTTGAAGATAGAATCAAAAAATATCCTCATTTGGGTGAAGGTTGGATACCGAAAACAGAAGAACAACGTAGATTGGATGCTTTGCCCAAGAAGTACATAGGAAGATAAGATGAAGATAGTAAAAGAATTAAAAGAGCAGTATGCCTATCTTTGGTGGTGGTTACTCAGTCAGGGAATATTCATATCAACAATACTAGTAAACACGTTCATGCTTTTTATTTTTGTTTTTGTAATGACAGCTTTTTATTTTGTAATGCGCTGGCTAAAGGGACACTAAATACATCAAAGGAGATTTTATGACAGAAGTTCAACAACCAAAACCATTATCACGTTCAGAACGTGAAGCACAAATCAAAGACAAAGCAGGATTAGTAATCGTTGTCATGGCATTGTTCATGGCAATCACTACTTACTTTGCTAACAGTTACTCAGGCGCTGTTATGAAGAATATGTTGAAGGCAACTGATACATACGCTTTCTTCCAATCTAAGTCTATCAAGCAATCTATTGCTGAAGGACAAGTTGAAGAAGCTAAGAAAATGGGTGACAAAGCTCGTGTAGAAAAACTAGAAGCTAAAATTGCTCGTTACGAATCTGAGCCTGACAAGGGTGAAGGTAAGAAAGAGTTGTTAGCAAAAGCACAAGCATTTGAAAAAGCACGTGATGACGCCGCTAGACACAGTCCATGGCTAACATTTGCTTCAATGGCATTCCAACTAGCGATTGTTCTATTATCAGCGTCTATTATCGCAGTTAATAACAACATGTACAAAGCAAGTTTGGGTGTTGCTGTAATCGGTATGTTTTTACTAAGCCAAGGCATTTGGCTCTGGTTCTAAGGAGTATACATGTCACAGACTATTGAAGAAGTAATGGGTAGATTGAAAAGTCTAAAAGAATTCACCGTAGAACGTGAAATGCCAGACGAGTTTATGTTCAGAGGTGTCATACCATTTGACATTAAAATATCAGGAACTGTTGGCATTTTTAAAATCATTGCAGCCTCACAAGAAGAGGCAAATTCTAAAGTAGATGAGTTCATAGCACAACATCAATAATATAGCCCCGAAAGGGGCTTTTTAATGGAGGTAAATTATGAGTTGGTTCAAAAGAAGACCTAGAGTAAAAGAGCAACCTAAACAAGCACCGCATCACACTAGCCCGTTTACTGAAAAGATGTTAGAAGAATCTAAGAAAAATGGTCCTAAACTAAAGAAACTCAAAAAAGACAAATAACTACTGAGACATATTCTAAATCTCGGAGATATATATTATATGAGAGTTATAGAAATGCTAAACAAGATATCATCTACTAAGTTGCAGACCGTACTAGAATGGTTAGTAGAAGTTTGGGCGTTGGTTAGGGGCCTGACGATATTGGTCCTAGTACTAGGGTCTATACTAATTAACGTAGCGGATCATTATAAAATTACAACCTTTTTGAATATCCACTAAATAAGTTAATGAAACGACTAATCCCATTACTACTTGCAATAAATATATCTTATGCAAATGAGGTAGTAACTAGGGAAATGTTTTGTGCTGATACAAAACTAATTGTAAAAGACTTGCGTGAAAAATACAACGAGATTCCAGTAGTTACTGGTAAAGTTGATGACGAAGCTCAAAGTATAATGACTATATGGATGAACCCAGTTGAAGAAACTTGGACAATCGTTGCTACCAACAAAGATTACAGTTGCATCATTGGAGTAGGGCAGAAACTTAAAGTAATCGACTACTCTAAGAAAAAGATGATTTAACTCATCATATAAACAATGAACAAATATGTAAGCTGGTGAGCCATTTGGTCTAGACCAAGATGATTCCAAAATGCGGGGGTTGTGATATCACGATTCCCGTAATTCATTTTAGCCCAGTCAATATGATAATGAATCACAAAGTCAAACAGACCGCAAATAATTGCAAAAAACAAGTATGTAGGACTGACTACCGTCAACACACATAGCATAGTTCCTATACCATGCTTTAAGCTATGCATGATACCATGAAAATCACCGTAGATACCTTTGCTGGCAACTTCTACATTGTTTTGATTTACAAAGTCAATATACCAGTGTTTGATTTGTAATAGTACGAGGGTTAAGATTAGGGCTTCAACCATTTTGGTTCCTTGGGTTGGTAGTCTACAAAGGGGACTGGGGTTCTATCTGTCACTAAACTGTTTGGCTTCATTTCATCACCATACTTTAATGTGATGTAACTAGTGAGTTTATCGTCATCATCATTCAACGCAATTCGTAGATATCCTCGCCATGTTATTTTTGTATAGATATGTTTTTTGATAACTGGATCTTTCAGTATGTCATCAAACTTATCATTTTCTCGGTAGAATGTATATTGTTTCATTTTTTCCACATAATGAATGTTACAAAATCTTTTTCATCTTTGAACCCAAATCTATAGATTCCTGGAAGTTGACCTGCTTCACGCATTATAATCAAATCCCATTCTGCTTTTACATGGTCTCTGCACCAGTCCATGATAGATTCAAGTTCACCAAACTTAATTTCTAAATCAGTATGATAATCAAGTCCCGTGTTTAACAACGTTAATCCCACCCTTTTCGAGGAATTCGATGCCTTTGTCATCGCGGTAGGAATCACGATAGTAGACATTCTTTATACCTGATTGAAAAATCATTTTCGCACAGTGTATACAAGGTGCAGTTGTTACAAACAATGTAGCATTTTCGCTAGATTCTGTACTTCCCGACACCTTCGCTATGGCGTTACTTTCTGCATGTAACACTTCATCTTTAGTGACAAGTTTATAACGGGCATTGTATCCCCACTTTTCACCTTCAGTTGTTTCTTTTTCTAACCATTCTTGTAATGGCCAATTCTCATTAATCTCGTCTGGGTTGAGCCATCCACCTGCATCACGGCTCATGTACTCTTTGTATTCACATTCGTTATCCCAACCACTTGGCATACCGTTGTAGCCATAGCTGAGAATACGATTGTCTTTGACAATCACAGCTCCAACTTGTCTGCGAATTGCGTGACTGAGTTTACCTGTACGTTCTGCAACGTCCATGTAGTAGTCTATGTATTTCTGTTTCACTTTATATAACCTAGATTCTCAATAAGGAATGTTGCTTCTTTATCGTCTTTAATATTACTTAGCATGTAATCACTAATGTCAAATTTTTCACAAAAGGCTTGACCTAATGTCTTACCCTTTAGTTTTTCAAACACTAATTCATGCTTGAATTCTTCGTATTGTTCGGGTGTGACTGTCTTCTTTGCTTTTGATAACATACCAGCCATAGCATTCATTACTTGAGCGTGAAATTCGTTCATGTCAGTCCCACAAGTTTTGATAATACTTACCGAACAATTCAAAACCTTCTTGTATACGAGCCATATGCAGTTGATGACCCTCGGCATCGTACCAATGACCACCGGGGTTCTTATCTTTCATTTGATACATTTTTTCCATTTTACCAGTCAATGGATTCATCATGGGTTTATCACATTCAACCCATTCAGTTTCGTGCTTACCGTGATGATATTTTGATTCCCATTCTTCATCAAGTAGTTGTTCAAACGACCAAATCATTTTATCAAGTGTTACATCCCACTGTTTACACTTTTCTTCGAATGCCCAATCTTGGGAATCTTTATAGAAGTCGAAACTATCTTGGTCAGTGTAACTTTCGCCACCTACTTCTGAAAAGTCATGGGGTACCCCGTGCTTTTCAGCCTTGAGTTTAAGTAGCATTGGATAGATAATCAATGCAAGAGTTTCTGCCATGTTCCATGTGTCATGGCGCTCAATCTGAATGTCAACTCGTTGAGGCTTTGGTCCTCTGGGATATTTTCCGATGTTTACTTTCATGCTGTGACTTCTGTTGATTCACCATTTTTAAATGCAAAGATTTTGTCACCATGCTTAACTGCGGCATAGTTTACTTGCTTCAAGTCTTTTGCTAGTTTTGCTAATTCCTGGACACTTGAACCTTGGCAAATAAACTTGTCAGTTTCAATATCAAACAAGTATAATAGTTCGCCATGTTGTTCTACTTCTAGTTTAAGAACTGTATCAACTTTACTTTTAGTTTCTTCTTGTTCTTGGATAAGACCAAGCTCACGCTCAAGGTCAATTCCTTGTTCTTCGGCTACTTCTCTCATAATCTTTGCAAGTTTGTAATAGCCATAGTGTTTACCTGCTTGAAAAGCAACGTATACAATAAAAAATAAAAGTAACAGTTCCATGTTTTTATTTATTAATAGTTAGATTGGACCATTGTTTGAGTTTTTCAAACTTCTTTTGTTTTGCATCTAACATACCCTGACGTGTAACACCCACATTCTGGTCTTGTAACAATTCAATCATTGCTCCCAAGTCACCCAACTCACTTTCCAAGTGTTGAATATTAGTTAGTTCAGTGCCGGGTTTGATTTGGTCGGGACCATAACGCATAATCTTGCAAATTTCTTTTGCAACTTCATTACATTCTTCTTGGAGAATAATTAGAATCTCACGTAGTTCTTCATTCATCTTCTTTGTCCAACCATTCAACAATATTAAAAACAGCAAACAACAACCCGAAAGCAAATATCATCTTACCGGGGTTTGCCAATGTCATAACAATAACTACGAATAGTAAAAACAAAAAACTAGTTTTTACTGTAAAGGGTCCTGCCCAAATCTTTTTAATAAAATCAATCATGTAATCTTTTTCTCCTGTACCATTGTACCAAACTGGTCAAATAACTTGTTAAACTTCATATCATAGATGGTTGATAACCCTAGTAAGAAATTAGAAATCTCATCTTTGGACATTTCATCACGTTCTAAAACATTTTCATTGAGTAATTGAATTTCTTCAACAATGTTCCAGCACTTCATAATCTGCTGTTCTAAATCGAAACGGTCAGTCATTCTTTTTACCCTTCAAGTAATCTTGCCATTGAAACCACGTATCACCTTTCAAGAAACCCCAATCACGTTGTTGAGGTCCCATGAAGAACAATGTAGTAGCGGGACCAACAGATTCATCAAGTTCGAGCCAGTGATATTCGTTTGCACCACGTTTGATAATTGAACCAGGACCACGCCATGTAGTGTATTCTGCAAACTTTTTACCATCATTGTCAAACACCGGGGTATGTTCCCAGTAGCCGCCCTTGAGTACAATAGTCATGTAGGGCCAGGGATGGTCGTGTAACACAGGTTCATCGGATTTCACAATCTTATGAAGTGTAATGTTGAAGGGGAAGTTTTTTCTATCTTTTAAGAAGAGGTAATAACGATGCAAATAATCTTCACCTGTTGTCCTATCTGGAACCAAGCGATAGCGACCTAACTTTACCATCATGTCGTGAAAGAAACCCATCAGATACTCCTTGTTAATAGAGTTATTATAACACCGTTTTGAATATTTTGCAATAGGAAATGGGCAACGAATTGCCCATTTGTTTTAAATAAAGACTGATTAAGCCTTTTGTGCCAATGCACGATAGCCTGCGGCAATAACTGCGCGGCTTGGTGTACCCAAACGGTACTTGGTAACAGCACGACCTTTAGAGTCTTTTGTAGGGTTAGCATAAATGCTATAACCACCGTTCAAACGCAAGTCAGAAACGGTTGCTGTTGGGTTAGCAATACCGAAACGTGCCTTGATTTGAGCCGCTGTCAATTTTTCACCTGTCTTCAATGCCTCTACTAGGCGTTCGCTTTTAGTCAATGTTGTCATTTTAAATTTCCTTAATGTTTCATTGTTGTCACAATGTACATAGATTATACGACACATTCTATGTTTGTGCAATACATATTGGACACCTTGTTTCATTTTAGATATCCAAAAACTTTAATTCAAACACATCAGCCTGAGGATCATGGCCACCATACCCACGAGGATTACATACGATACGGGTAGTACCGATATTGTAGTCAAATGGGTCGTGCATGTGTCCGTGTGTCCACAATTTGATTTGAGGATGATCCAAAATGAACTCAGATAGGTCGCTTGCGTAACCACCGTTCATCAAGGATTGAGAAGGATTACGATACCTTTCATGGATAGATTCCAAGCAAGGAGCATGGTGTCCTACAACCACAATGTTTTCGTCTTTTCTATCACCAATAACTGTCTTAAAATAGCTAAGAGTTTGTTGGTGACGATACATTGAATGTGCTGGACGCAACTTAGTGTATCCGTGTTCATCGTTTCTAATGATACGATAGTCGTTCATCAAGTCTGTCAATGCATGAAGTGTCAATGGATCATTCTTGTTACAGTCAGTCCACAATGTTGCACCCACAAATGTGTAGCCATTGATTTCTTTAATGTCACGTTCTAAGTAGTAAACGTTATCAAAACGTGCGGCTTCATATCGCAGGTCATCAATAGAACCTTTCCACTTACCATGATAGAACTCGTGATTACCTGCAACATAAACAACGTGGGGGAACTCAAAGCTCACACGCTTGAGGAAGTCACGATAGCGTTGAGCCATTAATGCGTTATGACCTAGTTGCTTGTAGGGTTCATATGGGCTAGTTACCGTAGGCGGTTGATGGTTGTGAAGACTATCAGCAACCATAATGTCGCCAGACAGGATCAACACTTCAGCACCTTCGGTGTTGTATAGTTCAATGTCTTTGAATTCTAAATGCAGGTCACTGCACAATGCGATTTTCATTTCATTATCAATTCTTTAAGTTTCTTTGCGGTAATGACTTCATGGATGCCCTTTATATCCTTCACAATCATTTCCAATTCAACTACTTCCCATTCACTAACACGATTGCGTCCACTATCTTTGTGGCTGTCACTATTCATAACACTAGTTAAGAATGTTCTTAGTGCTCCAATCTTCTGAAAGATTCTGCCAGTCTTGTCGTAACTTTGGTAGTAGGGAGTACCACTCACATACATTTCAGGATCGTCTTTTTTTCTAATCTTGTAATAAATCATTTAAATTTTAACTCCAGCATCACGTACAATTTTTCGTTTACGTCAAAGTAATTAGGGTAGCTTGCAGTTATCTCAACATACCAGTTTTTATTCTGACTTCTAATCCATTTAGAAATGACAGGGCTACTTGTCCTAATAGTATACCACTGTATATCGTCAACCAACTCGCTACTAACTGTTGCAAAAATAGTTTTCTTGGCTTCTTCCTCTAAGAGGTGTCGCATAATTGTACTCTTACCAGTTTGTCTAGCCATCATTACAATGACCTCTCCGGGTTTAAACCCACCTGATTCAATGTCAATGAACGTTTTCATATCCACAACAATCCAAAATGAACTGCGTCACTTTCTTTTTGGAACTTAAATGTTGCTGAGTGGAACCCGTTTTGAATCACATATGCCCCTTTGGATTTCTTCCTGCACCACTTTACTGCATCTTCTGAGCGGTCATCATAGTCAAGCCAACTCTCACCTTCACGCTGAGTTATAGTGACTTTATACTTTGTTTTTCGGTCCAATTGGCGTCTTTGTTTTGAGTTCATGTGTGCAACCAGAATCTTTGAGGTCTTTTATTGTGTCTTTGATTTCTTCGCATTTACTGCAACGATACATATAGGCAAAGGTTTGTTTGATTCTACCTTCTGGTCTAGTATATCCTGCGTAAGTGCGTATCAATTCAATCATTTTAAGTTATCCACATGTTTACATTTTTGCCTGAATACGAATCCAGGACATGTACATGTGTATTTACTCCCAATCTTTTCCAAGTAATACTCTTTACCGTTACTACCTTGTACTGTGATTACATCCTTCTTTGGTTCTTCCTTCTTACCAAAATAAACTTCGTCAGGCTCACCCTTCATTTTCAACACTTCAAACTTGCGTCCTCGTGTATCAATCTTAATAGGGTTTTTGAACTTAAAGAGGTCACTACTACCTACTTTGATGTAGCCGACCATAGCCGACTTGTCATCTTTCATATAGTATGTGTGATTGGCACTGTTGCTATCTGCCCACACAGTGACCTCTTTAAAGTATTTCATAGCTCTTCCTTAACCCACAACCAATAGTAAATTAAAATAGCAACAGTTTGATTCCAACCTGTTTCTAACGCTTTCTCATAGTTAGGAACATCATGCCATGCTTCAACTAGGAAGCAAGCCAGTGTCAACGTCAATGAACAGATTATAGCACCTCGCATTATGCCTCCACTGTATCAATGATGCGAGTCACTGAAGGTGCTTTGAAGCTAGGGTCAGTAAGTTCACGCAATGCGTCACTCAAAACTTTCCACTCACCACCTTCTGATACCATCCAGACACCGTCTTTCATCACGTAAAAGTATTCACCGTCGATGCCATCAAACAAGTCTTGTTCACTGAAAAACACCTTGAAGTCAACATCGGATTCGTCACGGTCACGCTTGTAGAAACGACATTGTTTAGCAAAGTTGTCAGTATCGTATTCCATGCGGGCGTTAAAATCAATCTGTTCGCCGATTTCCTTACCCAACATGCTCATGTCACCCTGGGCAACTAGGAAGTTTGCTTTGGAACTGTCATAGAAATTCTGCAACACAGTACCGACATACTCAAGATAACCATCTGAATGAGAATAGATAGCTTTGATTTTGTTACCGTGCATCACACCGATTGCTGAACGAGTTGACATTTTGAGTCCTTTAGTTAACTGTCTAAGATTCTATTATATACCCAAACTGATTTATTGTCAAGCCATTTGTTTCAATGACTTTTCGGCATTGCGCTTGGCGATAAACAATTGGAAATCAACCTTGCGTTGCAAATAGTCTGCAAAAGTACCGGCATTCATACCCTCGGCAGCCATTTCACAAGCCACTTCGCAATAACCCTCGTAACAGATTTCACGGTCAGCATCAGAGACAATACCCAGTGTGTTCATCAAGCGGGTTTGTTTTGCGTTAAACATTTTGTGTCCTTTTCTTAACTGTCTATGAGATATATTATATACCCAAACTGATTTATTGTCAACCGAAAAAAAGCCCCGACTTGCGGGGCTTTTTGTAGTACTAAAGTATTACTTTTTGGTACTACTTTGGTTTACAAAACCGTACATCTTTTCTGCGGTTTCTAAAATCTTGTCCATGCCCGGAAACTCTGGCATTGCTACAGTACTAACAA